>Ga0065711_1000058_pt1 | contig 148888 bp, 78 predicted proteins | sample Hoacrofraction12_FD_59098 | JGI IMG/M metagenome (GOLD analysis project Ga0065711, IMG submission 59098) | Hoatzin crop microbial communities from Cojedes, Venezuela - Epithelial fraction 12 v2 (version 2) | ecosystem: Host-associated > Birds > Digestive system > Esophagus > Crop | place... | reverse complement strand
CTGGAGATATTCAAGACCCGCCTGGACAAGGTCCTCTACAGCCTGCTGTAGGTGACCCTGCTTTGGCAGGGGGGTTGGACTAGATGACCCACAGAGGTCCCTTCCAACCCCTACCATTCTGTGATTCTTGTGGTGCATTACTCCACAGGGATTTGAGCTGGGAGACAACTGTCCTTGTTCTTCGTATATGGTGGGGCCCGGGACCAGACTACGTCTCCCATGAAGCACCACGTATCAGTTGGTGGGTGTGAACAAGGGCAAGAGCAAGGCCTGAGTTTGCCTGCATTTCCTGAATTACAATAGTGAGATGATAGGAGAAATGCACTTCAGTGTATGGACAGTACTTGAGCAAAGTATGTTGTGTTTTCCAAATACCTTTTTTTAGTGATCTCCTAGAGACTGCATTTTTCATTTGAAAATATTCTCTGTGCTTCTGCATAGTCCCTACAAGGTTATGGGGGTTTGTCCCTGATAGAAGTAAAGATTCTTCCCATTTTGAAAGAAGAATATCAAATGTCATAATTGAAATGCTGGTATTGATGTGTTAAGTACAGAAATATCTTAGGTCAATAAATGTGGGTTCAGAACTGTAACGCTCTCAAACTGCTCCTTGCTGTGCACAGAAAGGTTGCCAAATGGCATTTTTATCAGTCAGTGAAAGCTTACTTTAATTGGCTCCAGTCAAGTTTCTGTATTGTTCTGCGTAATCTGAATTAAACATTGGTTTGACTACATATGTGGCTTTATCTTCCTTGAAGACATAGGGGGCTCAGTCAGACAGCAGCATCAGCTTTGAAGTTAAGTTATTCATAGCTCAAGGATTGATTCTGACATTAACACTGTTTCCTTACACTACTCCTTGAAAATGCATCCCTCCACCCCATTCTTTCAGTTCCTGACTTAGTATTAATTTTAAATATCTGCAATTTCATAGTAAAAAGAAAAGCTCTCCTTCTACTCTGCAAAGGAACAACTGAAAAAGCAAAATTAGAGGGATTAACAGGGAATGTTACTTTGTACAGGATAACTTCTTGCTCATGTTTATAAGCTACCATCATACCCATTAATGTAGATTTGTTTTGCTGTTTCTGTCTGTGAACAGGTTCTGTCACTGAACTACAGAGCTGGGCAGAAGTGCATGCAGTAAATGCACTGCAGGCTTAACCATACCGAAACAAATGTTTTGCTTGGACCTTGCAAACCCATTCTTATTAATGACATACATGCCTAATAGCTTAGAGTCACTCACTTAAGTAGCCTTTACGTTTAGCTGGCAGGTACAATGGAGTTAAGTGAAATTTCCTTCTCTCTCTCTTTTCTTTCCTTTTTTTTGTTTTTAAAGGGACATGTGGAGGAGGAAGCATGACTTTATTCTGAACTTTCTTCTTGTTTCTTTAAGGAACGTTTTGTGTGAGAAAGACTTGATGTCAGCGCACAAAAAAATGACTTAAGATTTGCATTCTTTTGCCCCAGGAATAAATGAACAAAGTTTGCAACTGAAAAGGCATTTTTACACCTTTTGTTGTTTAGGAACATAGAAATCCCATTATGCTTCATGCATAGCCCGAAGGAATGTGCAAACAAGTATTAGATCAATGGCATGTCTCTGCAGCTTCTTTTATCATGAGTATTTAAAACTGAATATTCAAACATTCATTCATATTTCAAACATCTGTCTCAAATAGTGCATTTGTCTTGGAGTATGTTTTATTGCCAATAGATAGGTTAAATGTAAAGCTTTTAAATGTTTTATAGCTTGCAGATGATTAGCTATGGTCTGTAACAGTGTTTGCAGGATTTTTTTTATGCAACAGAGTGGAAAATCAGCAATAAGCTTTAAAAGGTAGCCAGGCCAAAATAAAAAAAAGTACCCACCTGAAAGAAGGTATGTAAAAAGTTGTGTAATTCAGAGAACCCAGCTCATCTTCAATCAGTAATAGCGGAGCCTGCATCATTTATGGACACTGTTAAACCATCTTTCTTCCTCAGGTAAGCCATGCAAGGATCGTGCTGCTGCTTAGAGTAATCACCCCACACAAACTGACAATAGCCTTATCAGTGCTAGGGCTGGTGATTGTCTGAGATGGATAACCAAAATCTGATACCGTATGGGCTCATCCTTCCCATTGCATCCTTTCTCCTGGTTCTGGGGGTAGGATTCTTACCGGGGGCTTGGTGGCCCAGCAGTGCGCTGGTGTGCAGTTTGTGCTCTTGCACATGTGCTCCACAGCATTGCTGTGCCTGCCGACAGCACCAGTGGACCTTGTATGAAGCTGTCTTTCCCATTTCAGTATATTGCTTTCTTTTGACTCTGTGGTTAAAAATTCCTTCAGAAAGGATGCAGAAACCAGTCTTGTGTAGAGCATATTCATAAATGTCATATTAGAGGAAGGTAGGGTAAAGCAGTTGCTCCCCTGTCCAAATGAATCAAAATGAACTGTTTTTTGTGTGCGTGTGTGCAAAGACCATCTCTTGAGTTTTGAGCTCTGCTACCTGCTTTGTCTAGACTGATAGAATCAGTCATGAGAGCCCCTGGTGCAAATATGCTGCACTGCTGTAAGATGAAGCTTGCTCTGGTGGTGTTTCCCCAGTGCTTGAGCGCTGGGGTTGCTGTGTAGGCAGTGCATCTGTGCTAAGGGTTCACTTGAAGGCAGGCATACTCATGTTGAAGAGATGTTCAACGTTATAATTAAAAATACATTGCTTTTTGTGGTGAAAATATTTTCCAATGACAGGAAAGCTTTTATTTATTATTAAAATGTTCCTGGTTTTGGTGAGATTTTTGCTGTCTCTGGTGTATAGACTATAGACTGTAGCAGGGAAATAACAGGAAGACTCCAGTCCTTTAAAGACTTTTTCATATGTTCGTGCTGTGAATTCCGACTTTCAGACATAAAAAAACTTTTGTAGAGCTACAGCTTTAAAAACAAATTAATATTCAAACAAACCAAATAAAAAGCAAAGATAATGCATCCTTTTTAAAAAAGGAATCTCTTTTGTTGAGCACAGTATATCCGGAATTATTATAATGAATACTGTATGGTTAATTTTGCAAAATTAACAATGTCTTAACAAGGGCTCTCTTTGGCAGTAATAGCCTGGGAACTAGATTTTTTTTTTTTTTTCGGGACACTAATAACTGTTTTTGCACCTCCTTATGTTGTCCACATCTTGTTTGCAGCTAAACTTTAGGAGCTGACTTCCGTTTTTGTGGTTGCAAGTACTTCAGCATCTGAGCATCTGGCCTTGTTTGCTCTATTGAAGTATGCCGGCAAAAAGCTGTCTTACTTGTGTATTGCCTATGTGTGTATTTTCACTTTTAAACCAAAAGACAGTGTGGAGTGGTCCAGCAGAGATCTTAAATTTAACCTGTTCCTAATCTGTTTAAGATAGGCCCAAATAAGACTTACTTTAAACAAAACCATTGTTTGTTTAGCCTTCTGCTTTTGTTGGCTGAACTGATTTAAGATTGCATATTGTGTTAAGCGAGTAAAACTGTGTGTATAAACAAGCCATGCGTGTGAAACGTGGTCCTCATTGTCCTGTCCCCTTGTCTGGCCAATTGTTCCATCTACCAGTGGATGCTGCGTAGGCTGGTGTGTAGAAGTGTTCATCTGTGGAGATCATGGCCACCAAAGGAGGACGAAAATCAACCCTGCTAAGATCTTGGTATTGAATGAAACACCTAGATGAACTACAAATGAACAAACAAACCACAATTTACTTTATTTTTTCTTTTATTTGCATCGAAGTGAAGAAATGAAAAAATGTTGGTGTTGGAGCTGTCTGTGTAATCCTGACATGACCTCTGCACAAGGCACCGCAGCAGATTTTAGGTGATCAGGTTTTTTTTCCCAGGGGTCCACTACTGCAACTTGTAGTAATCAAGACTTCAGTGTCCTGACAGATTTTATATGTGTTTCCTGTAATACAACAAACAGAGAAACATGTAAATACCTTCATTTGTGAACTATTCAAGGAGGACTGGAACCTTTTAGGAATACGGTGTTTTGTTGGTGGAGGAACCTCTGGTTCCATTTCAGTCCCTGCAGTGAAGTGGTCTCATTGCACTCCCTGTCTCTTTGAGCATGGCATCTTCTTCCTGGGCTTCTTCCAGTGCTTCCGTATGCCAGTCCCGTCCCATGCTTTCTCCTATGCTCTTTACATCAGTACCAAGTCCTGCACTGGCTGCTTCTGTCCCTGTCCTCAGTCACCTTCAGGGACCTCACCATGTCATGGTGGCTCTTGCAGCCACTGCCTCCCTGCTGCTCTCTCATGAGTGCCATGCCTGAGTCCTCATCAGGCAGTGCTCCCATGTCCTAGCGCCAGCATCAATCCCGCATCTGCAGTTACCGGCTTCCAACTTCTCCCACTCAGTGTTTCTCCCTGGTTTGTTCTCTCCCAGATGTGGTTCTCGCTGCCCATATTTTCTGCAGCCTGTTCATGTTGTGCTGGTACCAGAAGCAGCGGGATCTTGGGAGTGACAACATCCTGAGCCTTGGCTCTTCTGCCTGCTGGTTTGGGGAGGAGGCAAAGAGAAAATCCAGCTCAGCCCCTGTTGAGCCAGGCTGGAGACCACTCTGTGCATATGGTGTTTTAAGAGAACTATGCTGAGTCTCTCTTCCCCAAAGATTTACAACCTGGCCAAATGTGATTTTTTTTTTTTCTTCTTTTTATTTCTTTTAAATTAGCAAAAGGCAGAGCAAAATCCCTGTCACCAACAAAATTGCTCTGCTGAAGTATAAGGGAGTGTTTTGTTGGGAAGATATCTGTGCCTTGAGATGGTCAGCAAGAATTTGCTATAACGTTTATGGAATGATGTATATTCCTTAAGCCATTTGCTTAGAAGTACATTAATATCTCTTGCAGAAACTGTCAAAAAAGAATGCACAAATTTAGTTCAAGAAAGGTACCTGGCATGAAACTGTCAGTCCAAAGTTTTGCAAAGCTGTAAGTAACTGAAAACAGGGCTTGTAAAACATATCATTGCTAGCTTTGCCTTTAATAATAGTTAGTGCAAACAGAAACTACTGCAGTGTTTTTGGAAAGATACTCAACCTTCTGCTTCAGGTTTTAAGGGATTAGGAAGACACCCATGGTGGGAGGCAGATTATCTCACATCTGTCTAATTCAAGGCTTCTTGTGTCTTTCTCCAAAACATCTGGTACAGGCTGTTGTCAGAACAAGAACATAAACTAATTTATATGTGCATGTGTTTTTTATAGCTTGTTAGCATGGGCTGGTGCTTTTTTTGGTGAATTGGTAATTTTTTTTTTTAGGTGAATCGAAACCAATAGCTTGTTACAGCCCAGAACACTCGAAGTAAGTTCCTAACCTTAAAAAGATCTGTCCAAATAACTGATTTTATTTTTTCCTTTGGCAGTTATTTGGCATCTGAAACAAGTAATTTTTTTAACATGACCTAAACCAAGAAAAATTTGTCAAAGCAAGGAGTTGCAACCAGTTTCATTTTGAAAGAAATGAAAGGTTTTTTACTGAGACAAAAGGGTTTCATTTAGCTCTTGAACATATTTTAAGCATGAAAATTATAATAGACGGAAACTTTAAGAAATTTAATATATTGATGTGTGACTAAGGCTCTGAATGTTTTTGCTGTTGTTGGAAAAGCTAATAGTGGGATAGTTGATTGTGCTAGCATTTTGATATTTCGGAAAACCTCTCGGCTCTAATTTTGAGAGTTCCTTGGCCTTAAGCAGTGACCATTAGAGATGCACCTCTGCTGAATGGCAACAAACCCTTTGTTATGCTGAAGTGGAAGCCTTCTAAATAAAGGGTCTAATGGGGTAAGGCACAAGGGACAGCTTCAGGAGCCAGAGGTGGCTCAGCGCTCTGCAGGGCAGCGTCCAGTGCTAGAAATACTTGGAATTGAAAACACCATTAATAGATGGCACTCAACTGGAGCCGGTGATGGAGCTGCCTGTTGAGATTTGGAGTCTGCTGCTGCAGAGCCCAGTGGAACCAAAGGCAGCTCTGCAGTAGAGGAAAACAAGCCAGAGTCTCAGGTGACGGCAGAGTTTTGTTGCAGGTAATAGTGGAAGCACAATAAAGGCAGTACTGGGTGATTTTGAAAACCTAGCCCTTGATGCAGACTACATCTTAGTGCTAGGCCCTGTTGGCCCAGAGGCTTTGAACACTGGTGCTCTTTTTCTCAAGCAGGGAAAAAAAAAAAAACCCAAAGCCTCAAACCTTTGAATATCTTTCAATATCTTTACTGATAGGTATCCCTGCTATGACTAAACGTACAAATCAAATGTGACAAATAGTAAAGTTAATTAGTCAGCTACTTTTTCACTGTTCCTTTGTGCAGAGAAGTGATAAAGACAAATATGAAAGTATTTGAATCTAAGGTCCATGAATTTAATAGTAAGAGGTAATTTTTAAAAATAAAGATCTGCTCACAGTGGTGTTCTTTCTTCAAGCTTTAGTCTCCTATATGAAAGGCCGACCTCTATTTGGATGAGGGAATCTAACTATTTATTTAATGTAAACGGATGAGCTGAATTTGAAAGTGATTGAGGGAATGGATGGAACATCTAAAGGCTATATTGTCATTAGTTTTACTTTAGTTAAAATAATTGTACATGTTTAGTTTAAAATGGAGGGGGAAAAGTACTTTGAAATATAATTGCATTTAACAGTCTTGTGGCTTTGTACTTTGTGCTATAAATTGCGTTCCCAGCTGTTTTTCATCTCCTGTAATTTAAATAAGTAAACCTTTTGTTCCTAAACTCACTTAGTTCCTTCTAATTCTGTTGATGGACATCCATTTCTACTGCTTTATTTTATGTTAATATTTAACAATGGCATGCAGTTACCCCCCTGCCGGCTGCGGCTCCACCTCCTTTGTTTCTGGAAGGCCTCTTTTTGCCTTGGTCTTTAGTTTTATAGAAGAATCCAAACTTCCTGTCCCTGCATCTAGCAAGAGTAAGGTTTCTGCATAAACTGACAGAAAATCCCTCGGAAAGGGCGCTAGCCCCCAAGCAGGGAAGGTGGTGCTGGGCTGTCAGCCTCTTTTGTTCCTTGTTCAGATGGAAGTATGAAGTGGATGATGCTTTGTGGGCCAGAGTAAAGCTGTGCCAAGGGAATGCAAATCCACTAGGTGTGCCCAGGTAATTTAAAATGCTCATGCTGGCAGCTTTTCTGCATGAGTAAAGCTGTTTAATTAATGCATTTTCTCCACTTTCTTTTCTTGACAAGTTGATTCGAATTGAAACGGTCTGTAATAAGCTTGTCATGGGTCTTGGGGAGAAATAAACCCTCTCCTGCAGGTGGAAAATAAAGAGCCTGTGCGTTTTATATTTCTCCCTGACCAGAATGGTTAGTGGCAGGTATGGCAGACTGACTGTGTTGGTTGGACTGTAGCACCCACTTACAGCCCAGACCACAGCTTGGCTTCGTACTGGTGCCTAGAAAGTTGGGTGCAGGACTTCAGGTAGGAGAACTGGCATATATTGCAGCTTTTTTGCTTTTCCTACTTTTACACAAGGAACTTGAGTACTGTGAGTGTAGTTGGCTCTGCGTGTAGGCTCAGGCAGTACTCTTCCTGTCTCCCCCCTCCTCCACCCCTCCAGAGAAAGCTTGTTTTGAATTTGCTCAGCCTTGTGGTTTGACAGAAGTGCAACATGGAGGAGACCTGAGTCCAGGATCAACAAAGGCAGCTTTGGGCATTTCAGCCACTGCCTTTGAAATAGGCCTTGACAATAGTGGAGTTGGGAAGCCCCACTGTTCAGCCTTCTTTATAGTGTTAATATACTGTCCAGAAAGAAGAGAAGCAAGAAATTGCTCAGATTTCATCTCTCAGATTTCATCTTGCATCTAGAGTGCCGCAACAAATCAAACTGAAATGGGCCCCTTCGTGGCTTCTGCGCTACCATGCCGAGCTGCCCTGGGCCCCTTCTCCCCATGCTTTGCTGAAGGTTGTAACGCTAACTGAGTGCTCGAAGCAGTCTGGTTGGGGGCAAACACATGTGCTTCTGAATTACACAAGTGTCTTGTTAAGGAAGGACTCTGCTCTGAAATGAATTCGTTTGTAGTGTTTCAAGTTGGAGGCTGACAGGTAGCAAGTGCCTGCTGATACAGAGTGAGACAAGAAGAGATACCTGCTTTGCCTGGCCACCCATCCTGGCTGTCCCCAGGACCCACCTTGCTTCCCTTGAATGTGCAGGGGAAGTTCTTGCTGAAGGATCAACATGAAAATGAGAGGTGGGCTTGGGGGAGGCAGAGTTCCTGGCTGGCCATGTCTTCTAGCCCAGGCTTGAGGGGAAGAGGGCTCTCCCAGTGACAGCAATACTTCGTGCTGCTAGCAAGAAAATATTGGGTATTGTTTAGTGTGTGCAAACTCTTGAACACCATTAACAAGTAATGCTATTTTTTATGCTTTATAATATTAGTGGAGTTTAGAGTTGTATGACTCGACCTCAGGGATGCACTGGGAAGAGTGCTGAAAGTCCAGGAGGGCAAACACAAGTATCATGTATTGAGTTACACTTTAATAACTGATAGGAGCTGCAAAAATATTTAACTTCAGGAAAAAAACCCAACAGTAAAATACATGAAGGAGTTAATTGATTTATAGTGAAACAATGATAATCAAAACAAGGTGCAGCTTTTCACTTTCGTTCATCTCACGTCTACATAGTAGAAAAGTTCTGGCACCTGCATTAATTTAAAGGCTGCTTGCATTAATAATCTCTGCTTTCTCAATACATTGAAGCAGCTGTGTTCTTAATTGCAATAGACAGTGTATGGTCTTCAGCAATTTCCTTACTATCTTTCATAATTAGCAAATCAAATTTTTTGTCTTTAATCCTTTTGCATCCAGGGATATTTCATGCTCAGAAGGCTGGGAATACGTGCTAGGAGATTGTCTTGCCAGTTGGAATTCCCCAGGGCACTGGGGGAAATGCTGAGGAACAGGGGCTTCTGGCTCAAGGTCTGCCACTAGTTTTGCAGATTGAGTATTTGGAGCTGCAGCATTATACCATCCTTTCCCAAGAAGCTCAGCACGGCTGAGAACGAACACGTGCTAGTGTGTTCACATCTGGTATTAACATATAAAATTTGAGGCATATAAAGTTTCTCCCGTACAACTAAATTAAAAACCTGTGGCATAAGGTAAACTGACAAGTGCAAAACTTCTTGGGTGGGAAATTTTAAATGGTTACAAATGTCTCCTGAATGCTGCTTCTGGAAAAATGTTACTGAGCAGCACGGCTGTCTCCAGGCTCACTGCCTGACAGTGCCAGGGAGAGCTGTCCTGTTGCTGTGATACGTATCATTTTTTGGAGGAAATATCCTGTTCTGGTCACTAAGACAATACTGCTGTACAGAGTGTGGGGCAGAGTCTAGGCTGTAGAGCTGAGTTATGCCACGTAAAGCAAGCACATCTCTGCTCGTGTTGGAGGAGAGGACTGGACAGCCGCAGTTCACTGCTGCTTTTTTCGGTAGAGTGGTGTGTGCTGATAGCTATTGACTTGCAGACACGTTATCTCTGTGTTGGGCAACGTGTTTCTAACCTGAATTTGTAGCTCGTGAGATGTCTCATATGAGGTAATGCACTAGATTCTCCTCTCTGGAGACCTTGTTTCTGACTTAATTTGATGTATTTGCTCGTATTTCTACTGGAACAAGACCTGGTCTAAATAACATCAGCTCTTTCTGCGTGACACTGAGGCAAGTCCACAGTAATGCTGCTGGTCATCCTAGCTGCTGTGCTGTCTGTTCTTAGATCAACTGGGTCTATGAGCTCTTATGTTTTTGGTCATACAAACTGTGGAGGAGCATGGAAAAAAGGTAGTGAGGAGCTTGACTTCCAAGGTGCTACCTGCTAACAACATCACTTCAAAGCAATAGCAGCTGGAGTGCACAACACTTCTGAAACAGCAGTTCTCCCATGAGGTGCAAACACCTTGCTTGCTCCAGGTCCTGTGGGGGACACCAACCCTGGCTGCTAATGTAGAAAAGCAAAAATATATGCAGGATGTTGTGAACTACAGATAAACTTGAAGTCAAGTAGAACTGCTGGAGGAGAATGAGACCATCTTGGTCTCTCCAGCACTGATAATTCTCTGCTCAGGTAGCAAGAAGTTTGACCAGTCTGTGTCCAGGCTTGTGTTCCTCTTTAGATTGAAGTTCAGATGCGGACTATCTTGTGTTCAAAGAGAAATGTGACTTCTGTCATAATGACCATACTTATTCCCTCTTGGTGCTGGCCTCTATTGGCCCTTGTCCATGCTGCGTTACTATGCAAGTGTTACATCTCTATTAATATCTTTGTTGATTGCATTAGCAACCCTGCTGTTTATAGTACTTATGTTGCATATATAGTCCTACATGAAGGCACTTAGAAAGATATGTTATGGCTGTAGAGACCCAAGTGATCAATAGCTTTTAGATTACTGTGTCACTAAACAGCAGGCTGAGACATGGAAAAGCACTGTTACTTTAGGGATGACAGATTTTTAGAAAATAAATCAATAATGAATACAGGCTGATTGGCTTCCAGTTCAAATAATTCCAAGAAACATGGAGCCCAGGGGAAACCATGCCATTCATACTCGGAAATAAACAACACATGCTTGCTTTCACTTATGTATTTGGGTCAGTACTCTTGAAAATGGAGAGGGAGCCATTGGGCAGGGTATTAGACTGGAAATGGGGAACCTGGGTTCTGCTTTTAGTGCTCCCAGAGACCCATTCTCCGTATCTTCCCCAGGTTCCCTTTGGTGCTAACAGCCTTTGCTCTGGCTCTGCACACACAAAACCTTCAGCACATGGGGACTGGCTGGCGTGATTCCCAGTTCAAGCCCTTTTGGGGCTAACAGAAATGTAAGCAATAACAAACATTCACGAAGGTGATTTTACTTTCAGAATGTCTTCTTTTTTTAAAGCTCAAGTGGCCATGGGCTAAATGATGATTAGTAGCTGTCAGGTGCAGCAGCATACTGGATGGCGTATAGACGGGTATGACATGAAGCTGCCAGGGAAGCATAAGCTGTTGGTTCTCCAGGAGGGTGCTGTGACGTCTTGCATGTACGGGCGTGTGTACATGGCATGGGATGGCTATGCTAGTGTGCAAGAGCCCCCGGGAGCAAACCACTCCCTGGGGTGGTACGGCTCCTCCTGGCTGCCTGGTCCTGTCCTGGCACACGTCCCAGGAGACATGGGGTGAGACTGTCAGTGAGTGGTGGCTGGAGGAGCACGCCTGCCCCTTGGGAGTGAGGACTATGCAAAGGGAGTTTTTCTGGAGGTCTTTCAGCACTTCGGGGGTTGTGTGGTCTTTACTCGCAGGGGAGATTCCTGTCTGAGTTTGAGGCACCTTCAGTTACTTTTTGTTCTAGTCCAGGGCCTGCCTCCTACTCTGCACTGAAACCTCCCAAAAGGTCTTTTGTGAAAGGACAATTTTGTGACAATGCGCTGTTACTTGCTACCTCTGGGACACTGTGGACAGTGAGCGAAGGTTCCTGGCATTTTGCTAGCGTGCTGGTTTTATACTTGCTGGTCTACTAGAGCACTGTTTTTATCTTGGGAAGGGCTGCCAAGCTGGGAACTCCTGGAGAGCTACCACTGAAGATGTACAAGTTGTGCAGGATGTTTGCTGGAGCTGTAGCACAGCCCAGCAGCTGAGGGCTGACTCCTGTTCATACAATAGCAACTGAGAAAGGCCAGCAACATGCTGCCTTAAGGGGGCCAGTTGAGAAACTTATTTGAAGGAAGAAATGAGAGGTGCTTGAATGTTGTCTTCTCATGTGGTTTTGTTCCTCCTTGTCCAAACAGGAGAAGGAAGCTGGCTGTTCTAATCCCACTTCTGCACCTCCACATAGAAAATATGGTTTCATGATGGTGACAGGATGAGGAATAGTACTGTGGTCTAAGGTTTGGTCAACCTGGAGTTAAGTCCCTTTCCTGGCCAGGGTCTGCGTGTGACATGCAACTACATCACCTGGCCTGGCTGTGCTCTGTGTGCAAAGTGGAGAAAATAGTATTCCCCTGCCTTGAAGGATAATTATTTTGAGGCACTGAGATAAGGGAAGCTGTATAAGCATCTAAGACAAATAGATCTGCTCCCACTGAATTCAGTGGCAGAACTCTTAATGGGAGCAAGATCCGGGCCCCATCTGATAAAGAATTTCATCTGGATTGCATATGGGGGCAGGCATTAAAGGACCCATCTAAGGATCTCCCCTCTGGAGTATGTCTATAAAAGACCCTCTGTAGTCATGTTCAAAGCTCACAGTAATGCCAGTCTCCTCAGGACAATTCACTTAGATCATTCAGAAACTCTTTCTTGTCTAAGCCCTGATGCTCTCTGCCAGTGGAAGAATGTGGTTGAAACTCTCATGCAGGGAAGACTGGAGATTTGTTTCTTATTTGAACCCAAAACATTAACAAATTGGACACACGTGCTTTGAGGCTAGAGCCCGCTCCTATTTAAGCCAATGAAAAACTCTCCTTGATCCCAGCAGGATCAAGCTCTTGAATATTGCTTGTACCTTTTTAGACTCTCTGTCTCTAAATGAAACAGACAGTGACAAACTCATTCTGGATTTATGCTCCTTGACTCTGGTTTGCAGCCAGAGAGGTTTGCAGACCCTCCCTCTTGGGACAGGGGGGTTCATAGTCTAATTGCCGAATGAAAGACCAAGGGCAGGTATCCCTGTGCCTTCTCTTGTGGCACACTGTTTAGCATGTGAAAGTCAATGCTGTGTGTTAGCATTTCTTAGTATTTAAATGTGTGAAATGCTCTTGTGAGACCATTGCTCCAGCCAGTGTAGTGCTTCTGGTCACGTATGTGTGATTTTCTTCCTCTTCACATTAAAGTTCTGACAGGTGAGTATTAAATGTGTAGGAAGCTATTCAGCAGGAACATATGCCTTGAATATGTTAAAATTCCTTGTAAGTCACTTGATCAATGTGCAGTATTTGTGTCCCCTCTGTAACTTTGCCCTAAATTCATATTCATCAACAGAGGTTGCTCGGCACTTAATGGGACACTTGGGCATTGAGTGAAGGGAAGGGACAATAAGCAAACAGGGTGAAGAATGAGGACAAATGTAGATGAACTTCCTCAAACAGGCACAAAATGCTCATTCCTGAATAAAAAATGTGAAAAGGTCAAGTGCCCCCAGAGGTTTCTATTGTGACAGGCACTTAACCCCTTCACTCCTGGTTATCTGCTTCAGCTGCTGGGCCACTCAGTGCACAAGTGCCATTAGCATCAGTGGAATGTGGGGCCAGGGAGTGATGCAGGATACGGCTGGGCGAGACCCACCTCCCTTCCAGGCAGCGGGCACTGGGTTAGCAGGAAATAATCCTTGTGGACACTGACCCTGTCAGTAGCTGTGTCTAGAGATAATTATTTCTTAACGTGTAACCTTTTCATGGTCAATTGCTCCAGTATATTAGACAGAAATGTGATTTCCCTCTATCTTCAGACACACACAAGTTCTTGTCCTTCCTGCTTTAAGGGCGTAACTTAGCAAGTGCACAGACAACCCAGTGCTCTCTGACAAATGTAGTTTCTATTTTGCTTAAACGAAAAAAGGTTTGCTGCTCTTCCTTGCTGTTGAGCAAAAGGGATATGGCTACATGCCCATGCCCATGGTTTTTTGGCAGGCGGGCATTTCCCTTTAAGAATCTAATACTAATCAGGCAACTGTCAGTGTTTAGCAATCTTCTGCTCCACCAGATCTGTTGTTGACTGATTTTGGTTTACCTTTTCCTAGCTTGTGACGCTTCAGTGTATGCCCCTTGACACATCACCAAGGCATCTGAAGAGGCAAGATCAGCAGAGTATGTCAGTACAGCTGCTCAGAAAGCATCAGGTTTGATATCGTCAGGAACGTCAACATGAGCAGCCAGGAGTGAAGACAGTTCTCTTGCATGACCCCATGAGCCGAGCCTGCTCCTGCCTGAAGTGCACCCCGCAAAGGCAGCTTTGGCGGTTGGGACTGGCATGAAGAGCACGAGGGAGGACACTGTTCCTCCTCCTTCACTCCAGATACTCCACTCTCATTCTCTGTGTTGCAGCCTGTTCAGTAGAGACTTTGGAACACCACCCAGAATCCTTGTGTTTGAGACAGTCCCTTTTGGGAATTAAATAAGCGAACATACTCATCTAACCCTGTGGAGACAGCTTGTGTGGACTGTGCAGAGCAAAACAATGACACAAACACAGCGAGTGCTGCTGAGCATGATTCATAGCCAATATTTTTACAACCTGCTTCTTGTTTTGTAACAGTATCTAATTGGTTTAAAAAAATGCAAAACTAGGTCAATTTGCCATTGGGCCTTGTAAGACTTTAGCTAAATCTCCAGACTTCAGCTGGAAGTTAATTTGAGCCAGACTTAGGGAAAATATATATTAATACACCTGCAGTCTCACGTGAGAAACTTGTAGGCAACGATTTGGGATTCAGAGTCATACTCGTATTCCTAAGACTAAATTCAAAGCCATCGTTTAAAAGCAAGCTTGCACACGCGTATGTCCTGATCTTTAATTAGGCAAAACTCCCACTGACATCAATAGGAGTTTGACTTGAATAAGAACTGCAGGATCAGGTCCATAATTTGGTACCTGGGATTTGATTAAGCAGCTAAATTACTAGAACAGTTTCCCCATGAGTATAATTGCCTAATTAATTTTTAAAATAGCTAAGTTCAGCACTGAATATGGTGTACCTCTTGCCACATGAAATGTATGCTGTTTAATCCAAGTTGATGGAGCTATTTGCAAGAGCCTGTAGAGTTTATTTTACAGTTAAGCAGTACTGTTTATTTAAAGTTTAAAAATAGCCACCATTGTGTTAAAATACTATGTATCAGAAAATATGCTCTTGTAATAGACTTCACTCATAATCTAGTTTGTCTCTTAGCATTTCAATGTATTTTAAAGAGTAATGATCTAGTGCGTCCTAATTCTCGAGTTCTGGCTACTGTGATTCATTTTGCAGGTGGGAAAACACTCTACAGGCTGGGAAAGAACTTATTCTCTAGCAGGGTTTTGAAATTCAATGCTTCAAAAAGTTTTTTGTCTTATTAATTATCTTATTTTTTTGTTTCTAGTCTCCCAACATCATGTCTGTGGTAGATTATATGTATTAAAACAAGTGTATATCGTTTGCTTTTTGCTGAAATTTCAGTCTTACACCGTGGGCTGTAGTTGATGTATTTGCTGCAGAAGGACTTGCTTTCACAACTGACAGATTTTTTTTTTGCTTTATTTTTGTTTGGTTTTTTTTTAAACAGAGACCTTGTTATGTAAAAGGAATAGAGAGATCATACATGGGTTGCCTAGTGGAAAAAAATTGCAGAAGGAATTGCAATGCCAAAAAGTAGAAGCTATTCTCGCTAAATGTATACATGTATGCCTGTGTGTGTTTGTTTATGCGTGCGTCTGTGTATATATAGACATAAATGATTAGACTTGTAGTTGGCATAATGCATAATGCCTACTCATGCTGTTGACAGTTACTTAATAATGCACGTTCTCCCATTCTCTCCAGCTGAATTCTTAAGGCATTACCATGGGAATTTTCCCTTTCTGGGGATTGTAACAGAGCTCTAGGACTAGCTGTTTTTGTGGTGTGCGTCTTGACTGGCTGGAGTGGCCCTTATTCAGGAACTCCATCCGAGCATCTCCTGCAGAGAATGAAACCATCAGCTGTCCTCAAAGAAGTGCTCCACACTGCAGCAACGCGTAACAGTGAGTCTTGCGTCTCTGGCGAGTCTTTCAGGGTGGTGGGATCTTGGATTTTAACATGTTCAAAGCATGACTAGGAGTTTAAGTTCCAGCATGTCAGCTTATGAAGTGGGACACAGTCAAATGGGCTCTTCGGAGGGGTAGGCTTGAAGGTTTATCAACTGTTCTGCTCCTTTTTAAGGCTCCAAGAACACTCGATAGGTAAACAAGACGTGACTCTGAAGGTGCAGCCACTGTCTGAAATTGGCTGATGTCTGCAGTCTTCTATCTTTCAAAAAGATATTTTTTTTCTGTTCCACCAATGTCAGAGCCTTGCCAACAAAATAAGCAGTCCTGTACCCTTGAAAATTAGCAATTGAGCCCACCCAAATTGATGAGATGGTTTTAAAACTGGGAAGATTATCTTTTATGTTTAAATTTGGAGTCCTTTTGAAGGCTGTCCTGTTGTCTTGGTTTGCCAACTTCTATTTTGCATTCAGCTCATGTTTTGAAGATTTTCTGTGAGGATGAAAGATAGGAATAGAAGGAATAGAAACTTCCAGCTTTTGTTTAAAAAGAAAATAGATAACTGTCTGTTTTGCAGCTCTCGACTCCTGCAGCTGAAATTCTCTGAAACATTGTGATTTAGTATCGTTAGTGATGACTGTTGTCTAGAGTTGATGACTACTGGTTTGGGATCCTCTGGGTTTTAAATAAAATTTGGAGATGTCTTAGGCGTCTCCCCCCTCCTCCCCTGCCTTCCAACTAGTACTGAATATCAGTAAGATTGAGGAGACTCCTCAGTTATGAAAACGTAAAAGGTGAGAAGGGGGAGTGCAAAGTCTGTCTATGATAATTTAGGCTGTAATTTGTCTCCCAGAGCTTTGGGAAGCGTCGCACCCCTTCTCTGTGTGGCACTCTGACCTCCTCTAGCGGCGGCTGGGCCACAGAGAACCTCTCGCAGCTCCTGGCAGGGGGGAGGCTCTGGCCTGGGGCGACGTGACTCTGGCTCTGGGATCTGGTGATCTGGAGTGGGATCTCCGCTGTGAGGGAGCCGCTGGTGTGGGCGGTTTCCAATTCCCTCAGATTCAGCCGAGTTTTCACCTTCTGCCTTGATTTTTCCTTTGGACAATGCTAGGAGCTCCTTGTCAGTGTGTGTCACTCAGAGGAGCCAGCGAGAGGTGATGGTGGAAGTCTGACAGCTCCTATTAGCCATGCTTATTCTTAGTCTGGGTTTCTAAAATACAAAACCAGCAAAGAACGAATACCAAGAGTTTTTTTTTTCTTTCTTCCCCCTCTCTCTTTTTTAAATGCAAACATGGGGAAAAGAGCCAAGTTTCAATTTCTCCTCAAATTTACAGTCATCTTTCTGTAACTGTGGATGCTTGAAAATGCTTGAAAAGAGTAATGCCACAGAGGGGAGATGTCTATGTGTCTCGTTCTCCTTATTGTCTTGGCTCACTTGACCCTGTTGGGGATGTGCCCTTTCATTGTATGCTGCTGTTGGGCCTGTGAGGGCAAACAAAGAGAAATGAGCTCTGTATAAGTCTGCGGCTTGATCAGGGACTAGTTGAATTAGCTGGACCAGCCCTTGGCTCAGTGTGCCTGTGTAAGGGTGCAGCTCTAGTGTGTCAGAGCGGCACTGCTTGCCTTCAGTCTGAGTTTTGGGTGGAGGGTGCAGTTAGTGGCGGGGATGCTTTCTTCTGGGTGACTGAGGAATGGGCACAGACTTACTGGTCTTGAGGAGAGAGAAAAAGTGAACTAAAACTTTTAAGAACTACTGAAGCGCATCCCACTACAACAGGAGGACAAGAGATGGTTTCTCCTGTGGTCGCTTTCACTGGGCAGAAAGCAAAAAGGTGCAGTCCAGTGGTCTTCACCACAGGCTCTGGCGTGCTGTGTTGTTACCCCTGTTTTACATTCAAGGAAGCAGAGATGGATTTTGTCAAAGTCGTGCAGAGCAGAAATGGCCAGACTGGATCTGGGAGGGAACTCTTTCTCCCAGTGCACTGGACTCCTACTTTCAAGATTAATAATTAAGGACCAGCTCTAAGGGGTGGTACATAGTATCTTTCTCTCTTAAACCCCTAAGGCCCTTCCATTTGCTGCCCTGGAGTGGTTCGTTTGTCAAAGATTTCCTTTCTAGCTGGCAGTCCTTTCTCCTGCCTCTGTAAAAATTCAGTGCTTTCCCTAGTCAGTGAAGGCATCGTTGTTTTAACAGCATAAATGTCTCCTGAGGCTTAAGCAACTGTGTAGGGTTCCTGAACTTCTTTGGCTAAGCCTAGGTGAAATGTTTGATTTACTATGTTTTGAAAAGTAAAGGTAGCCGCTGGATTTTTCTACTGTGTTTTCTTCTACCTTGGATCATTTTTACACTGCAGAAATGCTGGCAATAACAAGAATGCAACAGATTTCAACTGTATATACAACTGTGGGGAAAACAGTTTAGTATGGTGCATGAAGATAAGGGCCTCATTTGGCTTTTGCATCTTTAGCATTGCAACTAAGGAAAAGATTTAATACAAGAACAGAAGTGAGGTAAAGACCTCGAAAGACCCATGGTGTGTTTAAGGCCTACCGTAAAAATGATCCATCATGATTTGGTGAATGTGGTGGACATACTTGGGTAAAGTCCTGTGCCACCAGCTGAACTCATCCCAGCCAGCTGAGCAGACAGGTGGAGGAGGTTAGTTGGGTTGGGGTTAGAATTTTTGTCATGCACTGCTTTTGTTTTTCTCCAAGTTCCATTTTTTTGGGGGCTTTTAAGAGCTTTAGAGGTCCCACAAAAAGTAAAAAACAAAAAAACCAAACACCCCTTCTTCCCTCCCCCCCATACCTCACCCCATAACAAAGGTTTGGAGCCAGAATAAAGACAGATGTATTTTTCAAAAAATTCGTGGTGGGTTTTCAGTGTGAGAGATTTGGTCATGCTGTCAATGACTTCATGTCTTAAAACTACACTCTTCCTAAGCTTGCATGTTAATGGTAGTTTTGGTAGCTTTTGGATAGAACTGAGGGCTGATACCTTTGAGTCCCTGCAGCCAGCATCAAGCAGGCCAAAATTGTCTGGGTTGTCTGGTTCCTAAACTACCTCATCACTCTGTATGGATGCGTGGGGATTTTGGCTTTGCTGCATCAATCTCTTTGAGAAGAGCAAAAGGGAAGATGAATTCTCCTAGAAAAAGCTGCCTCTGCTTTGCATCTGTATCAGTTTCAGTGAATTCAAATCTCTTTCCTTTTCTTGAGAGAGTGGAAGGAGTTTATAAACTGAAAATTTATGGAGCATGGCAGTGCTGGGCAGTTTTCTAAGCCCCAGGCAAAATCTAAGTATCAGTGTATTTCAGTCTGGAATATTTGAGGAATCTCATTTTTATCTTAAAGCAGTTTAAGACCCCGGCAAGAATACAAATCTCATATTTCTCTCTATGAAATAAACAGGAGCAAATATGTATTGTTGCTGCATTCTAGTACTTTTTTCACCATCCTTTCCCCCATTACTAAATACTTTTCAGTGTGATTAATCCTTGGAGTGCAGAGAAATTTGTGTTTAATTCTGTTGTGATCACCCTGGCTGATCACCCCTCCAAAACAGGCGATGGGATTTTCCTGAAATGAATGATCTTGTTTGAACGAGGGTGCTTTTCTAAACAATTTGCTTTGTCTTCATTGAAAAACTGTAGTGATGGATCTGCATTGCTGTCACCTGTGGTGAATGACTTACTTCCAGCCTAGTCAGACTGTGTTTAGCTTCAGTTTCTGTTAGGCCTTTGCTAGACTGTGAAACTCTTATCACAGTTTGGTTCCCACATAGGTGTGTATGAACCTATGCTTTGATAAGCTAATTAGACAGAGGTCTCTCACTAAAATGCATCTCCCATCCTTTAATCAGCTGTGTGACTCTGCTCTCAACTGCTCCGAATTTAAAGAGTTATTTTCTGTTGCTGCCAGTTCCCTCTCCCTTGCTATGCTCTGTGGTTTGCCTTTAAATATCTTTGAGTGTGGGACTGTCTGCATGTTTGTACATTATTGAGGACCTGGGAGGGCCTCTGGGTACTGCCTTAATAAATATGTTGAATAATAAAGCCCAGAAGAGATGCTGCTTTAACAGTATCTGAGCGTACCAGTGAAGAAACTGAAAGCAGATCCTGTTAGTCTCCCTCCTTGCTTAGCCAGCTGGGGGCATGGGAGATGTTTTAAAGACCCACTATGGTAAAACCATCATCATATTTTCTTTATAAATACATTGATGGTTAGAATCTGTGGCCCTTAAATGTTATGATTTTTTCCCCTGAAAAATGCTGCTGTCACCTTCTTGAAAGCTGTGAGAGATCCGCAAAGCTTGCCAGGCAGAAAAGCTCAGGGAGCTCTCAAAGGATGTTGCTGCTTTTCCCTCTAACCTCTTACAGTCTCTACCTTTCCTCTGTTCTTTTTTCTTTCTTTGCCAGCAAGGCGCTGTGTGCAGTCTTCTGTGAACCTTTGTGGGCCAGATTTCTCCCAGGTGCCTTTTTTCCTCAGTAGCTGCAGAAGAGGCAGTGGATCTGAGGGGGAGATGTGTTTTATGATTTATGACACTTTATAAAGTGCATTTCACAGCAGGATTGACAGAGATGGAGGCTGAAGTCCGCCCAAGACCAGGGATGCAGAGGCAGGTGGGGGATGGATCTGACCCAGTGCCTAACCCTGTGCCTCGGAGCCACCCGTGGAGTGTGTGGGGACACCTCTGCTCAGTCCTTGCTTCCCTGCTCAAACTGTCTGCAGCAAGAGGGGGAGTTAGTGCCAGGTGAGCCCGGGACCAGTCTCTGCTGGAGCTGTTTTGAGTGCAGTGGCTGATTTTACACCACTCATATCTCTCCAGAAGCCATGGGAGGGCTTCTGCATGTGACTGGGCTCCATTATCCAGTTGTTGATCTAAAGCCAGGCTTATTTTGACAACCCCACCTCCTCCTCCATGGGCTGCCTCCTGATGGCAGGGGTGTCAGCACAGTTTCCCAGTGTGAGGGAGCTGGGCTTTATTCTGCGTTCCCTTGGCACTCGCGTGCTCTGTTAGATACTTCAAACAGGGCTCTTTCCCACGGTTCTCCCACGCTAGTCTCTGCCTCTGCTCCTTTCTTGCCTGTAGCCTCAGGGCTGCAGCTCTACAGCCATCTATTTATATGGCCCTCATTTGTCTTAGTCTCTTTGGCACTTATATGGCTCCCGTTGGCCCAAGACCTGAATGCCTCCCAATCTTTAATATATTTATCTTCACACATGCAGACACACATGCATACCTGTGAGGTCAGGAAGTACCATTGCTCCTATTGTACAGATGGAGAACATTAAATGGTAATTGGCTAAACTGGGAGCAGGTGGTGGTGGTGATGGAGGAAGGCTGCTTACACATGGTGCAAAAAATGGCATCACAAGGAGTGGTTCATCAGCCACAGTGTGGTGATGGGAATGCATATCTCCTCACTCACATATGTGAGTGTTGTAGCCAGTGGACTATGAGGTCTCAGTCATGCCCTGTCCCTGTTCTGACCTCTTCAATCTTGACCCTTGTTTCAAAATATTTTTGTCCCAGTGATACAGTTTCAAGAGGTAAAAGCTTCTGTCAAATTGCCCAGCCAGGACGGAGATGGAGATTGGAGTCCTCTTAGCCTGGCAGTGGAAGTAAAGGATCTTTTAATGGCAGGATCTTTCTCTCTTGCTCACTGGCTTTGCTTATGTGAAGGAGGCTTGACCCCCTGTTTTCAGTAGCTCCAAGGTGGGGATGGGCCCAGCAGTCTAAAATGCAGCCATCAGCTCAGGGTTTGCTTTGTTTTGCTGGAGCACTCTGAACAGACTGCCAGGGTGGGAGTTTTTGGCAGCTCACACACAGCGACACTATTCCTTGGCAGTTCCTTTCGGTTAGCATTTCCCAAAGATGGCAGTGCTGCCAAGCACATCTCCAAATGCTTTGCAAACTTAACAGTTGGCAGTGTCTTAAGTATAGAGACAATGTTGGTTGCATTAAAGGAGCTAAATCAAAACCCATTGGGGGCCAGTGGTAATCCTGTTCTTTTGCAGTCAGTGGTGTCTTCTCCTGTGCTTAAAGTTGAGCGAGTGCAAAGTGTCTGGCTGAGCAAGAGCCGAAGCCACATGCCCGGAGCCACAGTGTGTGAATTGCGAGGGGAGAAGTCAGGTGGCTGCTTCCTGGGCCCATGCCTGGCCAATAGACCACGGTGCTTAATTAGTGTAGCAGCTGTTCTCCGTTAGCAATGCTTTCCTTAGGCGCCTGCACTAATGTTCTTGATAGCAGCTAAGGAGGAAAAGGAGGAGGAAATTGCATCTATATTTAATTAATACTGCATTCATATTTTATTGCGAAGGGCCCTTAGGTGCAGGAAGATTCTCGCTGAGAACAATTGCTTTTGAGTGCTGGACCCATTGTATGGTGCTGAGGAGGTGAATTTTCGTTTTGAAAACAAACCCAAATTCCTTCCAGGGTAACCTTTGGAAAGCCCAGAAGCCCTTTGCCACTCACCTCCCAACCTCAGGCTGAAAAGCAAGTGGCAAACTTGCTGATAATTCATATTTGATTAGCTTTAATATCTTCTAATATTGTGAGTGAGAGAGGCTTGGTGGGCTGCAGACAAACATCGCACTGATTATTTTTTCATTTTGATAAGCTGCCAGGTTTGGAGAGGTTTCCTTTTTGATTCTCTGAGCTTACTCCCCTCTTCCAGCTGCACGCTGTGTTCCTTCTCTTCTGGCTCTAAATCCCAGCAAGGAGATGCAATGTGTCGTTAAAATGGCCGTCACGTTCCCGTCCTGCACGGTTGGATTGCTGTGGCTGATGGCGGGTCTGAGGCGGCCCGGGAGGCTGGCAGAGTTGGCCTTGGCAGCCAGTAGAGCTGAGAGCACGTGAGAGATGGCCGTCTGCTGGAGTGGCCTCGGCCACTTTTGAGGCCACCTCAAGGTATGGCTCGCTGGGCATCTGGGTGTGAAGCTGTACCGAGCAGAGCTGAGGAAGCTGGCGGTGTTTGGTGGTCAGCCTGAGCGTGGCCGAGCGGGAGGTGCAGCAGCAGAGCCAGCACGTGCCCTTCTCGCTGGAGGCCCCACTCCTGCACACGGACAGGTCGCTGCTGCTGGCTCCTGCAGCAGCAGTAAGGCAGGGGCAGAGCGTGCTCAGTGACCTGCTGTCAGCACTCACCCCTCTCGCCTCGTTAGGAGCAGACTTGGGCCAGGAAGGAGACATTTTATAGTCCAGTCAGAGAAACATAAAAAATAGCCTTTGAAAGACTGTGCGTCATAATAGCCCGAGCCTCTTAAAAAAATTACGTACACACCCTTCATGCCCCGTTAAGTGCCATAGTTTCATTTAGTTAGCATGCGGTATATTTATGCTTGTACTTTGCAAAACACATTACATATTCTCCAAAATGTTGCTAAACTCTGTGGTTTGCATTACAATAAAAATATGCAAACAATTATTATCCAAACAAAACTAAATATAATTTAATTTTTAAATGCTCCTCCTCCTTCTTTCACTGATTCAAGTTTTTTCTTGGTAGTGTCCAAAATTCACAGAGAAAGGAAAGCTGAAGTCAGAAGTATTTACAGAAAGGGGCATTCTGCCTTCCTGCAACTATAAAAGAAACATTTGTTGCCTCAGATAACTCCTAAGCAAGCTGCTGTCAAAACAATTAGTGTTATTTTTCTATTATCCTCCTATTTGAGAGTAAATAGCCATTTCATGAATATGTTAATTACCTGGTAGGTGCAGAAGATAAGTGAATGGTATATCTCCACAAATGATGATAAAGCTTCTATTGTATACAAAAATTTTCAACAATGATTTTTTCCAAGTACTTGGGGTCAGGCGATTGTTAAACTGCTCACAACTGGACCTGTTCTGCTTTGATGATTTAAAGATTTGACAAAAGTAACACGGTTGTGCAAATGAAGATTTTTTTTTTTTCCCCTTTTTTTTTTTTTAAGAAAAAACAGGCGGGTGAGCAGTCAGAACTGAGTCCCTACAATAGCTGAACATTTAAAACCTGTTGTATTTCTATATGAAGTTTTAAAGGCTAACAGAGATGTTCTGCAAAAGAAAAAATCACTTATGTAAGTACTGCAGGGTGGTATGTCTGTATACTATTAAATACATGGTGTTTTTAAATGTAAAGTAATACTGGGTTATTCCATCTAAATTGGGTTGTCTGCAGGGCAGAAATTATTTGTGAATTTATCTGTCAGTAGGAACTGCAGGTTAGTAGATAGATATGTTTGTTTAATTCTTAAATCATCCAAATATTTATTTTAGTGAGAGTGTGCTTATTTAGGCTCTGGAGAAGCAGAAAAGTGCTGATTTTCCTTTTGGAGATGTACACATTTAGGAAAAAAATTCAATATTCTGCAAAGTTGAATGCACCATTGTGCCAGATAATTAAAATGTAAATTTAAGTATCTATGCCTGCTTTGTGATTTTTTTAATACTTTTAAGTTAGTTGTCTTTTAAAACATGTGGTCAGCTGTTGTATTCACATATGGTCAAATGATCAAAGTCTGAACTCCTCTCTAATTGTCCCCTGCTGCTTGTCTGCTCTGTCCATGATCAAGGCCTCAGCAGGTGATAAGAAAGGCATGAGAACAGGCTGGAAGGAGAATGAACTACTGAGGGGCCCAAGCTGAAAGAAATAAAGACTTCCAGTACATCACCCTGACAGTAAAGAACCAAGAAAAAGTGAAGTCTGGTTAGTTCTTATTTTTTCTTTCTTTCTCGCCTTTTTTCCCCCTTTACTCACCAATCTGCACATATTTTTTTTCTAAAGGCAAAATGCAAATGGGGTAGTCTCTGTGTATTCTCGGCTCATATAAAAGACAGAACCAAACAGCCTGCTGCAGACATGTTTATTTACTTGCTAGGAGGAGGAAGCTGCTAAGTCCCACAGTTTATAGTATTTCACATGTTTGTGGAAATCATTGCAATTCTTTTGACTTGTGCTTGTCATTGTTTGCCTGGAGTTCACTTTGCCAGATGGTTCTTTATTGTCACTGGTGTCCACACCTCGCTCTTGCATCACTTCAAGACCAAATGGTGTGAAGAGCTTTAATACTTAGAGGATTTAGTAAAAGTAAATCCACACTTTGTGGAAGGTTCATTCTCAGCTATTCAAGCAGGTCTAGCACTGATTCAGAGAGGGGGTAGCTGACCCAAAGAATGAAGAAAGGGTGAAATAAATGGATTGTCTTTGCCATTCCTGTTTGTCTCCTGCTCTCTCGCAGTCAAAATGCCAATGGAAAATTCAGGATCAATATTAGATTTAGAATCAGGAGTTAACAGTTAAAGAAAAGGAGGCATGTTGTCAGATCCCCGCGCCCCTCCCCCCCTTCAGTGCAGAAAACAGTTGGCTGTGTTTCTTAAGCTAAATTTCTTAGGCTTGCAGTAATGTATTTGTATGCATCATGTTTCTGGAACCACGTGAGGATTAATTTTTTACATGAATTTGCATGCAAATAGAGTACTCCCTTTTGGCTTCTGTAGAGTCGTTTCTTGATGTTTGCAAACACTGTCACTCAGATGCAAGAAGTGCGCATTGCCCCATTTTACAGATGAGGAGGCAGTGGCTGGCTGAGAAAGAAGTGAGCAATGTGCAGATTGTCATTCAAGTATGTAAGATTGTGGGTCAATTTATATTTCATTATTAAAAAGAGGTTTGAGAGCTTCTTCCTTTAATTTTGCAGGTAGCTGAAGACTGAATAGCCCAAATGACTACAGGAATAAGAGTGGACAGAGAGAGTGTGTGTCTCTGCATGGGTAGGGAGTACTTTAGCAGGAGGCAGGTGTGAGAGGATTTAGAGGTTATTATAGAAAAATCCTTGCGATGATCAGACTATTATATGGCTGCCATAAAATAGGCAAACAGGTTAATGGGGTATATCTGCAGAGGAGAGAGCACACATCACAGCTTTTTTTGCAGTCCCTACAAGGAGGCAGAGCTGTGTTCAGTGTCATAATTTTTTTCTGAGGACAGCATTGCCAGCTCCAAAGGGTTCTCCTTGTGGGCTGTGTGAGTTTTAGGTATTATGTCTCTCGGAGCGGGTTCGTGGTAGAAGGGGAGACATCTCGTAACTTTGATGCGCAAGGAGGGTGGTGGAGAAAGAGAAATATGATCATGTCCCTGCACAGGGGAAAGGGTGAGAGAGACTTGAAACAAAGGGTTTGGAGCATTTTGACCGTGAAGATTTGTGGAAGGGAGGGCCCCAGTCCTGCCGGGAGCTCTGCTGGAGAGTGTCTGCCTCAGCAGTGACCCACAGAAGTAAAGTGCCCATGGAAATCTCAGTGGTTTCCTTCCCTCCCTCCTGTGTTCCCTTCTGGGGTGTGAGCTGGTTCCACTTGGTCATGCTCAAGTGACTTCCTGAGCTGGGGTCGGTGGAAGTGCACGGCTGAGGAGGTGAAGTGCCCACCACAAGCTATGTTTAACGTGAGAATCGGCACAGCTGTGTGCTACTGAATGAGTGAAGAGGGAGGCTGCCAAGTGAGGGCAGTGAAGCAGGGTGTATAAATGAGCTTGAGAGACAGCTAGAGGTTTTATGAGGGGTTGGGTGGGGAGGTGGAAGGAAGTGGTGACAGAAGAGAGAGGAGAGGATAAACAGAGCAGGCAGGCTTGTTAGGCAGAGCGGTCTTTTTCTACTGCTAATTCTTCATAGGAAAGCTGTGGCACAGCAAATGCAGGGAGCTATATTCCTTATGCTTCATTTGCACAGTCGGGCTCTGCTTTTCATAAAATGGGCGATGCTGCACTATTGGCCTATCCAAGTTCCTCTCACTCACCCAACCCATGTCCAGTGTAAATGGAACCTGACAGGATAATGCTGCATTTCTTGCTATTTGCTTTACAGCCCACAGTGACTGGAGAGCAGGCTGTGGAAGGAGCCCAGACCTGGCTGTTGTACTTCTCCAACTCCACCTTGATGATTGCTGAGTAATTGCAGCTTCTTATCTGTGGTGCGATTGATGAAAGATTTTGTTTTTATGGGGAATTGCTGTATTTGCTTTTCTGCTTTCCTACGTTCCTACGACATACATGCAGCTCCTTGCTAAATACCCCTGCCCAGTAAAGGCTCATGATACGGTTTGGTCTGTGAGCTGTTTGTAGGGATCTGAGATGAGGTGGGGTTTTGTCAGCTGGAACAGTTGGTTTCTGCTTGGTGAGTTTTGGGTTTCTCTTAAGGTGGGTTTGACTCCAGCTGCTTCTGTCTCCTGCCCTTTAAGCACAATTTCAGAAGAGGTGGGGTGGGCACATGCTTACCTTGCCCTTGTGCCGGTGTCTAAGACAATCTGTACAGTAGATATGACTTCACAGCCCCGAGTATTGGGAATTTGCCTTCCTGCTTAGAGTATTTGCGTGTCCCATCTTCTACTAGATCCATCCCTCTGTGAGTTGCTGCTGGCTGAGGGGTGATATATAACCCTGCTGTCAGGATTTGCCATGACCTGATGACCTTCCTGTAAATACTTATTGTCCAGAACATCTAGAAGTAGGAAAGAAGATCTACCGTGATGGCAAACACACAATGGGAACAGAGGCAGCCAAATTTAACCAGCTTACACATTCTGTCTTCTGCCTTTTGGTCTTCTGTTTCCTTGGGAATAAAATTGACAGTGTCCAAAGGGAGCTGTTGAGAGTCACCTTTGCATCTGGAACTTTCTGAGCTGGTGTGACCTGTCTACCTTCAACACAGCTGAGAGGTTTATTTTTCATAGAGAAAACACAGCCTTGGCCATAGGCACTACTGAGAAGGTGGAAGTGGATTCTGCTTCTTTAATGGTAGTTTTTGTGGAACATATTGATTTGTTACATATACAGCAATGGCATACAACAATACATTGAAAATCCCAATATTGTGGTGGGGATGTGGAGAAGCAATGGATGGAAGTATCTTGTATGTAATACTGCATTAGCCCGGCAGACTTAAATGGTTCAGTGAGGAGTTAATGGTTACAGTAATTGTGAATAAGGTCTCATATTCTTATTTTTGTATTGGTTCACATTCCTTTACTGGCAGAAGCTAGTCTTTCTGCCAGCCTGTGGAAAGTTCCTGAGCAAAGAGCTCTCCAGACCTTGTGCTGATAGTAGTTAGTGTTGTGCTGTTTTCTTGGAAAATGTGTTTGGATGCTATTTTCTAGAATAAACAAGTTAAGGTGGTCAGAAAATAAAATAGATTCCTCCCCCTTCTCTCTTTCCCCATGTGCTCATAAGTGGCTGGGGGGGGGGGAAGATAAGCAGTTGGGTCTCACTTCTGCAAATGGTCAAGAAAATTACAGAGCCAACAAAATCAATTTCCAGCTTTAACAGTCGACAAGCCGAAGGAGTTCTGCACAGTACTGCCTGAGGTCAAAGTAGTGCTATACAGAGGAGGCGTGTTGAAAACAAGAAGTTTTTGGCAGAGTCACGTGCTTCAGGAGGTTTGGGATCAACAGAAGGTGCGTGGTCTGTTTTCTCTCATAGCGGTTTCGGACTGGAGTCATGAGCAGTGGGTTTGGTGGGAGGAGGCCAGGTGCCAGGCTCTGCTTCACACCTCCTGCTGCATTGTACTTCCTGTGATGTGGTGGGCTGTGATGCAGCCATCGCACCGCTGCCTCCCAGCCCTGTGGGTCCCAGTCCCAGCACCCTGTTGGAAGGCAGTCGCTCCAGAGGCTGATTTAGTTCTGCTTTATGGGTAACTGAAGGGGGCAGCTCCTAGCCTTGCTTCCTTGGTGTCCTTGTGTAGGAAGTGGAGTTTGGTTTATTATTTTGCCAGCCTCCTAAGGACTGTCGTGAGAGCTCTTTGCAATAACAGATTATTGAGGGAGCACCCTTAGGCTAAGCAGGGCAGGCCCTGTGTGCTGTGGGACTTACTTCTTGTGTGACCCAATCCTGTAAGATGCTCCTCCTGGCTGGATTTAGGTGGCAGACAGCATGAGCCCACCCTGTCCATGCCTGAGGCCTCCAACTGACCAAAAAGAAAGGAGTGAACAGTGTGATCACTGCTTTGGTGTGGACTGTGAAGCAGAAGGGAAGCAGGAGGCTTCAGCAGGGACTCCTCGTGAGAGTTTTGGCTGGCGGAGGGAGGAAGGTGCTTTCTCTGCTCTGTAGTGGTAGGGTAATGAAGAGAATGGCCCTAATGTGCGTGAAGGCTGCCTGTCAAAATGACTCTTTCTCCTCTGCAAACCTACTTAAAAAGGATTGCCCATGTGCCACTCTGAAACATATCTAGCAATTAAATGATAAGGTTAATATGTTACATGCATGGAGGCCAGGAAATTTGGAGGCAGAGTTGCCATAGCAACTGTAACTCTGCCCTCCTGGGCATAGGCATTCCTGTGGGGTCGGTCAGGGCAGAGTTGTGGGGGTGGGAAATGCCGCCAGCGTGGTAGCAAAGGGGTGGGAAAAGTCATAAAAATGTAAAAATAAACCAAACTCTTTCATCTCATTTTGTGGTGTCAGTGGAAGAGCAGTAAAAGGTGAAGCTGCTCTCCATTATGTGTGTTAGAGGGAGCGCTGCAGAGCTCGCTGCCAGGGCATGCCAGAGACCCTGCGGCTTTGGGAGGGCAGAGTTAACTTTCCTGGTTTTAGCTTTGACAGATTTCAGCTGCTCTCAGCTTGCTGGTGACACTGTATTAAGTGGGGAAAGAGTGTCTTCAAAATCATACTGGTATCCTTCTTTGGCTCCTACAGCTAAAATGCTAGTCCATAATGGAGATGTCTACTCCAAAGAATGGTGCTTCTGAACATGCTGCTCAGGCCTGGCCCACTGAGGAGAACATACATTCAAATATACTCAAAATAAAACCGTACATGTAAGAACAAGACTTTGACTTCAAAAGGGTTCCCGTGCTTTTCCACAAACTTGGAAGCCATCTGATTTTGGTCTGAAAATTTCAGAATGTTTGCTTTTGTGCACGTGCGTGTTTGTGAGCACCAAGTGGCTGCTCGTTCCTTCCTTCAGGAGCTGGCAGCTGAAGCTCTGCCCTTATCTCTGGACATGTTGAGCCTGTGACTAGAAGTGATAGGGAGCCATCACCCTTTGTGATGGTGACTCCCTGTTCCACATGTCTGCAGTGTCACTGCCTGTGGCTCTACCACTTCCAGGTTTTGTTAGTGCAGATGGTTTTAGGCCAACAGAAACCCCAGTCATGGATGATGTGGCTTCTCTTGCCTACAAAATATAAAAGGAATTTGGTGAGGAAATCGGAAATGATGGCTTGGCTTTCTCTGCTTTAGTGAACTGAGCACTTAAACCTCGGTAGTTTTGCAGAGATGATGATTCTTGTTTCAGTATCCAGGCCTCGCTCCTCAATAATCTCTGAATCTTGTTTCACCTTTGTGAAATGGTTTGGTTTTCTGTTGCTATCTTCTCAGAATAGATCTGTGCTTAGGTATTACTGCAAAAAACAGGTAATTTTTTAAAATGAAAAAATGTCAGCTGGTTGCTGGCAGATACCTCTCATCTGGAAAAGACTCTTGGCTCATATGCTGGTTATCCCTGCTGAGATAAAGTGAGCAACTGGAGCAAATGAAGCACTTGTGAAGTGTGCTACAGCTTCTGCCCGTTGTATGCAAACAAACTGCAAATCATCCATGTTCCTGCAGGAAGTCCTTTCGGAAAAGTAGTGGGTTGGAGAAGGAAATGGAGGGCCTGGGCACTGGCGAGATTACTTTCACTGGAGGGCAACGTGCATTTGCTATATGGTTGGGGTATGATAATAGAAGTCTGCTTTCCGTGGAATGCTGTGGCTCGTGGAGGCGGGAGATGAAAGACATAGAACAATCAAGTGGTACATCTCAGGGCATTTTATTTTATATTAAAGCATCAGTTTTTTGTAGCAAATGCATACCAAATGTGTGAGAGAAAGCCTATTGTGTTACCAGACTTTAAAATTAAAACATGCACAGAGATCATGCAATTGTTTTTATTGTACTGAGACATCATTCTAATGTTGCTTTGGTTTATTTGAATAAATTACATCTATTTTGCAATCATGTAGTAGGAATTTGACATGAGAAAGTCAGCAAAGGTGCATGATGACAATACCATGAAAGGCAATGTTTATAGAGAAGACATTTTCTGTATACCATTGTTCAATATTGAAACATGTTTCTTCAATTTACATTTCTTTTTTTTTTTAAGGGTGTGTAATAACTTAGTGTAGTGTTGGTAACTTGGGACAGATATAACTTAAGCAGATTTATCTAACTACACACAGTACATTGTTGTTCAACACACAGGCAGCTGCCATAGCGACTGCAAGATCACAAAATGTTATGATACCTCTGAGGAACGGCTTGTCTTTTAAAAGAAGCGCAGGTGTGTGAATTTGCATGTCAACTTTATTCAACAGTAGCCATGACTTTTGGGGAGAAATGATATCTCCACATGCATGCTTCTCTCCCTGTGGGATCTTCGTGGTTTATTTTGATGGTGATATTTTTTCACTTTGCCATAATTGTTTTTGTTATCATATAATTTTTGCTGAGCTGAATGAATATAATGTATTTTAAACTGCTCATTATTATTGCTATATACCATGATAGTGTCTATTGACCCTTATAAGCTTTGAGATCATCTTCCTGCCTCCAGTTAAAAAGAGAGACAAACAAGTCCTGTTCCAAATAGCTAAGGACTGAAAAAGATGGAAGTGGAACTGGTGGCACAGAGAAGCAAAATTATTTGTCCCAGCCACACAGCAGGTTGGCGGCAGAGCTGGCAGAGAGCCTGCTGAGAGCAGGGATGGCTGTCCTGTCATATACATAGCTGGGGCTGCTAACTGGCCATTAGGGAGACAGTGTTGTGGGCTTGCTTCACCAGCATGTCACTTCCTTAATGCGCCTAAATACGTTACTTTGTTAGGTAAGATGGAAACAAGGCAAAAAAAAACAGGGAGAGGGTCAGTGGCAGGTTTTTTCCCTCCTGTTGTTTTGTCATCAAATAATATATCCCAAATGGAGGTGGACTTACCTTCCTAACAGCCATGAGCGAGATATTGTCCCTGCTTCACAGGTGGATCAGTTACTCCTCACACCAAGGAGTTTACATACTCCCATGAGATCTAAGATAAATCAGCTGAGAGGTGGGAATAGATCTCAGTAAGTCTCTGCAGGCAAAATTTTCCACGGTAGGTGACAAAATAAAGCATGGAGTATTTTGCAGCCATGTTGTGGTCCTGCAGACAAACTGATATCAAAAACCATCTGTATCCGTGGTAGGTCACTTGTGTATAGCACTTGGCCCATTAGACACCCAAATGGCTTAATTTAGTGACTCTGGATATATTCTCTTCTGTTTGTTTTGAAAAGGTCATGGTGATATGTCCCAAGTCATATTAAATATCAGTTGCGGAACTACCACGTGTCTGAAAAGAAGAGGAAATCAAGAGAGTTTCCAAGTTTTTATTAATAACACATGCAGAGTGTTTACGAACATTCATAGATCACTCTTAATGGGTGTATTTTCTTAAATTTGTTACTTGCTTTGTGAGGCCAGTGAGTCTTCATCACGGTTCAGGATGTCAGGGGATGCATTGAAACAAGACAAAATGGTCTGGTCCTCAAACCACTTCCAAAGTAAGCCCAAGACAAGAAGTAACAGAAATAGTCAGATGGGGGTGTGTAAGGAGTTGATGAGAACGTTGGTCTATGGACCTCTCTCAGGAAAACAGCTATTTAGGTGATGACAAACTGTTTGTTTGCATGACGGTTCGGGAGACTTTGAAGGCTGATTTGAAGGCAAACAATGAAGTCACTTTGTAGATGGTTGTTGGGAGCTCTTCCTAGCAGGAGAGGCAGCAGGGGGAAAAGCTCAAAAAGGACTTTGTTTGAAAACAGAAGATACAGGCTATGGACATGTTGGGGAGCAGGAGCCAATGTTGCAGATTCATCACACCATGTGTAAAACAAAACTTTATCAACTGTTCTTCTTATTTGTCAAACTTGCTGTGAGGAGGAATCTATGGGTCTTTCCCAAAGGTGACTGCATTTTGAAGTAGTCAGAAATATGGTGTTGCTGACCTCAGGTGGGTTTTCCCAGTCTTGCTCCCTGGTAAATCCCTGTCGTCCTACATGAATGGTCCTTTCCTTCTGCAGGAAAAAGGCTGTGATGCATGTTATGGAGAACTGCCATACCCTGCTGGGGATGCATCAGCCAGAGATCTGTATCAGGGCCTACACCATCAACAAGCAGCACTTGACAGATGTGGGAATGAGTTGTGGAATGAAGCATGCAGAAAAGGAGCCATTTTCTGGTTGTTGGAGCCTGAGTGGTATCTGTGACTTGAGAATTCTGAGGCCTACTTGCTGTACATCTTTACCAGGAGTTTGTAGATCTTTACTAGCCTTAAGTGCTCAAAATTTGAGTTACACCTTGGAAAGCTCGTGAGGATGGCTTTTTTTGCTTGTTGTTTTTCTTAAATTATTGGATATGTTGTCATGTTTATGAGTTTTTAGGTCTGTCTGTGTTGCCTATTTCAAGGGTTTTTTTGCAACTGAGAAGTAGAAGCTTATTTTTATGGTGCATGTTCTTTTTTTATGCAGAACCTAGGTTTGGAAGAGTCACGTGCCTGCAGGTTCTGAGGCTTCCAGAAAAGCACCAGCTGTTGCAAGACTTGGGATGAAATTGCAAGAGCGTGCAGTGCTGCTGGTACAATGAGGCCTTTTTATACAGCATCTTTCTTGGATTGCTTGGATATAAGATATGGCTGAATTATTTTTGTCCTTATGTTTGGGCTGGGTGGGATGTTGGTTTCTGATAGGTTTTAATATGGTGGTTGGTAACATGATTTTGTCCGAGCTTTTACATATAATCTGCCTACATTATTGCTAAGTTTTTATTCCCCTTGTGGCTGCAGTGGATACAGCACAGAAGTCCTCAGGATGCACTTAATATTTATGGTAGGAAATGGGCTGTTTGCAAACTAGTAACAAACTATAATAATTACCTTGTTTTCCACTTGAAATGCTGATCTGAAGCTCTGAATGCCACAAAATTCCTATGTAAAGCCACACAGATCTTCAACTGCATTTTCTGGATCTATTTAGATCCCTGCTTGGTTTCTAAAAGTGAGACTAAAGCCTGTGAACATCTCTAGCCATTTCCTCCCACACATTGCCTGGTGTGAGCGACTGTCTGCTTGGGTATCTATATACAGCATAACTGTAGGTGTGACTTTCTGTGGTTTGACCAGTTTCCGTAAGTTAAAGTTGCTAAAGGTGACCGCAATGATAATTTAATATGAAATGCTGTAAGAAAATGCTGAGCTAGCGGTGAATTTTCTAGAAAGATCTGCAAAGAAAATACTGAGCATTTGAAAATTCAGAAGGAAAAAATACACATTTTGAGGACTCTAAGCCATCAGAGGAAAACCAGTTTGTAAACTTGTACTAATCTTGGTCAGTGTTGTAGAAATAGAAGTTGAATCATGATCAAAAAGTTTGTGGTAATGTGATAGAGAGATTTTGAAATGATTTGGAATCAAATTTGGGACCTTCATTCTAACTTTTTTGGTTTTGGTTCAATTCTAGTACAAAAATTGTACTTTTATTTTCCTACATTGGATAATATTTTAATACAGTAAAAATCCCCCAGTTTAATTCGGTTGTTTTGGTGGTTTTGAAATGCACTCTTGATTTTTTGAGGCTTTCAGAAAGACTTATGGACACATAAGTGTAGTTAACTTGGTTTGTACAAACAGAAGCAACATGGTAGAAATATTTTATTGGTTAGCAGAAGGTACTGGCAGGGGCTTGGATTAGGTCCAGAGCAGCTCAGATGGACGTAGTTCTTTTCCTCTTTTCCTCTGTGCAGCACTGGCAACTGAATCAGTAGGCACTAACTGCAGCAAGACTTTGTCAAAACGCCTTTAGACGATAAGGAGCGTACACCCATCTTCCCTTCCTGTTCCATTCTGTCCACTGTAAGTCTAAACCTCTATTTGACTCTTCTTCCTCATAGACTACCCCTGGTGCCACTTCTAAAAAGCAACTGGAAGACCTCAGGTCCAACTCTGTCACAGCATTTTCGAAGACTGTCTCGTCCGCTGATCTCAAAACACGATACCAATACAAACAGACTAAGTCTAAGGCATAATTTTCAACGGCCCTTTTCTATGAGGTGGAGGAAATGCAAGTGAAATGTAATGATCTGACTTCTGCAGGAGCATGTAATGCATGCTGGTTATATGATTCTCTTCTCGTGACCCTGACTTTTGCAGTTGGTGACTGGATTGTCTTTGCTTTCCCCCTAATCCCTTTGAAAAATTTGAGTAGATTTTCTTTTGACAGCCACTGCTACTGCTTTTTCTTTAATAGAAAGACATTTAAAGATGCCTTTTGATTTTTTTTTGTTTGTTTTTTTTGTTTTTTTTGTTTTGGGCTCTGCCATCTAGATGGAACTGGTGGAAAAGGTATAACTGGGATCTCCACTGGGAGGAAGGAGGTTGCCAGCAAGAGAGCAAAAGGAGAATGTTCATGAGGAAAGCCTTGTGGTCCTGCAACCTTCTTCATCCCTGGCATGCTTTTGCTGAGGTTAAGCAAGTTGCAAGAACCACATGTGAGAGGGTAGTTCCTACACAAACATTACTGTGCCCGGGGTTTTCACCCCTCCCTCTGTATTTAGCATCTGCTAGGAGGAGAAACAGTTGAGAGGAGGAGATCCTCATCTCCTGTGAGCCAGTACAAAGGAGCCATGGGGGTGGGGATGCTCTGGTATCAGTTACAGCTGGAGTCAACCTCGGAGGAAAGCAAACAGTGGGAATAGAGGTCACAGAGGAAAGTGAGGATATAATCTTAAAAAAAGCTTCTGCTGCACAGGATTGCCATGTGCAGTGCTGCTGAGCATCTTGAAAAGCAAACCAATAGCATTAGAGTGGGAATTTCCACTGCATCCCCCTCCTCTAGCCCCCTCACCTCTGTCTCAAGATCATAAAGGCAGCAGCAGTGCAGCCTTCTGTCTGCGTGAGAAAAGAGCCTGTGGAAGGGAGCTGCCGCAAGGGAAAGCTGCTCTGTGAAGATGCTTGAAAAATAAACAACAGAGCATCAGCACAGTGTGAGGTGGCTACCTGGAGCTGCCAGAGATAGAGGAAAAGAGAAACCATTTGTGCTTGGGATAGGCAAGAGCCTGCCTTCCCCTCTCTTTTGAATGGCACAGTCTTTGTTTCCATGTACTTATCAGACCCAGGGTAGTGTTTATAGGGAAGGCGGTTTGGTAGAGGTGGATGCTACAGGCAATATAGCGCTTGGGGGAATATATTTTGTCAGATTGTGCTTTTTGCTTACTGAAGGCTAAAACCCACTAGCACAAACCATCTTGCAGTTTGCACTGGAGAGCAGGACGTTAATGGGATGTACCAGCAGTGTTTCCTCAGCTTGAACAAATGATGGAAAAGATTGGGAGAACTTGAGGTTTTTCTGCCCCCAAATTCTTGGCATTAGCCTGATCTCTTGCTGCACCTAACAAAATCTTTCCTGGTGACATGGTTTTAATGTGACAAGGTGATAGTTAAGGAGAAGACTGAAGGGGTGAACTGTTTCTGAAAGACACACTAATGTTGGGTGCTTGTAAGGATGTGAACAGGGCTGGTTTTTCCTCTTTCTCTGTTTAGGTTTCCTGGGAAGCCGATTTGCTGCACGTCTGGTGTTCCTGACCCACCGCATGGGAAGCCTTGAGTAATCCCACACTGCACTGAGCATGTTTGAGAAGTTTTGTATGACAAGATTGCTAAGTGTCCTGCCCTTTGCTCTGCCCCCTCTCGTGTTTGTCACATCTAATAATGGACAGAAATGTGGTGTGTGCCACTGAACACGGGGAATTTGTTTGTATTCTGTCTTTGCCACAGCCTTTTAATTTGAGGAGAGAGCGTGGGAGCAGGGAATGGCTAAAAACACTTCTCTTTGGTACCTCTCTGTCGTAGGCCACATACAGCTCTTAGGGAATGATGTGAACTTCAGCTGAAGGTTTGAGCTTTAGAGTGGCAGTCATGTCTCAAGGGGCAGCCTTAATGTGCTATAAAATGCTGTATCTGTTTCAGTGGATGGCAAAGGATGTAGAAGATACACTATCTCTGCTCTGTTATCTGCAGTAGGGATACTGGGCATTGTAATTTCCAGTGAGGATGTTGCCATGTTTTATGTTGTAAGGGAACTGCTGTAGAAAGATGAGGCAGGCTGTCTCCAGCCCTTAGCATGTATGGGGTGTTCATACGCTTTTTGTGGTTTGTGGTTGTGTTACTGCCTGGTACAGGACTGTACTGCTGCAATCAAAGTGGGCTTTTGTGTTTAATCTCAGTGTGGGTATGTTTGGAGCCTGTTCCTCAGAGAAAACCCATCTAGTAAGGTAACGATAATAAGGTGTAAAAGTGCAGGAGAATCCTGACTTGTGACTTCCTGATGATTTTTCCATGTTTACATATTTCGCTGGTTGTGGAATGGGCGTCTGATAAAAGAACCAGCCCGAGGGCTTTTCTCATCTCTGGTACACTTGCTCTCTGTTCCTGGATGTAGCAGGTTGACTTGTTCCCACAGCCGCGTCCCAGATTTTCTCCCTCCTTTTTATTTCCTCCTTGCGTGTTCAAAACACGGTGAGTGAATAAATGCAGCATAGCAAGTCTTCTGGGGGGCTCTTTCCTTGAGACATGTGAAACAAAAATAAACGAGTTCTGAAGACACAGAGGGAAGTTGCTAAAAACATTGGTAGGGTTTTTATGAGGAGGAGCGGAGAAGTTAAGACCTACTTGGAAAGGGTGGAAAAGATACGACGAGAGATAATTTGTGACCAGCTTCAATATTAGCCTTTTTGGGAGGGTGAGATCAAGATTAGGTTGAAAGCTGCAGTTGTCTTTATTGCCTAGTCCAAAGAAAAATGAGGCTAGTTTAGCTGGGATGTTGGCGGGAAAGGAAGACATACATAAGCAATTATTTCTCCTGTGAGGCCTTTGTTCCCTCCTTAGTAGGTATAAATGGGGACAAGGTCTATGTTTGGATACATATGAGTATTCAGCAGCCAGCAGGGAAGCTTCTACAAGGTGAATAAAGTCCCTGACAAATCAGACAGGCATCTGCCTTGTTCTGTAGACTATGTAAGAAGTGTGGGATCTTAAAAGAGACATGAAAATTAGGTGGATTGTGCCAGTAGGATAACATTTTTGAGAAGCATCTGATTCAGGATTGTACAGTGTCTAGCATGGGTGCTTTCTGGGACAATTCGCTATCCAAGGCTCGGTTCCATTTGCTTTATGTCTAGCCCTTTCCAGGAGCGTATTGCGGAGATTTCTGAAATGATGGCAATCAGACACGAGTGAGATTCTGGAGCAGGAGCGCTTTGTCAGCATGATATTGCACCCAAGTGGGGGAGCCCTGCTGACAAGATAATTTCACTGCTTCTGGAACCTGGCTAGCATTTCCAAAGGAAGTTTTGTGTACATACTGGCTCTGTGCACAGGAGGAATGTCCTCTGAGATGGCTGAAGGCAGGAGATGTGCCGGGATTTGTACTGCTCTTGGGTAAAACCTGATGGTTGCCTATTATCCAGAATATTTTAATATGTCTTCAGGGTATTTCCTCTGAGACACAGATTTTTGGATGACTGTTCTTATCTTTATTTATATTTTCCTAAGATTTCTCAATGTCTTTTTCACTTCCAGCTGTGAAATCAAAATACAATGTTCTTTTATTTTTTTGTTTTGCCTTATGCAGTTCTCGTGGGCGAACTTCGTTATCTCTGCTGCACTTTGTGTGGCAATGACTTTCGATATCAAGCAATTTAATTGCAAAAATGCAGAAACAGAAAAACACGAGACAAAACCAACAAAAACGTATGACAAAACTAATTTTGCTGTGCCTATGAATACATGATAGTGCAGCAAGGACAGCATTTGCCAGATGGGTGTGAAAATTGGTAGGGAAAGGAATGTCATTTCACGGTCCAAGTTAGGTATTACGAATAGCTTCCCTTTCAGCTTTATACCTTTCATCATCAGAGCTGTTAAGCTTCACTTATTATGAGCTTATGCAGCGGGCCAGCCTTACTCATGGATAAACTGGCTTCATACCAAACTGAGATTCTCTTTTTCTCTGAACAATGCAAATATATTTTTTTTCCTTCACGAATTGTATCACTGTTTTGGAATTTAGGGCCTTTCAATAAAGGGGGAGGGAAGGGAAAGCTTAAAGCCATGAAACACTTCATAAACTTAAGAAAATCAACCTTGGCACATGGGCATAAAGTATCTGTACCCTCTGCTAGAGCCTGGGAAGAGGTTTCATTCTGAACTGGCAGTACTCTGCATCATGGACCACACCCGCAAGGTCGGCTGCATCCCCATAAAGTTAGTGGAGTTCTACTGGCACCCACCAGCTGAGAGGCTGGCACACGGAGCACTTGTTCTGGGAGACTGTTGGAGAGAAGGTGAGTAGGCATCAGAAAGGCTGCATTAGTGTGTTTAGATCAGAGGAGAACCCTGCTTTTAGCCCCAAATGCATTTTTGCTCAGATATTTAGAAGATTTCAATAACAGCTTTCTGCTGGAGGGTTTGTGGGCTGTGACTCAAAGGTGAATGTGTGCTGCAGCCTCTACAGAGCTGAGCCCTGTGTAACACAAGTCCGTCTGGAGAGGGGGAAAAAGCTGGTGCCAAATCTGCTGTCCAGTTTGAGTTGCGTGTTGTCCAGTTCTTGCAGTGAAATCTCATAACACTCTTTTTCTTGGTTTTGGTATTATCAGCAACATGTGTCAGGCGTTTTGTCATAAAATAAGATAATGCTGATTTTACAAAATCTGTGAGGATTTTATCAAGCTGCTCTTTCTGCTAAATGTTTCTATGTCCTGTTGATGCATACGGATTATACTCCAGGAAACTATTCTAATGTTCAGTAGAATGTGAATGAGATGAGGAAAGGAGAACTTTGAAGCAACGTGTTTAAAGCTCATCAAAAGCTTGAAGCCTGATAAGGTTCTCCAGTTTTAAAAATAGGATAAACATTAGATATTTAATTAAAATCTGGGATATGTATCAGCATTTTAACGTTTCCCATGGCAGCTGGGAAACCTTGTTGACCAAAGATAATGACCTAAATAATATGGCACTGTTATTTTGGTAGAAAGCGAAAGAAAGTCAGCATTAGATCAAAATCATTGATACTGCAGTCAGTATTGCTGCAAAAACCTGATGAGCTGGTGCATCGTCAGAAAAAACTTGGAGAAAGACCTCTTACTTACAATTAGCTGTCTGAATCTGTCTTCTACCAGTAGCATAGGGAAGTAAAACAAATAAGTGAGGGTGGCTGTTAGGCAGCTGATTCTAATGGTACTGGTTTGATTGCGTTGGTAACTGGGGGGCAAGAAAGGGGGGGCCTTTCCCAGGGAGCTAAAGGTGAGACCTTAGTGCGCCATTGCACCTTTTCTTATAACGCACTTCACCCTTTTGAAAAGTAGTTATATTTTTGAGAGGAAGTATGGATTTTTGGTTTGCATGTTGTAACTTGTCTTCTCTTCCAAAGGAAAACTTGGCACTCTGAACTTGCCAACTCCAGCAGGCATCCAACACGTGCTTTTGAGAAGGTGATTATTCTCTGTCACTGGGGCAGGTGTCTTTCCCTGTGAAGATTTCTGTTGCCATTAAGGAGTGATGTCCTAAAGGGGTTTGTATTTTTAGCAGCTGTGATTTATGTCTTGTGGGCTCTGTCTTTAAACTATGCCTCAAAGAGGGATAGGTTATTTTACAGAGAAACCCATAAAGTAATGTATGCTTCTGGTGCGACTTGCTTTAAAGCTGTGCATTAATTCTTGAGAACTGAGGTCAGCCTGCCTGTGCTGAGATCTGCACAATGACATTTCCATGCTGTGGCTCATTTCATGCTGATGTGGGAAGCAGGAAGTAATATTTACCATGTGAAGATACACAGTGCTATTAAAAATGATAATAAATAATTGATACTAACACAGTACATTTTTTTTAACTATTCTTTTTATCCTTAAGTCTTAAAATACTTAATAGGATTTTCCCCAATTTACAGAGAAAGTAATGGGAATGCTAATGAGGATTCAGGTTTTGCAGGAATCAGTATGAGACTCTGGTACAGACGCAAACCCTTGGTTGCAACCTGGTGGAAAGCTGCTATATTGCTTTGGAGTTCTTGCTTTTGAGCTGGAAACATACTTGCTCTGCCGGTCTGGAGACACCTTTTCCACAGGATGGGGAAGCATCTGGTCTTCCGCCCCGGGCCCTGCTTCTGTAAGTAGTAATGCAGATCAGACTGAGAATGGAGAGAAGGTAGGCTATCTTTGACTCCAGTTAGAAAATGGTGTTGGTTTAGAGAAAGCCTCAGCCTGGACTGGGCTTTAAGTGCAAGCTGAAATCATCATCAAAATTCAAAAAGCAGTCTTGCCACTGCTCTAACCCAAGTGCTTTGGGTTTGCTGGCACAAGAGGAGAACTGCTCCTATTCCTAACTCACTCTCTTCAATTTCCAGGAATTTAATATACTTCCTATCTAAGGTCTCATCATAAAAAAGCAGGAGCCAGAAATATTCATAAGAATTAAAGGTGTTGATGGGTTCCAGGTATAGCAAAATGTCTTCTTTGCTTGGTGTTGGACTTTAAACAAATTTATCATAACTCATGTACCTTATCAAGGAGAGAAATCAGGAGGTAGAAGAAGTGACTTTATCCATTTATCATATGGAGAGAGAATTCTTCTTGGGAAGCCGTAATCTCTCCTCTATTGTGGACGAAGTAGAAATTAGTCAGGACCACAACAAGAGCAAGTACACTTAATCCCAATACCTTGAAGCCTTTAAATAATCTTAAGCATAATAGTCCATCTGAGAAAGAGATACTACTGTTGTTGGTATTGGTTACACCATTGTAGTATTTCCTCCACTCCTCAGTGCTCCATACAGCAAGTCATAATTTACAGCTCTTCATAGTCTGACCAGGACATAAACTTACTTCTGTTGTGAAGATTTATAGGTGAGTTTTAGATACCAAGGCTTAGTGTTGTGTCCTTTTCAATGGCTTGCCACTGATGGTTATGATTCAACAAATAGAATTTTGTTCATTATGGATTTAGGAAAATGGTGATGTATCTCTGATGTGTAAGACGTATATGGAGTAATTTAAGGCAGCTGTAATATTTTTCATGTGTAGCTATGGAGTCATGCTTTGATATCAGAGAATTGGTTTATAAATTAAATTGTAAGAAGCATTTAAATGTCAAGTATCCTTCGTCTTGTTCATTCAAACATAGAATATTTCTGAGGATACTGTTAATAAAGCATCTTTGCCTCTGACGGACACTGGACTTAGGCAGATTCTTTAACAGTAGAAAGGACTAAAAAAGTGAGGAAAGGATGTTTTCAATGAACTACTTTGAATTTCTCTTGCATGCCCTTTTAAGGGTTTTGTGAATTGCTACAGCAATTTGCTAGGTATTGAAGGGAACAAATGAATAGGGTCCTCTCTTTTGCAAGACAAAGAAACAAATGTTTCAAGATTTTCAGATTGCTTCAAAAATAGCTTGATGAAGATGGACATTATAACAAATGAAATATTTAACTAGAGTGACCCTCACTGAAGTGATGTCAAGGGTAATAAGTAATACAATTGTCACATTGTATGTAATCACTCCTTTGTAAACTACTGAGGCACAATTATTTTAAGTAAATTGAAATGTCTAATAGGGACAATGCTGTTTTTCTTTAGCTAAAATAATATATCAAATACTTATTTAATCCTTAGAATGCTGCAGACTTTTAACATCAAGGCTGAAGAATTTAACTCTTTTGGTTTTATTCTTTCTAGCTAATATCTTTGCTCTGAAGCTTTCATATGATACAAGTATTTACCAGTTTCAGCTCAAATGACAAAGAGTAGTTATCCACTTAAGTTGATTTTCTTACTGAAAAGATTAAAGAGGTTTCATTTTTCGAATGGCACTCTTGAGACTTGGCTGAAGTGTTTGTGATTTGGAGTACCTACAAAATTGTTAGAAGAAATGCGATTCAAGAAAAAGCTTCTAAATTACGTAGACATCCAGGAAGCAGCTTTGGGTCTGGAGCTGTTCCTGCTGATGCAGACAGCAAATACTGTGCCCCTTGCCTTGGAGCGGCAGCATGATCATGTGCGTGGCCTGTGGGTTCTGCTTGCCATCTCCAGTGAACTGTCATGGAAAAGGTCAGGCAGGTGCCACATGAGTGTTCAGCGCAGTCAGAGTTTGCTGTGAGATCCACTGAGATAGTGTTAGTGTTACGGTCTCCCCCTGTGTTTTTTTTTCTACTTCAGAGGCTGCACTGTCTGTAGGCTCTTTGGACAGGATTTGCAGGAGCTGAGCATAAACGCCTCTTCTCTCAGAACTCTGGGCTTTCCTTTTATGTGATGCATCCTGAATCCTTCATCTTTAGTCCCTTTACCTGATGTTCCACTGGATTATTGTGTTTCTGCCTTGGGAAAGTTTTCTTATTATTATCAAACATACACAAAAATGTTGGAGAAAGTGTCATGCAGCGTCAAGGCTATTAGTGCTTCTAGTTCATTGCCAGGGGTGCAACACAACTGTTTTGGGCATCTTCCTTGGTACATGTATTACTAGTTAATTTTCTCTCTAGCTGGTCAGAGTGGAATCCTCTTGTATTCTCGCAGCATAATTTTAAAAATAATGTTTTTAATTATTAATTATTCTAAAGCTTTGTTTTGCTTATGAAGCTGTAGCTACTCTTTTGAATCAAATCATTGAGAAGTAACATGTTTAGCACGTGTTCTGGAGGGAAACTAGTACCATTGTTTTCAAGATACCAGAGGAAGTGGCTAGCAGTCACTCCTGTCACCGAGTCCTGTAAGTCAGGCGCTGACTGATGTTTTGGTGTTGGTCTAGAGCTCAGTGTCAATGACTGAAGGTGCCTGAAAACTCTTGCTGTAAATTTCCTGAATATATCCACAGTGAGTTAGAAAACAACATTGTCTCACAGATGAATTTGCCATGGACTAACTCAGCATACTGCTCTGCTCCCTTTGGCAGCAGGAATCAGAACTTCGACTTTTGACTTGAAAGAAACATCACTGCCTGAGCTTGAAAAAAAGAAAAATCTTAGCAGCAACCTTCATAGCATTAGATAGTTTCTTTTCTCGGAGGCCCCCTCACCAGTAGAGAGGTGCAGTGACAGTCTACAGAGCAAGCTCTGTTGCCACAGTAATGTACCTTGATGTCGTTCTGGGGACTCCATCTGAAGGAAGGACAGTAGCTGCTGCAGTTGCTGAATAAGAGGGATTTCACTTTAAGAATCATGGGGAATGTGTGGAGCAGCAGCTGTCCCTGAACCTTTGCCCTTGCCTCGTTCATAGTTCAGCAGGCTCTTTTGTGATTCCTATTTTCAAGTTAGCAGGAAGCATGCACTGAAAACACTGCGCATCAGCTGGAAAGTCTCTTCTCTGATGAGTGCTGAGAAGCTGGCAGCTTCTGAGCTTCCAGTATCAGAAGCAAAGCTGGTGCTGAGGGACCAAACTCGGAGTGTGTCCTCTGTAGCTGTGCATCGCCACTGCCTTTGAAAGCCCACACAGAGGAGTCTGTAGGTCTTTAGGTGACACTGGCTACAAAGGCCAGTGCCTGACCTTGATGAGCTTAACATACCCAGATCTTCTCGTATCTTAGTGTGACCTTGAGTTAGCAGGGCCCTGCTAAGCCCTGCCAGCCTGAGTCTTGCGACATCCTGACTAACCAGATAAATCCAAACATCTGACGGTTGTTCTTTCTCCTCCCAGGTAAAGAATACCGTTTTTCCTGAGATACATTATTTCCGAATACCCATTTATGAGCACGAGTTTAATAACTAAAACCCATTCATATTATCATCAGACAGAAAGTTAAGCTATTAAGATGAAAATTGTTAGATAGTAGTATCATTTGATTGAAGGGCAGCATACACTGTTAGGTTCTGAGTTTTTCCAAAGGAGTTGAAAATGTGTCAAATCTCAGCCCGGATCCTTACTTGTCCGAATGGAAGTCTCAGCCCTATGTTACTAAAGCTTTTGCAAGCTTTTCTTACAAGCCTGTTAAACCCTAGTGTTGCCTTATTTCATATGGCAATAATATGTCCTTTGCCTCTGATGTTCTGGATAATGCTTAGCTTTATATTATTATTACTTGCTACTGTTCTGCTGGGAATATTAGTTTGCTTTTAATTATGGATCACTTGCAAATAACCTTTATGGCCCTGATTCGGCAAACATTTCTGGCAGGTGTGTCATCTTCGAGAGGGTGAATGAGCAGATTTAAGCCTGTGCAGCTCAGCTTCTCAGTTGTATTTTGTGCCTAGCATCCACTAATTTCATGAACCCTAAATCTGGAAAAGGTAGGAACTGTGTATATTGTTCTTTCCCAAACATGTGTCCGTGACCTACTTAGTAGGTGTGACGCTGATGCCTAAAATTGCCAAGCTTGTTGTATCTGAAGTCAGCACCGTAAACAAGACTGAAGCTGTACCTGGCTATCCATTAGTGTTATATAGGACTCTAGGACTTCGAGACTTCTGAGAAGGAACAACTGTGATTTCTGTCAGTGTAGCACAAAGTAGCACCCCGTCTTGCATGCTTTCCTTGGCTCAGTATAAATTTTGCTAAGAGACATCTATACCAGAAGTAAAACTTGGCTAAATTACATACCATGGAGCAGGATATGCCAGGCACGTTCAGTATTGTATATTTTAATTGGCTGGTTGGAAATGCATAATAAAATACAGGGTGCTTGAGTTATTAGTTAGCCGCCTATGTAATTACTTCTGTTTAATATTTAATTGTGTTGATCTTTCTGTCTTGTCTTTGTTCCACATAGAAAATAGATCCCTCTTTTTGTCTATTCACAGGCATTGGGCCACTGGGTAGCGGGCTTTGCAGCTAATCTTTCTGATTGTTCAAATGTCACCATAAAATATTTAGCATCTTGATAACTCTAAAGCTATCACAACAGATTGGATGGTAACAATTAAAATTATGCTAACATCACTAAAACAGATATAACGGAGTGATGCTTGTTAAGCACTTAATGATCCCTTTCTCCAAGGAATTCCATTTCAATTTCTTTATGCTGCCTGATTGCTTTACTGCGTCCTGCAGGTTTTTGTGCACTACTGCTCTGTGTAATACATATTCAAACCCTTCTCTGCAGCTCTCATCATGGCAATCAAGGATGCAAATGGAGGTCTGTATGACTCTGTGATCAGAATTTCCTGCTTGTTTGCAAGCCTGTAAATAATGGAGTGAATAAGGATCTGATGTGTAACAGTATAAAAGTAATCAGACCTTGTATCTGGCTTCTAGTAAACATCGGTATGGCCCTGATCCAACTGCTACTGTAATCAGTGGAGGCTTTTATTGACTGTAATGGGAGTTGAATTAGGCCTTGTCTGTGGTCTGAAAATTCATTTTCAGATATTGGGGCTGATCCTTGGCTGGTGTAACCTGGCTTTGTGCTCCTGGCAATCAGACAGCCGTTCTGACTTAGATGTGGCAAGCAGCACCCTATCCTGAGCGCCTGCTCTAGTCCTGCACGCACTTCAGCAGTGCTATCTATTCAGGGGGGAGCTCTGGATTTTGCTTCATTCAGCTATTCACTTAGAAGCTTAAATTGCTCTGTGAACAGTGTTTAAAATGTGTAATTATCTTTGGAAAAAATGTTTCACTTGAGAGGGATTCTAATAATCATTATTTTGAACTTTGGTAGTTTGACATTTTCATTGTTTAGAAAGGAACAATATTTTCTACTTTATTTTGACTGCAAGGGAAAAATGAGTCTAATTGGGAAAAATAAAAATAAAGCAACTTGATAGAAAAAACAGTTCTTGCAAATTTGCAGACCTTTTCCTGCAAATGCCAATATGAAAAACTATAAAGATTTTATGAAGTGTCCTTGCTTTGAGGTTTTGTTGGGATGAATGGGCAGAGAAGATAGTAACTCTGTGGATGAAAGGCTTTTTTGAATGTAATTTTGTGGATCATCTATATTATGAACCACTTAGAGCTGTGATACCCTTCCAGTTCCTTAAGTACTACAAGCAGTATAAAAGACCCTGTAAAATTCTTTGAGCTGAGACTTATTCTGGCTTCTCTGCTTTGGAAGGATATAGAACATACATCCTTTGGAAAGTCGTCTGGCCAGCTGAGCTCTCCAAGGACAGGCTTGAAAGCATGCTAGATTGATGTTCTGGAGCAGCTCCAAGAATGCTTGGCCAGTGTGTGATGGCAACTGTACCTACCCTGAAAATTAGGGATGCAAATGTATACCTGAATTGCGTATTTGTTTATAGGCTTACTCCACAACGGCGAAAATCAGCATAATGCTGTCTCCTTCCACACAGTGATACTGATTTATGCTATCTGAAAATCTGAGTCTCCACCTCCTTATGTATGCACCGGCACCAATGGTTGGGTGTTTTCTGGGTTTTTTTTTTCGTACTTGAGTATTGTTTCCAACAAAGACAGTGGAAGCAAACTGGATCCAGTTATATCAGTGAAGAATCTGTCCTGCATGTGGGGAAGGACTTGGCTGTAGTGGAAAGCAGTGTGCAGTGACCTTGTCATCTTTCAGCAGGCTGGGTGGTGGCAGTGCTGTGGCTTGGCTCTCAGCAAGTGGGTCTTTTGCTCAGCCTGGCAGTCAGCTGGGGTGAGTGCTGGACTGGGTGAATGTCTGCCCACAGAAGGACATTTGTCCTGGCGTGCTCTGAATCCTGTATGCCTCCTGTGCATCCTGCTAGCTCTTTACCCAGCTGACCTGTTTGCCTCTACGTAGGATAGAGCAATTGGTGAGGTTAGGGTGCATTTATGGGTCCTGCTGTGCTCATAGCAGTTCTGGTACAGACTTGTTTAGAAGTGGTGTCCTTCCAGAAGGTCTGAAAATTCATGTGCTCCAAAATTCATGTGAGAAATCGCCCTTTGATCGGGCCATTGAATGTTGCTATAAATAAATTCTCTGCTGCTTCAGTTTTCAACAGGAAGCCTTGTTTGTCTGGCACTACCAGGGTTATTCTGTTTTTCAGACCTGAGCTGGGAAACAACAGGCTCTGCTGGGCTTTACAATAGACTTTTCTTTCTCTTTTGTTCTGTAAAATTCTGTCTTTGGAGATAAGTTCCATGAGGTTGATGATAACCCCCTTATAAAAGTGGTGTTTGCCACTTAGCTGTTTTCTAGGTTCTGGTATATTTTATTTACAGTAAATTAAAGCAAGAAGGTGAAGAATTTTGTATTTCCCTGCTTTCCTGTGTTCTGTATTCATAGGCTTTAACATCTTCCCTCCAGCCCCTTCCTGTATTCACTCAATATTCAACCATGCAGCAGTAAGCATAGATGTGGCTCATCTTTCTACCATGGTACGCTCCTCTTGAGTGTTTGACTGCAGGGTATTTGTTAACCATTGTTTGGAGGTGAAAATTGTCACTGCTTTTTCTTTCTTCTGTGATGATGTTGGAATTGCACCTTTTCTCCTGTGTTTAAGGATTTCGGTTTATGGCGATATTGGATGAGTCCAAGACATAAAGCCAAACTCAGCCAAAACCCAGCGGAAGTTTGAAAAAGGCCCAATGAACAGTCATCAGAGAGAAAGAATATAGCCTGACAGGTCTGCAGTGCAAGTAAGCTGGTAGAGATGTGTTACTTTATTTCAACTAAACATCTGTGCATTCTCGTGTACTCATGTTCTGTTGCTGTGCTGTTGAGTAGAAGGATTTCTTCAGTGATGCTGTTTACTTTTTCATTAGTATTTGAGCTTATGATTTGTTTGAAAGCAATTTAACTTTTCACATAGGAATTTCACACCAGTGGAAGCTTCTCTGTGCTAGGGAAAATGTGAACAGAATTTACATTGCAGTTTGCTTTTAAAGTCCTGAAGTGCAGAAGCCTCCAGAACTACCCATTGCTAACATGTGTAGTTCTTCCACTTATTTACCTCCTGATTTTCCACATTATTTTTTACCAGCCAGATATTTTGTTGGCTCCTGTCTATTTCCTGGGGAAGAGTTCATTATCTTTCCCATCAGCTCCCAGTGTCTGTTGGTCTTTCATCTCCTTGTGGACCTCTGCTTAGTACCTCTCCCTGACCCAGTCTGTTTGGTGTTACTCTGTCACTGCTAAAAGTTCAGGCCACAAAGACTTTGCCCTTGTCGTCTTCATGTGCAATTAGCACAGACTGCTAGACGGTAGACGTAAATCCTTCTGCTGCTAAGGGCGCTGGGAGCCTGGCCATCGAGTTCAGTGGGGTTAGCATTTGGGCACATTAGAGCCTTTCAGTGCAGCATAGCTTAGAAGTAATTTAGAATATTAGATGGAATCATACTGATAATTATTATTAACAAACATGTCGTGATTAAGTCCTTAGGAGCCTCTAAGAAGCTGTTTTTACACAACCATTCCTGGTGTGTTGAGATTAAATGTCCTGTCAAGCTGGACATGTGTACACTTCCAGGCATGAGCTGACCTCTCCAGTAGCTGTAATTAGAAACAATTTTCAGATTTATATGATGAGTTCTATTTCATAGTGTGCACATACACACAATCCATCCAGAGAAGAAGAAAACCTATTCTCCTCGAATACAACTACATCTCCAGCTGTCTTCAGAGAACACTCTGCAGTGTCTGCAAGAGCTGTAAAATAGCTGCAAGCTTATAAATTCACTTTTTTCAGTTATTAAATGTGCTTTACTCATTCCAGCCTGTTGCTGTGGAGATAGGTACAATATAGGAACCTTGGCAGTATGACAGGCAATTAAAATACCAAGATGTTTAGCCATGTATGAGTATTTTCACACAGTGAGACCTCTAAGCTTAGTCTGCTACTGACATTGTTAGTTATTGAATCAATTGCATGAGATGAGGTTGACAGGTGTAATTATATATTTCTATGGTGATTATGTACGGCCTGTCATAGAGACCAACGTGCCTGTAACTTTGCGCTCATTTAGCGGTCATTTATTGAGTGAAATATTGAAGTTGGCATGCCATTTACAAGGGAAGGAAATGTAAAACAAAACAGAAGTCCATTCTGAAGTATAATTGATTCATTAAAACATTGTCCATTACTTGCTTTTAGTACACTGAAATATGTCTTTCCATATTTCCTACAGATCTCTCAGTTATTTGAGCATATTCGTGCACCCTGACTTCAACAAAAGAACAAAACTCCTGCCATGAGTTAAAGGGAACCTGGGTCAGGTCTGTGGCTGCCATGTACTGGGAGAAGTTGTGGAGCTGGCTGGAACCAGCTGAGTATGGGGCTATTTTCAAATGTCTCGCTTACTTGTTAAAACAACTTTTGATATGTCTCAAAATCTTTTAAAATAAACTTCTCTCATTATACATTTCTGTACAATCTTTTTCTTCTTTATAAGTGTTCTTCAAAATGTGCTTAAAATTATGCAAGTAGTTTTGGAATACATTGAGGTGAGGCGTGGGCTCTTGCTGAAATTCCTCATTCACTTTTCACCCAAAATTTTACTATATTATTTCCCATATAGTTCTTTCTGGCCTTTTGTGCCATCCTGATGATAAGAATGCCAGGTTTCTGTTTCTCAAAATGAGAGGAGGCAGAGAGAAAGCAAAGATCGATCGCAGTTTATTAAGAGGTCTTCTAAATTGGCTGAAGTCAAGCAACCAGTTTGACTCACTATCCATAGCCATATCTGTCTACAATGCAGCTGTTACCTTATCATAGCAGTCTTGATGTCCAAAATAGGTATCTGAGATGTCGTGGGGTTTTTTGTCTGTGTGTGTGGTTTTTTTTTTTAAATAGAAGAGCTGTTTTCAGTGACTTCTTTAACAAGAAGAGCCTATTATAGCCTATTGTAAAAAACCAGGATCCATGTTTTCCTGGGTCACCAAGGATGGGCTGAAAAATGCAATAGGAATTGTGGAAATAAAAAAAAAAATCAATTCCCCCCCCACATTTTACAGGATGTGAAAAGAGCCTTTTTGCCATGTTTAACACAAAATTTCCATTATGTTCTGAATTAAACATTATAATTTTAAAACTTTTTAAGTGAAAAACTGTTTTTCAGTAAGTGTGTACAAAACTTCTTGGGGAAGAAAATGAAAACTTTTGGGAAACATTTGCAGTGTATTTCAATTTTTTTTGAAAAAGTAATTTTATAAAGTGTGTTGCATTTTTCTAGCACAAAGTTAAATTTTGAAGTAAAATTCTGCTCTTAAATGCAAAAAGAAAATTATTTGATGTGCTCTTTATTTCAGGTCGGAGAGGAAGTCTTGAAGGAATAACCAATAATTTACAACAATTAGGAAAATATCATGCTTTGTAAAACCTCTTTTTGCAGAACGTCCTTATGTTGCACATCAATTTCATATCTGAAAATACCCACTGATAAAACTTAAATTTCATTCTAATTTAAGTGCTAACATCATTTGAATGGCATTTCTTGCAGGTTCTTCAGCCATCCAGCTGATGAAAAGGATAGAGGTCACGCTGGAAGGGGGCTCCCAGAGAGGAGATTTTTTTGATAGCTAAGCAGTTCCAAAGGCCCTAAATCCTGTTTGGAAGGAACAGAGATTGACTTGTCACTTAAGGGTATGCCAGGTGAGACATGAGGAAAAGACTGAGGTTATTCTTGTGCTAAAAGTCTAAAAGTTGGAAAGAACACGGACAATCTAAAAAAACATATGTCAGGTTGGTTTTAAACTGAAAACCATTCAACCAACCATAAGAATAAAGGTCTTCTGAAACTTGGGAATATATTTTTATGTTTGTATAAAGGCCCACCACTATACCTTTCCTTTTCAGAGTTGTGGGCTGGGGGGGTGGCGGGAGTGGTGTTTGTTCTTTTTTTTTTTTTTTCTTCTTTCTTTCTGTTTGATGATGTTCCTCCGCCTCCCCTTTGGCCCACCTCACAGCTTGGAAGCTGGTCCCATAATAATAGATTTGGGTTAGTACCAACTTTTGCCTCATTTTAAAGACCAGGCTGTCAGCATTTTTTACAATAGTGATAAGTACAAAAGAGCTGCTGCTTCAAGATGGGAGTCTCATTTTCTTCAGGATCGTTGCTGGTTCCTGGTGCAAAATTAGCCAGATAATGAAGATTCAGAAAACTGTCCCTTGGAATCACTAGATAAACCAGGTTCAAGCTCCAAAAAGTGGATGCAAATCTAAACTTGGGAAGTTTCATTCCACAGTTTAGAAGAATTTGTTTCCCCAGTCTGATCTGCCTAGCACACATTGACAATAATTTTTCCAGTAGGAAGCATTTGTGTTAATATCTGGCTTTCTAATCATTTACTGGGAAGGACAGCTTGTGTTGCTGTTCCAGAAAACTTCCGAAGTGTGCAGTAAAATGCATGATGTTCCAAAAAAAAAATACCTTGAATAAAATTGTGTGGTGAATTGCATTTTTTTTGTTCTATAGCTAAGCTTGAATTTGGGGACTTTTTTCAGTCTTGCAGCTGAAAATGTATTCAAGTGGCATATAAAAATCACAGCATGTATGATGGTGGAAAAGATCTCTGAAGATTTATCTAGTCCAACACCCCCTCGAAGGAGGGTAAATTGGAGCAGGTTCTCAGGGCCATGTCCAATTGGGTTTTGAATATCTCCAAGGATGGGGAGAGTCCATGACTTCTCTAGGTACCCAATTCCAGTGTTCAATCGCTTTTACATAAAAGTCTCTTATGTTTAAATGAGGTTTCCTGTGTTCAGTTTGTGCCCATTGCCTCTCTTCCTTTCACTGGACACCACTGAGAAGAGTCCAGCTCTGTCATCTTTGCTCCCCCCAATCCGTTTATACACATGGATAAGATCCAATCCTGAGCCTTCTTTTCTCCAGGTTGAACAGTCCCAGCTCTATCGGCTTTTTGTGTCAGATGCTCCCTTAAGCACCTTCTGGGGAGCCTGGAGCTGGACATGGCACTCCAAAAGTGGCCTCACCAGTGCTGATCAGAGGGGAAGGATCACCTGCTGGAAAGGCTCCTCCTCATGCAGCCCAGGAGGCTGTGGGCCTCTGTCATGAAGAGGTGTGTTGTGACTCATGTGCAACCCGGTGTCCACCAACCACCAGCCGTTATGTGCTGTTCTTAGTACCATTTCAGCAGTGGAACAGTGTATTACATCAGTCCTTACCTTTCCAGCAGACTTTCACTTCTGGCCTGGCACTTAGGAAAAGACGCTTCTGAAAAATCTGTATTGGCTTGATAAATACTGCCTATGACCAGATCAACAGCAGAAACTCCCATTGGTTTCAGTGTGGCTATATGTTAGCTTTCTGCTAGTCTTCATTCTCCCTTTCACATGTTGGGACCCTAGGTAAGCACTACCCATAACTTTGAGTCTGATCCAGTGATTTTGTATGGGTCTTGATTCTACCATAGTCCTGCATAAATGACCTTGATCTGTCTGGAAGCTGATCTCCATGTTAGGTTGGATTTGCATTTTTTTTTTTTTCTTTTATTTTTAAGTGATAGATGTTTATTTTAATGTAGTCAAGGTAAGTAATGCTTCTAGTGGGACTATGTGGAGGAAAAATACTGTTTTCTGTGTGATTTAGAGATATCCTGTTATTCAGTGAATGTATTGCAGCTTTGTAGAAGACTCCATCGTGTTGAGGAGTCTTTCATTAGAGTGTCCATGAGGGGGCCCAGTTGCAGCAATAGAATTTTATGAACGCTTTGGAATTAAAAACCAACTGTGATGGTGGTGCTAGGTCAGAGCACAGCTGCAGTGGCTTAATTTCCAGACATGTACACTTGCAAGTCCCAGAGTCTTTTTGCCTCCCCAGTTTCACTGTGCAGCACTCGTTCACTAGTCCATCTCAGCTATAAAGCAGAGGATTGCTGTGCTGCGCTTTTCCTTTCGGATCTTGCAGTCCTGCTAGAAGTTCTTCTAAACAATGGCAGGAAATGGGATTACTGGGAGGAGTTCATGTGTTTTGCAAATTGCAAGCAGTCTCTGTGTTTCTTCTCATTGCCTTATCCTCCTGGCCACTCTGTGTTTTCTTTAAGGCTTATTGCCCCTGAAGCTGATGTTTCACTTCCCAGTGTTGTTTCAACACTGCAGTCCCCAGGTGTCCTAGGATCCTTGTCTTAAGTTGACTGATGGTACAAATGGCACAGCAAATATATATTTTGGATTAGCACGAAGACAACCAGATGGTTGGCTTCTTGAACAGCAGTTGCAGGAGGAGACTTACAATGTCTGGAAACAATTGCAATCAGCTTTCCTTTGCATGGTGACTTGTTCTGGTTTCTTTCATATCTTTGTCCTTCTTTGCCTCGTCTTAACCCTCGAAAGTTTTAATCATGTGATTTCTCTTTTTAAATGAGAATTTAATGTCTAATAGACTACACTCATCCCTCATTAAATTCAATGAACTTGTATCAGGGCTGAATATGGTCTGACGTACGATGCTTCTCTTTGCCAAGGATCTCCCTAGCAAAAGTATTTTGCAAATCTGGGAAAAGAGATTCCATCATAATCACTTTGGTTTTTGTCTTCTACTCACAGGATTTGCTTGCGAGAGCCACTACTGTGTCCCTGTCTGACACCAAGCTCCTACATGGGTCCTTCATGCATTGTTTTAAAAGATTATCCCCAGCAGACAGGAATTGCAAACTTATGGCAGTTTTCTTTAAAATTCAAGAACCATATTCTTTCATCTTACTAGTAAGTATGACATTATCAGTGATGGAAAGGGACAGGATTCAGTAAGCAGATCTACCAAAAGCAATGCATTGAGAAGGGGTAGTGCAACAGCTGCAGTTTTGAATTTCCAAATCACAGTTAGCTGTGGCAAAATGAATTTAGGGTCAAATCATGCTCAGCAACAGGGGACTGAATCCTCATCTTAAGGTTGTGTTAGGGACAAGGGAATGGTAAGGACCTGTCTGAGGCAGGGAACAGGACCCAGGGAGAAAAGGGAAGGGAAATGGAGTTGTGAATCCAGGTAGACTCAGAGGTAGGTGTTTGGAGTTCAGGCTCCACCAACAGGACAAGTAGGACATTGTTTTCTATATCAGTGTGGTGCTCATTTATTCCCCCCCAATTATGTTCCTATAGTGCTTACGAAAAAATATTTGGGGGCTAAACTGTATGATGAAGGAGAAAACCTTCATAAAAGTTACTGGACTAGACTCTGAGCCCCAAAACCTAAAGACACTGGCAGGCCAAGCTTTCATTTCCTCTCTAGAGTACATGTGCAGTGCATGGGGGCTGAGGAGATAGTAATAAAAGAGATATTAAAGATACTGTGATAGAGTAGGCACTGGTGGAGGAGCTCCTGGTGGGTTTCAGAGGAGCCCTTTTGAGGCAGGCTGTGCCTGCAACGTGCATGCAAGCCGTTGGCAGGGTGGCACTGGTCATCTTTTGAACAGAGGTGAATGCAACTCAACCATGAGCTCAAGGGCTGATGAGTACTCATGCTGTGAGGCAGATCTGAAAATATATAATAGAGAAGAACTGAGGGAAAAAGGAGGAGCGCATCTTACAGAGCTTCCTGAATCTAGGCATTGCTTGTCCTGCTCATTTAATTTGCTCCAGCATGTGCCTCCCTGGTGTTACGGCAAACCACTTCCCAGATGGACTGCACACCATTGCCAAAGAGGGGGCAATGTATTTTCCTAATCTGCAGCTTTAATGCCCCTCTGGATAGCTGTAAATCCAATGAAGCTCTATGTGGAGGGCAGGAAATAGAGCGAAAGCTTCCATGGGCCAGTCAGGACTGCACATCCCCTTGCTGTCGTCGCAGTGTGGCCAGCTCTGAAGCAGCAGTGAAATGCCATTGGGATAGGATATGAGCAAAGGGGAGAATTTGCTTTTCCGATGTACTTTTTGTTTTCTTATAGTATTTATTTCTGACTTTAAAGCAGTTCCTTTTGTTTTATTTCAGTCTTGACCATGTGGCTCCAACAACTCCGGCAACTCCTGTTGCTGATGTTCTAACATGATGTAGCCATAAACAGAATCTTTTTTTTCTTTTAACGTACCCTTTTTAATTGGTCTAAAGGCTAAACTTTTGAATGCCATTGCTCATTTGCACACTGAACTTGATGGTAGAAAGCAAGTTTTCTTGTTTAATATTTGCTTTGATTTGGTGATTAGTCATTGCTTTTAATTATTTTTTACCAGTTCCGCATGAGCGATCAGGAAATGAACTGCTGTCTCACACTTTCAGCAAGTTACAAAGAGCCTAACTACGGTATTTCCTTATTGACTTTTTACTTGCCCCTGTGCAGAATGTTTTAAGATGTCGCTCCTCTTGAGTCGCACACCTCACAGCTGGAATAATGCCACAGCTTTTAAAAATGTTTCCCTTCTGACTTGCTGAGGTGATGAAGACAAGTAAAGTCATCCAGCATAAAAGGTATACACGAACAAAACATGAATTGAAGGTGCGGGTCAAGTTACAATCCAAACAAGAAAAATATTAGAACCAGTTTTGGAGACTGAGGTGACCAGTCTTGTGGTACACATCTGCAGTGAGGAATAATACCATCCTGGGATCCTGTGTGATGTTTATACGCTGATAGCAAATCCTCTTAAAAAAAGTAAAAATAAATGGCTTAATTTTCTCCTTTTTCTGATGATGTTTTTCTTTCATCTTTTCATTCCTTTTTAAATCAGTGATGATTGTAAATCGCTCTTTGCCACAGAAAGTGCTGTTTTCAAAGAACAGTGATTTGATTCTTGTTTTTCTAATCGTTTATTAATTTTATTCAGTAAGTGCCCAGCGTATGCCCTAAATGCCTTTTAAAAATGCACTCATAAACAGACCTTGATTGCTCTTTGATCAAATTGCAGATAACCCACTGACGATATAAATATCATTAAATTAATCAACCTTCCTACAGAGGCGCTTCCAGCACAGACACCAAGCTCTGTAGCGTATCTGTCTTCTTGCAGACATCAGAGAAGATGAAGATGAGCTGGATGGTGGCCTTCTCTGTACTCCTGCAAACTTGGGCTTTCTGGGACTTGACAGATTGACTGGCTTCACTGCAATTATTTGACTGACATGAGAGCGCTGTGAAAGAGATTTATTTGTACAGATAGTAAGTTTTGCCAGAGTTGGACCAGAAACTGCTAAGGCAGTTTAATTTGTGGTGCTGAGCAAAGAAAAATGGCATTCAGATTTTTTGACGTAATGTACTTTTTCTGCATGTTTTTAGACGTGAATCCTGGTTTCTTTGAAGTCGTGGGCATTTTGTCTTTAAGGGTTAGGATTTGAGCACTGAATTGGAGTCATCACTAGATACAACATGCTGGTTTTGCAGCACGTATGTGTGCACCTCATTTTTGGTGGCTTTGAAGAGAGGTTACTAGAGGACTGAATGGAACTAGGATACTCCTGGCAGGGCTAGGAAAATGCCCGAAGAGTATCCTGCAAGACCTTGTGCGAAGCCAGCTGCAGAGTGACGCAGCAAGAGGGAGGATGCAGGAATTCCTCTGCTTTATACCAGCATGTTTTAAAAGGCTCCCGGGCCTTCCACAAGGCAGTATTTTCTATTTGGATGACACAATAGCCACAGACTTCTCCAGAAAGTGACATCTTTTGACCCGAGCTGGAGGTCAAAGCGAATGTAGCACAGGCAGACCACATTCCACAAGGGTGATAATAGCCGGTTTTCTCTGCATGGGGTATGCTAATAGGAAAACAACTGCAATGTTGTGTGGCTTTCTGAATCTTACAGCTCTTGATAGATTACATCAGTTCTAAAGGAGAAGAAATGTCGCTGTGGGCAGATTGTCTCTTAATAGCCAAACCTAGATGATTTCTCGCATTTATTGTATTCTGTAAGTCAATGTATTAATGGCATGATGTTGCTTATGAAAACTGTTTCAAGTCAGATTGCCTGAGTCTAATCAAGAACTTTAAGTAATTTAAAATCAAAGGGAGTCCTTGTTTAACTGGCAAACAGCAGAAGGATGAACTCTTAACACCAGCATGTTGCATCCCAACGTGACGTGGAAAGGCAGTTTGCAAGCCGCGTGGGCTTGTGTCTGAGATGTGAGAAGACTGGTGCTGTAGCTGTGTTCAACCGATAATACCCGTTAATCCATCTTTTGAACTGAGACTTTTCTGGGAATGCATCAAACCCTGTGAAATCCTGTAGGTGACATACTATTAGCCTTGCAATTTGTGGCCTTCAGCAAAGGTGACCCCCAGGTAAGCCCAAACTTTTTAGTTTTAAGGCTGAAGTTTTAGCTGCATCTCTGACTTGCTGAAAACTGGAAGTGCTGCCTTCCTGCTTCTGATTTAAGGGCTGATGACTTCGACTTCAGATGGTTTGGGTGTGATAGAAAAAGGCTAATACATCCTTACAGCTGCCTTGTCTTGCTGCCGAGCTGGGGTGTAATTGGACTAGTTTTTCAGTGGTTCAGATGTCAGCTGGGTGTGGGCTGAAGTTCACGGCTACGATTTAGTTCAAAGGTTTTCAGAGCTGGGCTTCTAGGCCTTATTTAGGTATTGAAGTCAGTGTAGTGATTTTTTTCAGTATGCTGTTCCTGCTGCACTCGCAGTTGATTCAAAGATCCGGGGAGAGCTATTGGTAGATGCATGACCTCTGAAACCTTGATTCTGTGTACCCTGTGTAGCAGAGCTGAAAGAATTTGTTCTAATGGTCGGGAAGAGTATTTCTCAGGGCCAAGATAATACTTAATGCTCCTCTCAGCTTCTTACTAGTTGAAAATTAGGAACTCTCAGCACTTTCATTTCTACTGTGTTTTTTCATTTGACTTGAAGATATTAGTTTGGATGTGCTGACCAGCCGCTCTTCTTCCTCACTCCCCCCCGAAGGAAATGAGAGCTTTCAACATGCTCTCACATGGGTCCGATATACACTAGAATTTGTGAATTGAGACTGGAATGATTCTAATCTACTGCTGTGCTCCTCCTGGGGTCTCTTCTACAGATGCATCGTGAGAAGATCTGGTGACACTTTCTGCTTGAGGAAAGCAATGAATGGCAGCAGAGGTGCTCATGATCTGCCAGCAGACTCAGAAAGGCAGCAGTTTGTCCATTCTTACTTAGAAAGAGTCTTTACAACCATCATAATTGCAAAATATTATTTCTAAAGGAGAAACAAATGTCCAAAAGACAGAGAAAAATGTCTAATGTAAAACAGAAAAGAAACTTAGTTCTGTTTTATATCTGTCTGTTGAAAACTCTATTCACCCCTTTTAAATTGTTTTGAAATGGAGAAATCGATATGCCAGGCTGTGTATGATCCAAGAGGCCCCTAACGGTGGTGCTTCTGCTGTTGGTTACACCCTCCACCTTGTCAGTTCAGCGTGGGCCCGTATGCCATGACTTCTCCAGGAAGGCTGAACTTGGACCTGCTCTGACCAGTTTGTAAATGCTTCAGTTGGCAAACAAACATCTAAAACTTCAGAGACTTCTGTAAATGTTGTGCAAATAGAGATGAAATATTTTTCACAGTATTGCTTTTAACTGTTATAGTGAGAAATTTTCCCAGAACCAGAAGGAAGGATTTAACACACGACACAGGTTTTGTTTTTTCTTTCTCTTTTGGAAATAGATAGTTGCAGTGAATGGCTGAAAGAATAAAGATGAATGGAAACAATCTCTATATATCGCATGTGGCTTAATATACCTACAGGTTCATTTTTGAGGAGTAAGAGCTAAATAAATTTTTTGTAAAACAGCAAGTGGAGAAGCCCTCCATGCTCCATCTGGGATTAGCCACCTGTAATGGAACTGCCTTTTGTACCACTCAGCGAGGTGACTGATGGCAGGCATCCCGGGGACAGGAAAGAAGTGCTGCTGCCAGTGTAGCCAATGTCTTCTCTTCCCTCACCTTCCCTGGTGTTAACCCAGCAGCTCAGGGCTCCGATCCAGCTGCACGACTGGGTAGTTTTGCCTTGTCCTAATCCTGATTTACCCAAAATGAGCTTGGTGATATCTGCAGAGCAATCAAGGAAGTAAGAACTGTGTTCTGTGGTAGCTCGGACGTTGTCCTTGCTGCAGTAACTTGTGTAAGGTGCTGGGCTGCTTTGATTTTTTAATTTTTCTTTTCTGAAGAGAAAGAGAATTCACTCTGAAATGCTGGGGCTTTCAGAAGGATACTGAAATACAGCTCTATCTCTGTGTGATCAGCACCGCAGTAGCTTTGGTACCAAGTTATGATGAAAACCAGATTCCATTGCAACTGATCCACTACGAGAAATATGAATCGTATCTCTTTCTACCAGTGGTTTTTCATACCCTTTCTGGATCTTCATAGTATTATCTTGTTTGACCCTGAGACTGCATAAAATGAATGCTTTATGGAATGTGTGGCGCAGCTCTTGGGAAATAAAAAGCATGCGTATGAAGTCTCCTTTTACACATGCAAAGTACGTGCCTAGATATGGACGGATGAGCACGTGACATTTGCACGTGTTTTAAACATGCACATGAAACTTTATTAAAGATGAATTATCTGCCTGGAGTGTGGTGCAGGGGTGTGTTTACACTGCACAGTGTGGTGGAGTCTGTAGAAAGGGTGCTGTTACAGAGTCTCTAGTCTCCTCACTGCTCTGGAAGTGAGTCTGTATTGATTACAGTCCTGCCAGCACGCTGGTAGGGGCCAAGTGGTGCACATCTGCTTCCTTCTGCCCATTTCTTGTCTCTGAGTGAAGGCTGTGGTGCTTTCTTTTGCTTCTCTGCTGTGATATGGGCAGATGACACAAATTCATGGACAAGATTTGTGCATGGCCGTGCTCTAAGTGACCCTGTGGCTTTTTTCGCATTGGGAGGTTCTGGTGCTGTCTAGTCCAGCTAATCGGCTTTACTGATTCCCTGTGGATCCAGTGGTCCCATGCACTTTATTTTTTCACACGTGGTATCTGTATGTCTGTCAGGGCTGTCATGTCTTTATTCTATATTGATTCACTGTGGCAGCCTTAGAGAGGTTTCTGTTTCTGGGTTTCTCCAAACTTCTTTAGCATGGTCACCTTCAACTTCCCGTGCATGATGACTGAAAAAATCATCATACATCCCTGAACTGACTTGCCTGAATATGGTTTTGGCCCATAATAATAGTGAGTGTTCTTGACACATGCATCTTAAAGAAAAACGTGCAGAAAATGGCAAAAGAGCCACATTGAATGGAATTTCTAAGTGAGTGAGAGTTGCATATGCCTGCTAGATCTGTGCTCTGTTCAACCTTTAGAAGACCTATCAGGCTGGCAAAGATGATGCTGGCACTAAAGGATAGGCTTTAGTCAAGGTTTGTGCCTTAGAGTTATGTGGCAGACACATGGGGGTATTTTGTTAGTGTCCTAAATCAGCAGTTAATTTTACTTCCATCCATTTAAGGGTTTATGGGGTTGTCCAAAACTTACAGTGTGTTTATGGTGTCGTGATGATACTGCAGTAACTAAAGGTAGGCTGTATTTCCATGATTCTATCTTTACCTGCATACCTAATTTGGTAATTATTCGTAACTGTTCGAGTGCCTTCATGTTATAAATTTCCCTGCTTTCAAAGTAACGGTAAGAGCATTTACAAGCAGAAGACTATTATTGCTTAATCTTCTTGGAAAAAAGGCATCTTGCTGTGGTACAGCACAACACCAGCATATACCACCCTAATTGCAGACAGGACCATCTAAGGTCTGTGCAATATTCCTGTATACAATTGCAAGTTCTAAAAAAATATAGATAATTGTGTCAATCAAATGAGAATCTGATTTGGAGAATTCCATCCAACTAATCTGTTGATCTTACTCTATGTTATTTTTGTGGCAGATTATTTAAAGAATCATCTGTGTTTAAAGAGTCTAAAAGTAATCTTGTAACTACAAGGTGTAGTAGGTGCAAACTTGTAAATACGTGAGTTAACCTGCTTGGTTTTCAATGTTTTGTAATCAGACAGATGTCTAGGAGATCTTCGGGGATGTCCAGAGCTGATCTAGGCTTTTTGTAGCTTCCTGAAAGCAGAGGTAAAAAAAAAAAATCCATGCTTTTCAATTTTATGTTTTTTTATTTATTATTTTTTTTATTTGTTCTCCATATGCAACTGACTTCAGATATCTCAATTACAAGAATCAGTATTTTTTGGAGGGTTTGTTTCTGTTGTAAAAAGAGAGGTAGTTTTAAATACTTTCTGAGCCAAAGGTCGTCTTTGACTTTGTGACCTGGGTGCAATTTAAAGTGAATTATGATATTCTGCGACTTCTTAGCTTTTGGCTCGTAGTTTTTAGACGCTTTCATTCCTGCACCTGTCATCCATTAGGAGACCTCCTTCTGTGATCTTTCATCATTCAGAATATATGATGATTTTCCTAAACACTTCAGCTAATTGGGAGTGACTCTTGCTTTAAAATATATGGCAGTATTTGTAAATACCAGACTTTGGGCAAGCTTTAAATAAATACATGCAATTTGACAGCAATTGTTCAAAAATATAAAGCTGCTATAAATTTAAATAACTAATATAAGAGCCGTGTTGTATACAGGAGAGACTAAGCACACGGTGTTCCTCAGATAAGCTTGCAGGTACAACTGGTGTTGAATGCTCTTCATTACAACAGAGAGATACATTGATGTCAGTCCTTGCCCTTCAACATGCTGCCTGTCTTTACACTTTAATGGCAAAATGCACTGGTTATAGTGTTTGAGTTTGGTAAAAAGAATGCCATGTTAATTTAATATAAATTAATTCTTCCTAATGTAGGATCCCAATTACTGTGTGTACTGCTGTGCGTAGCAGCATGAAGAGATGGAAGTGGCTTTGTCTCCTTTAAAATCAATGGCGATGTGAGAATACCTGAGTCCCACAAACGGTTTTATGAATGGAAATAGCTGCACATGCCCTCTGCTTGTCTGTCTTGCTAGAAGCCAAGCTCAATACTTGTTGTTTGCATACTTTCTAATAATCTAGCTTGAATTTCCATATTCACAGCACAAGAACATTCTTTTAGAACCATGAGTAGTTGGTTTGAAACTCAGAAATGAAAAGAAAGGCGTAGTTTTGGTCAGAGTAGTGGTATCTTACACAGTGTGAACTCATGCATTGTTTAAAAAACCCTCCATGAAGTGGCCAGCCATAACATCTGTCACATCGAGGTAGAAAGTCCTGAATCAGGCATTGATCTGTATCCTTAAATCTTAGGTGGGCTTAGGCCAGAGTTTAAATCTCTAATGGGCTATATTGCTTTGTAGGTATGACCTTTTCCAAATACCACAGGACACCAGCATAGCTAAGAATGCCACCATTCCCTGGTGGATTTTCCTTGGAGATTTTTGTTGTTAGCTTTAAGGAATAAGATGGGGGGGGGGGGAAATCTTTAAACTGCATGAAGGTTCAGGCCAATCTAAAATAGAATTGTGAAGATGATCATGTAGCTGCTAACAGCTATTCTGAAAGTGTAAATTCTATTCCCTAGATACAAATGTAGCAAATTTTTTGGAGGGCGATTTTTGACCCAATAACTGTTACAGTCTCACTTGTGAAAAAGTAATTGTGGACTTTTAAATGCTTGTATCATTTGGCTGCTCTACACACAAACCAATTCTGCATGCGAAAAAACCCTTCCTTGAATTTTCTTCCTGGGCAAAGTGCTGTTCCTCGGTCAGATATTCCTTCAGCCCCCATGCGTGTGGAATTCTCTATGAGAAGTCATAAATAGATTTATCATTTTCTGGCTTTTTTTAATGGGAAGAGTCATTAATTTGATTACCAGTGAGACCATAACATGCAAAACTTTTTCAGTTGGTTGTACCAATAATAAAAGTTTTGCAAATAACTAACGAATTTCTAGCTCAGCTGAAAAAGCATCTGAAGACAGAAACCACAGGACAAAAATATTTTTATTGCAAAAAATAGCTGATACTGCAAAGGAACTTATTGGGAAAAATTGCTCAAGTGGTGATTTGTTGAAGGTGAAGTGTATGGCACTAGAAGGTTAAGTTGGGAAAGTGAAAAAAGCTGCTAAAAACTGGTGGGATCCCAAAGGTATTTGCTGCACTGTAGCTGATGGCCAGGATGGCTCATCTGCTTTGACTCCAGCTATGGAAAAACTCCTGCAGTGAAACACATGGTGCTTTCTACCACCAAAGGAGTAAATCATTTTGTGGGCTGACAGTAATGAAGTCCAGTGATCATAACAGAAAAATACTTAAAAACTGGAGTGATAAACAGTGATAAATACGTGTTTTTAACAGATGTATTTATCTGATACGTGTCTTATTGGAGTTCTGGTTTGGCCAGTCCCTTGGCAGCATAGGTGGTTATATATGCCACAAATGCGATGGTATTCAGGGGAAAGTACCATTCCAGACAAAAATCCGAACCAAATCAGCGTCCTGGAGGCTCCCCCGGACAACCCTGTCATTCCAGGGCTGCTCAGCAGCACCTGGGTGTCCTGTGAATACAGCTGGGATAGCTTGAGGGTGCTTCCTCTTTACAAGGTAGTAACCTTGTTCCTGGCAAAATAAACACTTCAGTGTTTCAGTTTATGTAGCCTGTGTTACAGTTGTTAACAAGAGGCACCCTCAAGCTATATAGTAGCTTTATACCGAGATTTGCCATGATCAGATCTTTTACTGTTGTTTACAGAGTTACACAGAGAAGAGAGATGGCCTCACTGGTCAGGAGCATGGACCTGAGCAGAGATCTCCCCGCGCTGCCTCAGACCCCTCGAAAGAGCTGTGCCCAAATAGCTGAAGATGTTTTGGTACAGATTTCAGGAGGAGCTAAATGCAGTCATGCTCTCTTCTAGCTTTTCTGTGCCACAACTCTATATGATGAGAGGGAATGTGAAGAGGGGAGCAGCATATTGCTGCTTGCAAGGCCTGCAAGAAGACAAATATGCTAAAAAAAGTAGGGGATGTCTCAGCTTCAGTTGACATACCTGAGGTACCTGGATGACTAGTTTTATTATATTGTGAGATCTGAAAAATTTGCTGGAAGACAGCATAATTTAAAATGCAGCATGAAGTCATTTCAGAGATGCCAGAGGTGAGAGCTGATGTGGTTGATTCTGGGTGCATCTCTTGTCTGGTTCTTACTTAGGTCAGCACTTGATGCAAGCTTGGTGTGAACCCAGAACACAGACTGTGCTTATGAGCACTGAGCTCCAGCAAGCTGTGTGAGCTCAGGGAACCAAAATTTAAATCAGTTTTCAAAATGTGGTGATTTACATTATTTTTCAGACCAACTTTTATGTTCTTGTAGGAGCTGCTTGGCCTTCAGAAGACACAAAAAGAGGAGAAGGCAGGAGGACTGGAATGGGATGTTGACACAGAAAAACCAAACAAATACGTGGGGTTGGAGCAGCGGTTTTCAAAGGCTGATTCTGGAGTCAGGGGAAATGGAGGTGCCAAATCTGTAACCTTTTACGTCATTGGGATGAACTGTAATGAGCTGAGTCCCTTTCATAGAAGGGCAAACTGAGCAGCTCTGTCTTTGGTGTCTGGCCACCTCTGGATATGAAAGCTTTTAAGACAGCAGCTGACAAATTGTCCTGGTAGTGCGGAGGGGTAATAGCGGGTTTGAAGCTCAGGTGACTCAAATCTGAAACACTATCTGCATAGCTGAAACCTCTCCTTCTCAGAGCTGTGACATGTTCACTTTGAGCTTGTATGATGTAAGAAAAACAGCTGCTCTTTAATCTGTTGGTACTTCTTTGGTGTGTGTTTGGGACAGATCTTAGCAAGTGCTGTACCTGGCTTTCTTTGCGCTGCTTCTCTTGCAACTGTTTTCTTCCTTCATGTCCTGTGTGCTCAACAGACTTAAAACAGGGCATGAAAATGAGACATCTTCCCCTTTCGCTCGGACATTTCCAGCAGGATGCTGACCAAGTGCTCTTTGTTCAGAAACACGCTGAGAGCTGCATGAGATGATAGATGTTAAGGTTTGGGACACCAGGGAAATGGTGAGGCTTCGACTGTCTAGAAAATAATCAGCCTCCTTCAGAGGACCACACTTGCATCAGTAACTGTTGCACTCTGAGTCTAAACAAAATACCTGCTCTTCTTTCTGTCTTGCACTCTCTCCCCCACCCACTTCCCTCCTTGCACATTTTTTTTTTAGAAAGGTAATTGCTAATAGTTTAAAACAGGTTTTTAGGCAAAATTTTTAAGAGCTGCAAACAGACTCACTGGCAGGTTTTCAAATTGCTTATGGCGATCGAAAGCAGCTGATGCATGTTTTGAAATCTATTTGCAGACTGCCAGAACTTATGACTCAATTAATAAAACAAATGTGCCTATGAACTGCAGCATAACCCTTTTGACCTTAATAAAGTCCTAAATCTTTAGTGAATCTGTTTCAAGATTTCAAATCTATACACAGCTAATATTTGCGCATACTTGCATGATAGTTTATTGCCTTGCCACGCTACTAATATACCCTTTACTAAACTTGTGACCCTTGCACGCAGACACCCTTTCCAGATGACTGGCAATTTGGAAAGCCTCATCAGATGAAAGGTTACATTTCTGTGCCCTGTTACTTGATGTAACTACTGTCTGACTAATGGCCACTTAGGACAGGGCAAGCTGCTCCTACTGCTTGCACAGGGCAAACGCTGGTGACGTGGAAGGGTTTGCCATCTCTGTGCTTCCCTGTGTGCAAGAGCAGCTTCCTCCTCGTTCAGCTGCCATGCAGATGAAAGCAGAACATCCCATCCCCTGTCCTGTGCAGGCTGGCAGAGTGGCAGGAGACATCTGGCACTGTTTCAGTTGATATGTTTGATCCCCAGCTTTGGACGCTCTTTGGGAGCAGGGTGACCGCAGTGTTTTAAGGCACTGCGGGAATATTCCCTGCCAACTGCCTGATGTTGCTGAGTTTTGAAGCCCAGTCTCCAAATAACTGCTCTTTTGCTAGTGAAGAGATGGGCGTCTGACCATTGAGCTAGACTAATGCTGGCTTGTGTCTCTGTGTGGAGACAGCTGTCGGTCTTGTGTCTGCACTGAGATGTGCATTGCAGGCGTTCAGGAAGGGTTTCTTGGCACGTTAAATAGGTACAGAAATGCTACTGATTGGAAAGACACCTCCAAGGTTTTGAGTCATTAGTGCGTTTGATTTGGTAAAAGGGGACAAAAGATCAAGAGGAAGGCACAGCTCTTGCGAAGGGATTCTGTCAGCCTCATTCACTCTAAAACCTCGTTCCAGCTACAAGTGTTCAGCGTGTAAAAGGTGAGGAACATCACTGATCATCTTCTCTGCTGTGTCACTCGAGTCCTGAAGTCACGTCAGTGCAAAGTGCTGAGGAAGGGAGGTTGGTGGAGCAGTTTCCTGAGATCCAGATGAGGCTTCAGCAGAAGAGGGTGCAGAAGCTTGTGCTTCCCCAGCAGCAGCTCAGCCTTCCTCTCCTGCACCCATAGAGCAGAGCAATGACTGCAGTTTGCCTAGAGATATTGCTGCCAGTTCTCAAGGCAACAGAGGGCATCTGAAGGGGAACACTGATGTGTTTGCTCCACAGCCTCTTCACATGGAGGGTTTGGATAAATTTCTGGAAGACAACTTAATAACTGAGTAGTCAACATCAACACAGACTATTAAAATCTGAATTGTAGAGTATCCAGTCTCTCAAGGACTTTAATAAATGGAAAGGCATTACTTCCCAGGAGAGCTGAGCAGGCTGGAACAGAAAATTGCATGTAACACTGCTGCCTGCACTTCCCTTTGTCTCTTTCTGCTCATGGTAAGTGCTCTCTTTACAAATCTTCCACCCTAACTTTTATGCAAATACGTAAAATGACTCAGCTTGCCAGGGATACTTACAGTCTTGACAATGTCAGCACAGTAAGGTAATTCACTGGTCTTAGTATATAGTTTTCTTGTTAACCTATTATCCTGGTTAAAACTACTTTTACAAATAGGAATTAGCTTTTGTATTCAGATCATAAGAACATTTTAATGCTCTATCAGAGGGGAAGGAAGGTGATTACAGGAGGAACCTAAATGAGTTGCAGTACTCCGACTGAATCTTCTCACTGTTTTGATTTAAATCTCATTCTTACCTTCATTTTCTGGATGGATTGAGTTGAGAGTACAGCCCTTATAGGTTTACACTGGCCTGGGGAGGTTGGCTGAGTTTGGTTCAGACTTAGTTATCCAGGCTGGCTAAAACCAACCTCTCGCAACATCCTTGCCTCCTTTTGCTAAGGAAGAAGAGGCTGGGCAGTTTCCCATGGGTACAGGATCTTTCTCCATTGCATTCTTCTGGCTGATGATATGGTTTCAGCCAGGAGGCTGCGTTTGTGCCCCAGTGAATGACCTGTCAGGCAAAAGAAACTTTTCTTCCTTGGTTATTTCTCATTCCCTATGACCTCTTCTGGCCAGACTGCAAGGGGTGAACTCAAGAATTACTCAGTGAGTGGCTGGGTAAGGACCAGGCGAGGGTAGCGGTTACTGGCTGAAGGCAGCAAACACTCCCAGGACAGCTTCTGCAAGGGACTTCTCTGGGCATTCCCAGATGCAGTAGGAGAAAGGCAGTGAAGGGCAGATCCGCTCCTCATCCTTCTTGCCTAAGCATCTAAGGGTGTAACTGTTTCTGGGAGAGACAACGAGGCATCCATGCTGGCAAGAAGTGCATGCGGGGGGCCCACAGGACCTGTGGAGATTTGTCTTTGGCAGTGCAGGATTTTCTCAGGTCACTGTTCAGTCCTAAATTGTAAAAACTAAAAGCAGCAGCGGTGGGCTCAGCACTCCGTAAGGCCAAGGGAAGAGGTGGCCAGCTCCGAGTCTGTAAAGTGTTTGTTGCTTTCTGAACAGAGTGAGGCAAAATGGAAAATCGGAAATTTCTGAAGCATCTAAGTTCTAATTTGATTATTTTAATTTTACTGAAAGAACAGTCTGGTTTGGAGGCGGGAAGAGAGGGGCTGAGGGGGCAAAACGTGAAGACAGACTCACTCTTTCAGCTGTTGTCCTAGGAAAATGAGATGTATGGTTATCCAGTACATAATATAAGATCATACTATAATTTGGATCAGACAGGACCTCATATGTGTGTACAAACCCCCCTCCTTCCCTATTCTCCTCCTCCGTGTAGTTTGAATGAGAGAACCAAATTCAGGTGCATTTTGACAAGATTGGAGTGGTTTCAAAGACGCCAGATTTCTGTATGTTTTTATAAAAGAAGTGGCATTTTACGTAATTTGACAGTTTACTACTTTTTTTTACTTACTTTTTTTTTAAATTAAAAAAAAATTTAGTTTATTTTTTTTAATTTAAAAATTTAATTTAAAAAAGAAAAGTTGAGGTGAAGTTAATTTCCAGGTAAGTTCTGACCGAGATGTTTGGGGCAGGTCTCCCGGGGGACCCCCCTGGGGCTGGGGACCCCCTGGGGCTGGGGACGGCCGGGTGCCACCTCCCTGCAGAGGCCGGCGGGCGGGCAATGCTGCCCTCTCGCGCCGCCGCCCGGAGGAGCCCATCACCGTGCCAGGCCCGCAGCCGCGCCGGGTGAGGGGAGCGGTGTCCGTGCGGAGGGAGCCCTGCCGATGGGGCTGCCAGCTCCCTGTAGGGCAGTTCTTGCTTGGACTGGACTGTTATTTTGAATAAAGGCAGAATTGGCCAGAGCAAGATGCAGAAGGCTGACTGTAAGTTGTTACAGGGTTCAGCTCGTCCTAGTCCCAGATCACTCTTACTTGAGGGAGACCTTAGCTCTAAAATGGGGACAATAACCATTATCTTTTCTTTTTTAGCTCCTTAGCTGCTTTGACTGTAAGTACCTTGAATCTCATAAATACATGTACAGTACCAAGCACAGTGCGTGATAATTCTGACTGGGGACTCCTAACAGTCTGGTAATTAAAATACAAATATTTGCAGTGCAATGGATTGGTTATGTTGTCCTAAGCAGTTAAAACCTTGAGGTGGTTTAAAGGGAAGGACTGCAGTATAAAATGACAGAGTTGCTTTACAGTTACAGCAAGTCCAGTCAGTCCTGGTAGTTGTGACCTTCCGTAGGTGTCTGCTTGGAAACTCCCTGAGCAACTTGCTGCTTTATTTTTACAAGTTGTGGTTTCCAGTGATCCCGAACTCTTCTTAAAAGCAGGCTTGCAATAATTTATGTATGTCCATGGGACTGATGATTATAAAAAAATAAGGTATTTTACAAACTAAACAACTACTTAAAGAATCCCCTGAACTCTAGATAAAAAAAACCCCAAACCCAAGTAAAAAGTCAAGCTTGATCCATAAGCTGACAAGAGTAAGGAAATTCAGACATGAGCAGGGAAGTGTTCCATATGTTCGCCAATACCTAGGCACAACTGGGTGCCTCTTTAATGATGAGCTGAATGCTCCCTGTTGTTCCTAGGTACTGCAGAACATATGGTGTGTTTTCCCCCTTAACTGTGAATTTCCTTGCTTTTGTCAGGAGGTGTCTTAACTCTATTGTATTTTAATTTAGTGTTTGTAGCTCTGTGCATAGTCCAAATATGTTTTTAGGCAAATAGGGGGGTAGATACAGCTGTTGATTATCTCATAGTCTTCTTGAAACTGTATTTCACTACAGAATCTGTATCTATAGAGACACACCTTGTAACTGTTAATAAGGACTCTCTGAGAGTTTAAAAATCATTTCACTGTGCTCCAAATTTAGCATGGATGATAAATGACCATTTAGTTGCCAATATAGCACAATATTTCAATTTCCTGCCTTCACAGAGGTATTCCAAAGGTTGAATGGAGTTCATACTCACAGTATGTGTTGTCTAGAACTCTGTGATCTCTTGCTGGCAAACTTTAACCAAAACCTTTTCAATTAACTAAACATTCCTCATGGAAGTCAGCCAACCTAGTGCTGGACAAATAGAGTTTCAGCAGTGTTTTGCAATAACATCCCCCTGCTCCTGGCTCTGTGTAAGTGTAGCCAGAGTGCATTTATTAGTTGACGTATAAGCTATGTGATTGATAAAAAGACTAATGTAACATTGAACTAAATTTTGCTCTATGACAGTGATGTAACTCCAGCGTAGTTTCCTTCAGTTCTGCTGGAATCCTGATGTACGTGGTGTAACCGTGAATAAAGTTTAGCCCACAATCAGCAGAGCAGAGATCACGCTAACAAAAACACAAGATACTGAGGTATAAACTTTAAACAGATTGGTGTGAGGTTTTGTTCTGTTCATATTTGGTCGTATCCACATTGGGGATTTGTTTTAACAGATATGCTGTTGATTGCTGGAACCATAGGCAGTAAAGGACCTGCTCTCTTGTGAAAAGGTGGGAGAAAAACCCTCCTAGAGCTATTTAAATAAAAGACATGGCCTCTGCTGCTGGAATCCCCCAAGAATAGTCTTGAAGGAGTATGCTGTGTAAATACATAGTGCTTACCCTATGCATGTACTCTTGTGTAGCACATGTGTTGTTGACCGCTCTTGGAGACAAGTAACTGGGCTGCAGGGACCTTTTGTCTGAGCTGGTGCAGCCGTTTTTGTGCTCAATATTGCTGCAGTTATAACCAGGAATATTTGTAAATGACAGCTTGTTCTAGAGACACAGACAGAACTCCAAATTTTCTTCATGTAAGTCCATACTAAATTAATTTGCATCAATATGAAAAAGTCAGCCCAAACAGCTCCATATTCAGATAGTACCTCTGTGTGAATATTTGTCAGTGGAAGAGGACGTGAGGATATTAAATAGCATGTCCCAATGGAGGACATGCCTCTGTCTCCCGAATAAAATGTTCATCACTTCTGCTTTGTCTTTCAGTGTCGTAACCTGGACCTACTGTGGCTTTTGGACTCAGAGTCAGATGGTTGATCTCTTCTAACTGGAGCTGGACAGGTAACCTGCAGCTATCTGTAGAGGATTACCAGGCAGTCAGGTTTGCTGCTCTCAACGAAAATTGGTCTCTGTGTCTGTATACTAAGGCATGTTGTCATTATCCATTAATGTGCACTGTGGTTCCCTGTCCTTGTGTCCACATGCATTTACACGGACAGAAATAGTTTTCATGGAAGGCAGCCATTTGGGGCATGAAACATAGCAACTGCTTAACCATTTGTAGCGACATCTTGTATAATTATCCCCCATCCCAACTGATTAACTCTGTCCTGACTAGCAGTTAGCTCAAATGGAAGGTTCTGCAGCTGTATAGCTTCCAATTGCAAAACACTGGAGAGGGCTGTTTTGCAGCTCTTTTCCGCTTTCCATACATGCCCGTTTCCTCCTCTGTCTTAGCTTGATGACTCTGGATGCTTCTGGTATGTTCCACCCAACCACAATGATTCTCCTGCATCTTTGGCCCGAGGATGTTATCTGTGCTGGTTGCTGCAGGATTCAAAATGCTGCAGTGTGTGCTGCCATCGTCTTCCCAGCCTGCAGATACTGTGGGGTCCTCTCAGCTAGTGGCCACTATTTATTCCACTCCTTTCTTTTTTGTTTCTTTGAGGGCACGTGCCTTTTGAAAAGCAGAAATCACCACAGAAATTATCTATATGCTGCAGCTGGACACACCATGAGTCAGTCCTTTAGTGTGTGCAGAAATCAATATATGACGTACAGACATATGCGCACCAAAATTGCCCTTGTTTCTTATTTTGCCCATGGAAAGGTAATTTGCTTGTTTTCAGCTGGAGTCTGTATGAGGCACTCTAATGAGCCATGGCCACCTCCAATTTTGTGACCGGGTCAGCACATACGTTGCAAAAAAGACAGCAACCTAGAACTGACTGGATTTTTATTGTAGTACCACCATTCCTCTTTTTTTTAAAGAACCTTCATGTGTAGCTCAAAAATGGAGAAGAAAAGAAGTGTTTGCTCATTGCTTTGCAACAGTGCAGCTGGCTCCCAAGCCAGTGAGCTGTGTCTCTAAGGGAGTACAGACCCAGTAATCCAGTAAATACTGTGCTCTCTCATTGAATAATGCAATGGATAATTACTTAAAAGACCACACAAATGACTAAAGCTCAAAGGAGTGTGTTCTGTGCTGCAGGTTGGATGCAGCTGGGGACAGGGTGCTTTGCTGGAGCCCAACTAAATTAAAGTGAGGAAGGCTCTACTTCACCTGGCTCATTTAGAAGTGATGCATCATGCTGTTCATGGTCTGGAGGGGTCATGAGGCATTCCCAGGGACTTCAGGTCTCCTTGTATTTTCAGAGGTCACTGCGCTGTGTAAGACATCAAGAGGCTTTTGGTTCAGCATGTAAGAGATAGGCAAGAGTGTCTCAGTACAGTAATTTTGCCACTTTCCATACGGGCTTGCTGGGGAGCAGTTGCCTATTCCAGCTGGCTCCAGGGATCTCTTGAGTTTTAATTTATGTATTTTTTCCCACTCTTTGATTTCATCCCATCTATTTCTCCTAGAGTACCTCATCTTAAGCAACTTGTATCCCCACAGTGTCCTCCATGCTGATGAGAAATAACTTATTTTCTATGCAGTCACCATATTCACTGTTATTAACCCTTGAAATCTTCTGGGTATCCGTTTCTGCAGTTACTAATTTTTTCTTTCATTAACTATTTTCTTCTTAACCCTCGCCCTCAACCTAGCTAATTTCTCAGTCACCATGACTTTTGAAACACGTCTGCTGATGGGGAGAATCTTCCACGGGTTGCATTCCTTCCCATTCCCTTCACTTAAGGTAGGTTTTCACTTCTTTTTGAATGCTACCTGTTTTGCTTAAATAATCCCTTGAACCTTACTGTTTTCCCATGCTAATTTTATTTTTCTTGTCTTCCGTGTTTCTTTGAAAAGCTGCACATTCCTTCTGGGACTCTGTTATGGTTGCTTAAGTAGCCTCCATGCTGAGTTGAAGGATTTTAATTTCCTTACTTCTGACTTCAGGGCCTTTTTGACTAGCTTCCTCATTTTTTTCTTTTAAATCCCCTTTCTGAAGCTTAATGTCACAGTGCTAGGTTTTGTTGCATTCCCTCCCACAAGGACACTGAACTTAATTACACTATGCCCCTTTGTACTTAGTGATTCAGCTACAGTCCTTCAGCTCACTTCTGCATGTAATTTTCAGTGCTAAAGGAGCACCTTGTTGGCTTTTTTTTTAAGCAAGAAAGGTAACTTTCAGCAGTTATCTGCATTTACAGTCCAAATGGGACATTCCTACAAAGAGCCCTACACCCCAGTGACTGTTGCCCTCATCCACTGCATTTCTCTAAAACTACATTGTGTTGTCATGGCCAGGGTTGTTGTAGGAGAGGTAGAGAGTTTGGGGGTTTGGTTTGGTAGAGAAGACCAAGGACTAGAATTACTAGGTAGAATGACTATGGAGAAGACTATCTCTTCCCCAGTTCTGTAGTAGAATGCCTATGGAGAAGACTATCTCTTCCCCAGTTCTGTATCTTGGTGATATGTGTAGGATTGGTACGGATCCCTGCGATGGGTCTGTTCACTCTTGGAGATAGGACACCTCCATTTGTTCTGTGAGCTTCTTGTAGTTTAAAGCCATTTCCATGACTCTAAGGATAAAATCTGATATCATGGGAACGCCTGCCCTGTCACACAGTGTGAATGTGAGACTTACGTGACTAACTCCTCACTTCAAGTCCTACGTAGCCAGTCCCACTACCTTCTCCTCTGTGAGTCCCAGTGACAGAATCAGAGACGGGCAGTCCCCAAGGCAGTGGTTCCTAAATACTTAGCTTGCACATCTTAGAAATGTCAGAAAAATGTCCAGGCACATGACTTCAGGTGTAGGTGACAGATTGCTTGAAAGGCTGGTCGGTGGCTCATCCATTTCTGTCCTTCCATCCTATCTCACCAGTCTGTCTTACTGAAGTCCCTAGACTGTTGACCAGGCTTTTCTATTTCAGCTACCCTTCCTCCTGTGCCCCCAGCAAAGTGCCCCCTCTGTTCTTTTTTTGGGATGTTCAATCCCTCCTGGAGCTCAGCTAAATGGCGGTGTAAGGAAGAGCGATTGCTGTCATTTGTTTGACTACTGCACTCTGGTTTATTGACCACCTTTTGTGATGCTGAGTTGCATTGCTGGAGCATCCCCACAGGAGGGCCGCCTGCCTATTGCAGGGCTCAGCTGTAATTTTTGCCCTCTCCTTTACAGCAAGATATCTTGTTACCTACATGTAACTGACGGCCTTTCTCTGTCTGCTTTATATGCTTGGTTTTCCCCTGTTTTGTAGTTTAAATAACATCCTCGTACCTTCTCAGTTTTCTTATAACAATATTCTGATCCTATTTACCTTTTTCCTACCCCAAAAGTTGCCCAATATGCAATATGGAGAAACCTCTCTCTCTGCACAGTTCTCCACCTTCACACACACTTAAAGATCCTCATGTTCCTCTACTCTAGCTGACCCTAGGAGGGTTTTTGAGAAGTCTGTTGAGGTGTCATCTTCCCACTTACTATACAGATAACTCTCATATATCTCTGTACAGTCATTTAGCAAACAGCCACTTTTGGAAGAGGAGGGTCAGTCTAGAGCTCTTGCAATGGACCCCAGGCAAAGACAGTAGAAAGGGTCAAACTTGATTAAGACAGGTATCAACAAAGGACATCCAGCCAATGGTCTGGTGGAGAAAGGGATTTGTATCCCAGAATCTGCTTATGGCAACCAGGCATGTATTCACACTGCAAAACCAAGATGGCAGCAAGGACCAATGCTGCTTTAAGGAGCTGAATCATTAAAGATCAGTTGTTGCCTCCTGAAGGAAAGACCTTATCATTGGTGGTGTTGGGTGTCCCTGGGGTTTTGGGTCAGACCTGTAGTTCTATGGCTGTCTCCTTCCTTGTAGGAGACTGATACTTCCTATAGATTTCAGCTTGATGGCGTTTCTCTTCCCATCCATTTCCCTGCTCTTGCCTGTCCATTGGTTTGCTCTTTCCAGTCCAGTTCTGACAGCTGTTGCTTACTGTACTGGTTCCCAGGCATTGCACTGTGTTGGAAACCAAATGTGGAAGTGCAGAGGGGTACCCAAGAGGCACATCCAGAGTACTCATTGTTGGAAACCTGTGTGTCTTGCCCCTGTTAAGTACCTGTCTGTGACATTCTCTTCAATCCTGAACAAGAAAGTTGTTTTGCGGTAATACAGTTTTCAACAACTTCTCTGTCAAGAGTAGAGACGCCTTAGACGCTATCATGGGCAGAAGTTTGGTTTCTTTTTCTTCAAGAGGAGAAGCTGGCATGGCTCCTTTTGAATAAAAAGTTTTGCAGACCTTCCTTATTGTATTTCATGGTGAAGTTGTAGGAGAAGACATCTTCTGTTTCTCAATGATAAACACTTATTTTTAACTCTCTGGATCCACATTCTGGCTCATCACAGTGGCTGGCTCAGTTTCCTAGAATTCTCCTTGGTGTGTTAAGAAAATGGGAGTCTATCCTATCTGTGTGCACCTGAACACCATAGAAAGGATCCACGGCTAAATTTTAGCATGAGGGAATTGCAGATAGAGAGTTCGGGTAATCTACTATTAGGAATTTCTCAGGAACATTCCTGAGAAAGGTTGGCCATCCACTTGATTGCAATCCAATGAGATCCAATCCTTGGTCTAAGCTAGATTTGCAAAACTCATTTTGCCCCTTTGTATCAATGGTCCAATTAATTTAATGGAAGTTTTGTGTTTGTTCAGGTTGGAAACTAGGCAGAGTTGCCTCACGCATCAGACAGAGGAATGAAAGCCAGCAGCACAAATTTCAGTGTATAAGCCGACTCAAAGATCCCACCATAGGCACTTTGGAAGCAATCTTACACTGCTGAATTACTTCACTACAACAATTTTCTACAATTGATAATTAGCATGAAGGAAATTACTTTAGCATGTCTTTGTGACATTTTTAAGATTTGCCTTCTGGGACGTAGAAGGTGGTCAAAGCCACCAGGTTGTAATTTCATCTTCCTTTTAAAGAATCTACTGCCCAAAAGGTAATTTTTGTAGAATTTCAAGTGGGAAAAATGCAAAGTTAGGGGATGAATGACAGCAACAAAAAGTTCTTATATGTGAATTTTGAAAAACGTTCTTTTGGTAATGTCTTACGTTTGCAAAGTAATTATTGTAATAATTTGGTATATGAAATTGAAGAAAGCTTTAAAAATGGAAGACGAATGTGGCTTAAAATCACATTCTGACCCCATTTTCATGCCACTTGTCTCCCAGAATGTTCAAGATAGTGGCAAATACTTCCAAAACAGTTCAACACACTAGACATTACCTGCTTTTGAAAGGGAAAAAAAATGCACTTAGGAGAGGCAAACCTTTATTTAATTAGCCACAGTGTAAAGGTTTCTTGTATTCCTTTGCAGTTACACGGCCATGAGAGACTGTGGAGTACCTGAAGGGTAACTCCTACTGGGACTAATTCAGTCCAGACAGCCCCAAGTATGTTCATTAAGCTGTGGCTGAGTTTCGCACAGGTGGGGAAGGTTAGAAGGCAACAGATAGAGAATGGTACTGATTGTGTTAAGCATAAAACACCATCTGTTTCACAAGTAAGAAGGGAACAAAATCGGCATGTCTTGAGGGATACTATCCCGCTGCTAGAAGTCAGCTCTCTTTTTTATTTATTTTTTTATTTTCTTGCTACATTTTCAAGCTCTGGTGTAAAGCAGCTAGAATGTAGAAACTGTAAGCCCATAAATCAGGGGGCTGCTGAAAAGATGGTGAAGTTTAAACTACCACAGGGGTTTTCAGACCTGCAATACGTCAGGAAAAGAGGGTATTTTAAATAAGTGTTATGGTTGGCATGAGAGAGGGAGAGGATTGAATGAGTTTTAATTCAAAAAGTTTCAGAATAGGGCAGTATAGACTTAAAAATCCGTTGAAGTAACAGTAAAAATGCTCTTCCTTGACTACTGCTTTCGCTTCACTTTCTAGTGACCAAGTGAAAAAAAATACATGTGTGTTTGGAATGGCACAGTAAATACATCAATATGTTAACTGCTTTATTGTTGAATTAGAAAACTTTCTTAAGGGTTGCTAGTTAAGAAGAAACATTCCGAGCAGATGTAAGTGGCTGAATGCAGATGTGTCTGAGCGCTACAGAGCTTTGTGGACACTGTGAGCCTCAACTGTGGCCATATGGGGAAAGAGGTAACTTTGCTCCTTGCCCTGCTTGTAGAAAATTCTCCCTGGGAAAAGCTATGGGTGGGAGTGGGTAGCCGCAGGGCTGAAAACTGCTGGTGCCTTGGAACATCAAAATGCACGACCATGATTTCTGGAGATCCTGAAGTTGGTGGTGTGCTCATCTCTTTAGAAATCACCTGCCCATGGGAAAGGCTTCATTGTAAATCCAGGGACTGAACTTAAAAGTCCCATTTTTTTGTAATTTTTGCTTATTGTGTATCATTCCCAAACTCTGCATTAGTGGGAGTCAAAGTGCAAGTAGTCAAATAAATTGTAAATCTTAACTGTCACAGGTGTATCAAAAGTTTAGCAGTATTTGGTATTTTTTTGAAACTCCAAGTCCTGAAATCATATGGAACTAGGAGCCTCTCCTTTCTCTTTTTCTGCCTCTCTCTCTCCCCCTTTATTCTTTTTATTTTGCTTTCTGTGGTTGTAATATAGTTGCATTACTGGAATAGGACTAATTTCCTGACCCATTAGATCAATAATGGCTTTGCCAGTTCTTCAGCTGTTCAATGCTGTGACCTATTCTTGACTTGTACCAATGAATTGTTCCCATTAGAAACAGGATTTCCAGAATGTGAGCCAGAGCTTTTACAGGAGAGAGTAAGATGAGTGTGGACACATCTCCTGTGCCCAGCAGAGCGTTTGTGAAGGTGGAAGCAACTGACATCCAGGCTGGCATGTGTCCCTCTGACACACAGGTGATGCGTAGCAATAGAGAAAAATCCCTGAGCAAGTGCTTATTGGTTGCTTCCGCTTTACTTCCCTGAGGAAAAACGTCATCGATATTCACTTCATAACCTTTGCAAAAGCCTGTGCTGTTCACCTTTCAACATTTGTCTTGCAAGATTAGCAGATTCAAAGGCTTTATTTTTTATGTGTAGAAAAGATTTTTCTAGACAGTTTAGCTTTCATCCAGTGCAGATGACCCCAAGAGAAGCTTGGTGTGTGGTTTTTAGTTGGCTTTCTTTGAAACAAGAGCTTTTGTTTTGTTGGATTTCTTTCTCATTGTATATTGCAATATTCAAATAAGAGGGTACAGTGGAAAACTTGAGTGTTAAACACACAGGAGCCCAAATCAGGATGATGGGTAAAACCATCATGTCCATTCAGACCCTGGCTTTGCTCTATGAAGGTGTCTTCTCAAATCTAATTTCAGAGCTCAGTCATCTTTGGACCACCTTGAACCAACCCCATGAATCAACTAAAGTGTGTCTAAAGCTATTGTGACTATAGTTTTTCCTTACGAACTGTTTTAGCTCTCAGGATTTTTTTGGATTACGGAATATTTTAACTGTTTGTGATTCCCCTCATTGGTCTGCACCTGAACATCCTTTACCATTTGAAAGGATCTGCCGAAGGACTCCTGAACGATGATAGCCAAGGTAGGACCCTATATCCTTAACTGTAGAGTGGATAGAGTGGCTGGCTCCTTAGTATCACTGAAGATGAACCTGCTGAGAGTGGGACTGCTGTGGTAGGATCTGTGAGGGACACTTGATTTTGGTTTGCTTGTGTGCAGCAATGATAAGGTGAAGAACAAGACAGGTCAGCAGCTTTGCAGACACTGAAAAGAGTTCCCAGGCAGGAGGTTTGTTCTTACCTTTCTAAAAAAGCCTGTCTTATACTGGCATGAAACCAAGGTCCAAATCTCTTCTCCTCCTTAGGCACTGTCCTGGGTGCTTTTCACTGGGGTTGAAGGCACGTGAGACTTGCCTGAGACCTGCTAGTGCTTTTGGGCACAGTACTTATCTCCTGTTCAGCTTTACTGATGTGAACCTCCCTATACTCTTCATCACCTCCTGTTCTCCATCCCTGATGTGCCTGTGTATTTGGTAATAGATGTGAATTCACTGAAGTGTCATAGAGATTTAGTTGTATTTGAAAAGTGGTTTGGCATCATCTTTTACAGTGCTTTCAGGTCTGCAGCCATCTTTTTTGAGGCACTGTTCAGCTGTGGCCATGGTTGCTCATGGACTGAAAGGACGTGGCCCCAGGCTGTTGGCATAGACCCTGCCACATAGGTGGAAAAATGTCAACCAGACTAAAAAGCCTGGACTACGCCACAAAAAGTTGCAGTCAGTTTTGCAGCAGCGTGAGCTCGTAAAAGTCTTTTTTCATCACCCAGTCAAGCAATCATTTAGTGACCTAAGCTCACGAGTTTATCGCATAAAGTACAAAATATTAAGCTCATTACCAACTGTAAGGATATTGATCAAACAATAATTAACAGCACTTAAAATATATTCTGTAGCCTAAAACACTAAATCCGTTCGTATATAACATCCAGCCGTGGAACATATGTGTGTGTAATAGTATCAATATTGAAAGCCCCTACTGCGACAAGCCATAGCAAAGCATTTTTAGTCGACATACTTCTGGGATCGCTAATGATTAATTAGCGTGTATCATAATGTAAAGCAAATGTCACCCCTGCTACCTGGGGCTGCTGTCGTTTGAGAGGGGAAACGATTTCCAGTCGGAGAACGCAATCGGCGTCGGCGCCTGCCCTCTCGTGGGCAGAGCCCCGCGGCTCCCGCGACGCTCGGGAGCGGCCAGTAGGTCTACCCGGGGAGGGGGGGCAGAGGGCTTTAAAAGGAGAAAAATCTGCAGCAGCAAACGTTTTGTCCTGCATCCCTCTCCGGAGAGCGGCTCCCCGAAAGGGAACGCCCTCGCACGGTTGCTGGTAACTAGACGGAGATTTCTGATGGTTGCGTGGTAGAGTTGTGTAAATAAAAAGTAAGGATTAGGTGCCTAGGAACCATATGATTTACTGATTATTTCTCCCGTAGCTCACCTCATTATTTGAGGGTGTTGCAGTTGAAGCAGTTTGCAAGATAGCTGCGTAGCAGAGGTTTTGCCTGATGTTGAGGGAAGTCCAAGAATTTTCTTTCTGTGTATGAAAATCACACTGTGCTACATTTGGGTTAATTCAGAGTGTTATGTTTGATCCCATTTCCCCTCTGCTTTTCTATTCTACAAGAGCTACAAGTTTTCAATATAAATAAAGCTATTTTATAAATATCTCCTTTTTTAAAGTAGCTCTCTGGGAAGTAGTTATTAATCGACAGGAAATACTGTTTGGTCCCACAAAGGGATCTATCAAAAGAGATTCTTCTGTTTGCAGTGGGCCCCTTTTAATCAGACGAGGCTCTGTGCAGACCCAGGGAGCTGGCAGGGTGTCTCTCCGTGCAGGCTCAGACTACAAGTATTGCCTTACTGATTTTGACTGGAAACACGCAGAAGGAGCATCACAACTCCACTAACAGTCGAGTTTCCTGTCCAACACCATTTTAAGCAAATGGCTAACTCCATGCATTCCGCTAGTACATCAAAACTGCAGTGTTAAATTTTCTAATGCTACTGCCAAGTGATTAAAAAAAAAATAAAATACATTGTTACTCCTGTGGATCTCGAAATATGGCAATCAGAGATCACTAATCTGGACGATTTGTGTGAAGTTAATGCAGTTTCAGTTCAACTTCAATTTAAAAAGGGAAAGAATTATTTGATTTACCACATTTTTTTGTGCGTGCAAGTTGAAAAGCGCGCCTGATTTCCACTATAAATTGTATCCATGCCTCATCGCTCTGCATATTTAGAGTTATGCTGACATCCTAAGCACAGTGGGATCTATACTTGACATTTTAAAGGATCTGTTATAATTTATGTGGATATTTTGGTATAACATATTTTTTCAATCTGTATCGTGGGAGGGTTACAGTTTAAAAGTGAATATGAACTTTCATTTCAGATACATTCTAGGAGCAGCTAATTTAAAAATGTAAACTGTCTAAAATATATCATGATAATTTATTAGGTAAATAATAAATTTATTATGTAAAGACTAATAGTTGTAGTGGACAGAACTTAATTATCAGTGATACCTAATTAATTGCCAGCATAGGTTTGATTAGTTTTGGTTTTTTTGCTACTTATTGTAAAAGATTTTAAAACTTATTCTCATTTCATATTGTTATTTTTTGGAAAATAAAATTCATGGAAATATTCCATTACATATCAAATAATACCATGGCTGCCTGGTAAATAAATAATGCTTAAAATGACACATTTGTTACTGAGAGATGCACAGAGAATAGCACGGGCAGGGGATGGGAATTAGTGCAGCCAAATTACAACCGTCTCTTCTATGCTGATCCTGAAGATGAATAGTGAAATTACAAAATATTTAGGTAGACTCTTTGTGAGCTGGGAAGATTTTTATTGTGTTTTTTTGGTCTTTGCTGCCTTGTGCCAAATGGTGTCTCTGCCTCAGACTGTGGGGCAAAGAGCTGAGTGTTTTAGCTTCCTGAGAGAGAATTTCTACTGCCTATTTACTGGGGCTAGAAATTTCCTCTGTGGGCAAGGTAAAGAAACTCTGGGCTCTGACTTTGACACACGCCTTGGGGAGCTGCAGGCAGCCAGGCAATGGCAGGGTGTGATTCCATGGGGACAGTCGCTCCCGGGAGGCAGAGCCAGGCGGCTTCTTGCTGGGCACCCGGCAGAACCGGAGCGTGCTGGGCGTGATTGCCTCTGCACACACCCGCTCCTGCACCTTGCAAACAGCAGGACAGTTGGAAAAAAACCTTTTTCAATTTCTTTACTGCCCAGAGTGAAAAGCAACTCCTGAAACATTGCTCAATATTTTAAAAGAATTTTTTTTTGGTCAGAATTTTATTTGTTGTTCTGCTTTTATGTTCTTATTTTAGCAAAAACTTGGCAACCTAGAAACTGGAAAGTCCAAAGCATCCTGCCTTTTCTCCAGCATCTTTTAATTCTAAGGAGAATATGTGGCTTGTCTGGGGCGTTGTTCCACAGTTGGATTCTTTTTTTTTCTCCTTAAAAAGATCTGAGATATCTCTTATATTAAAATCTCTCAGAAAGGATGCAAAAAAAAGCTCAGAGAAATTAATAGGATCAGTTATGGACTTATGTGTTATTCTAACTCTACACTCCTGACTTTGCCTACTTTGTAATTTAGGGGAAGATTTTCTGAAAGAGACCCAGGGGTTCAGAAGTCCTTTTGCAATCGTAGCCCCAGGACATCAAACTCTTCCATGATTCTTCTCCAGACTGACCTGGATAGTGCAGGAAGATGCTTTTGTGTTAGTTACACCAGGGACACAGAATCTCTGGTGGATCCCTGGGCGCTGTGGTCTGTGTGAGCTGAGCTGTGCCGTGCTCTCCAGGCTCTTTGTGTCACTGGTGCGAGGGAGGCATGGGACCTGGCGAAGGGAGCTGCTCCAGCAAGGCTTTGCTGTGTTGGTGATCCATCCACAGAACCCGGTCCTGTTACCCATTTTGGTTGGAATACTCACTATCAGGGTTACACACACGCTCTAGTACTTTGCCGAATTACAGCCTGTGGGATGCAAGTTTTGGAGAGGAAAGACCGGTACCTGAGAATACAATTACAGCTCAGCTCTAAGGATGGTGCACAGCAGGGCAGGGGTGGGATAGCGTGGTGATTTCTGCCGCTGGAGCCCACAGCACTTCTGCTCTTGCAGTGGCCTCGTCTGCCCAGACCCCGTGCGCGTGGGTTGAGTGCATGGAGGTGCAGACGCGTGCGTTCCGCCTGTGTGTTTGTAACAGCATGTAATGTGTGTCTTGTGGGAATAAAACAGAAGTATCGCTTCTGTGCACGCAGACATACACAACCTGTGATATGTATCTGTTCAGAGTTATTCAGCATATTCTATTAATATTTAAGGTGTAATTATATTATTAATGCATTACATAAAAAGACTGCAGCGTTAGTGTGCGTTAGCTGGATGTGTTCTCCTCCTGTGCGTTCAGTCAATCTTCCTTGGACCTGCCATATTCTGAGCACGAAACAATACGGATTTCTCACTCGAAAGGCCAGCTTTGCAGAGGGTGTATATGTTTAATAAAGTGCATTCACTGATTTTGTGAAGATACTACATAAGGCTGAATGCTGAGTTTCATAGACATACAGTGCTAAAATTGCCTGGCCTATTATAAAGATAAAAATATCTTTTTGTTCAAATGTTCTGCTTGTTTCTTTACAAATGAAGGAGTTAAATACTGAAAGGCAGGTGGATGCTGTAACTACTTTAGAAAAAGATGAATAGGGCTGATGGCTAAAGCTACAGGGAATCTATTGAAGGTCCAGATGCAGACATGGCTCTTACTCCACACACAGTTCAAAGTGGGGTGAAGCTGCCTGGGTAATTGGCTATGAAATAACTAACCTCTGGGAGAAAATTGCCCTCGTACTTAATTGCTTGTGTTCAGGGTAACATGTAGCCACCTGGCTGATTAGTGCCCTTACCTATATTTACACCCACCCGAGTTTAAATGCAAGCACTATTGTTGGTCTGGCTGTATGCATTCATTGAGTGGCCCTAGTGGATTAAAGAAAATATGACCACCAAGGTCAGTTTTTCTTTTCATTCTTCTTTTATCTCCTTCTGAATCCCCCATTTCTCGCATAAGAAGAGCAAATTCAATCCTAAAGTAAATCTGCTGGCTTTAACAAGAACAGTAGTGGAATGAATTTGGTCCCAATTGTTTCGTTTGGTCATATTAAATACTTAAAGTGAGGAAGTAAAATCTTAACAGCCTAATGGGAGTCAGAAGGCAAGGCAGATGAATGAGTGGAAGGACAAGTGAAGTAGTGAAACGGAGACAGGGGATTGTGGTGTTTTTTCAAGGAAAAATCTTTGGGAATAGGTTGGAGAAACACCTCTCAAAGATGACCTTGAGCTTACTTGAGGTGGAGAGATGGAGAGGAGGGTGTTCTCGTGTCCCCACTATGTAGCAGCATTTATGTTCAACTTTTCAGCCACTTAAAATGTGAGAAAAACATTTCTTAGTGTACAGGTAATCAAACACTGGAGCAGGTTGCCCAGAGGAGTTATGGAGTTTCTATCCTTGGAGATATTCAAAACCTGACTGGACATGGTCCTGGACAACCTGCTTTAGCTGACGTTATGTTGACCAGAGATGTTGGAGTGGAGAATCCGCAGAGCTTGCTCCAACCTCAGCCTTTCCGTGCTCTTGTAATTCTGTGACACAGTATCAGGTTGATATTTGTCATTATCTTACAGTTTTACATTCATCTTTGTTTTCTGCATTTGGTAGGGTTAATTTACATGGTTTGCTTGTTAGGTATTTAGGGTATTTACCATTTATGTTTACAAGCTCAGATTCCAGATGCTCATGATTATTTTTGATACTGATAATGCTTTGCCCACAGTCGAACTGAAGTAGCTTTATAAAGCCCTTGCATCCGCCAGTACTAAGACTGCACGAGCACTGCTTGCCGTGGCTCCTATTTCAGTCTGGAGTGCATTAATCACTGCAGTTGCTCCAGAAGTGTATTAGCACAACAAGAGGTTAGAACCTGGTTTTGGGTTGCTTTTTGCTACTGCTGATACACAGCATGCATGAACTGTGATCAGGCATGTATTGTCAGAGAAATCTGGTTCTGAAATTCTGAAATAGAGCATGGTGTGGGTATCAGCAGCCACTTTGTTTGTGTAACTAATACCTACAGGTCTTTAGAGCAAAATGGCATAATTGGTAAAGATAAGAGATGCCACATTTCTCAGAAAAGAAATGCTTGTATTTTCCGGATATGGCTTTTTTTTTCCATCTTGGCTTTTGTCTGTCACTATTAGGTGTATCTAAGAAATTAGGTGTATCTAAGAAAATGCATAGTTTGATTTTTTAATTTATTTTGAATATAGACATGTTGTAGATGTAGCTTAGGGTCTAATTAATTATCGCTGAGAGAGGTGAGGCTTCCAGAACAGGAAGCATTTCAACCTATTCTAAATCGAGGGGAAAAAAACCTGAAGGCTTTCCGGTGGCCATACGAATGTGGGAGTATTACTGCACCGTGCTGTAATTTCCATGCACCTCAGCTCCTGACATCATGCTGTTGCACAGAGCCTTAGTTCTGCTGCTTAAAAAACAAGGTTCGCAATTGCCCACTTGGAGAACAGTGTCAACTCAGAAATGCTCAAATATTTGAAGACCAGCAGAAAGGGTAAACAAGTGGCATGTAGAATTGTGTGATTTTTAAAAATTGGTTTCATGCTCTTTTGACCACTTGTATTTGGCAGTGCTTCTGGGGGAACTGAGCAACGTTTTCTCTGGGACCTGGACCTCTATTAACCAGCTGTGCTGAGCACCTTCAGTGCCCATTGACTTTGGTGCTGGCTGATTAGCATTTCTTGAAATCTGGTCCACTGCTGAGATGTTCAATTTGCAGGAAGGGGAAGAGGTTATGGCAGGAAGGTGTCAAAGGATAGTTTCTTCAGAGACCGCTTTCCCTGTCGATGCTTTGACATGCCTATTTTCTCTGTTGCCTTGTTAGTGTTTTCACTTCCCATCTGTCATGAAAATGCCGGTTTCCTACTTCTAGAGCAGAAAAGCTGCTATTCACCATCTTTGCTGAGGTATGATACCTCAGCAACTTTGAGTCCAAACGACAACCTGAGCAGGAACGTTACACAAACTTGAACAGAGAGATTTCCGTGTGGATGTACAGTTACTAACTGTGCAGAGTATAAGGCTGTTCCTTTGTTCTCAGGAGGTACTGCATTTTTTGAGAAACAGCTGGATGGTATATCTGCCAAACAGGTGGTCACATGGAAGAAGTGATGGAGTTGTTGATGGAAGCAAACCCATGGGACAGAGGTTTTTTCCGCTTTGCTTAGCCAGCTTGGAGTCTGGAGCTTTGTCTAAGCTCGTCATCCAGGGTCCTTCAACTGTTGGCCCTCTACCTCCAGAGAGAAATTCATCCCACCTGCTGTCTGTCTTTGTTAACTATGGAGAAAGTGTAGTCAAATAGGTTAGCTCAGACATCTGTGTTTTAGCAGCCCAATGTTCAGTGAGATTAACTCATCCTAAATAATTCGTCTGCCCTGCAGCTCTCTGACTGGTAGAGATGTCTCCCTTTCAGTGTGACACAGAAAACCTTATAATCCTGGTTAAATTAGCAGTTTCTTAGACGGTCTGGCTCTGTTTTGGGGCCATTGGGAGGTTTAGGTGAGTGTTTTTACCTTGTGGAATCTAAAACTCTAAATCCTGTAGAACAAACTTTAGTTTAAAATTATAGTTCTTTCTAATACTTCTCTGTTTTCTTTCTATGTGAATTACTATTATTTTACTCTTTCATTTACGTAGTTGAGATGAAATGTAGACTATTTCTTTTATTGATAAAGATCGTGGTACATTTGAAAGTATAGGGAAACTAAATGGAGGGCTTGTTGCAATAAATTGCAGCGGATCTGCGAGAATTGCGACAGGAGAGTGGAATTAACACATCACAACTCTGAGTGATAAGGACCTGACAAGGATAATTTCCTTTACAAGTTTGTAGAAGGATATATATACACAGAACTTGAACTTGAGAGATAATACAGACTTAAAAATACACATAAAAATGGTGTGACAGGAAAAGATTATCTTAACAACTATTTCCCACTCTGTAAAACAGGAGGAAAGTGCATAAATTCATGGGCTGGAATGAGAAATTGTCTCCCTTAACTGTATTGTGTTATAATGAGGACCTTCCACTTGTAATACAAATGGAGCCTTTAGAACCTAGAAACAAAAAGAGTTCATTTGTATTAAAGATTTGTTTAAGGATGGATGGTTTAAATCATTTGACCAATTTGTAGAAGATTTTAATATTCCTGGAGCTCAGTTTTCCCGTTTCCTTCGGATAAGACATGCTGTTCTTTGTAGAATTAAAAAAAGGTAATAGAAATGCAAATGTCACAGATTGAAAAATTGTTGTACAAAGAGACTGCCTCACTAAATTGATTTCAAGGCTATATAGGACATTGTCAGTATCCTTAGACAAAGGCAAATTGGAAGTTAAAGAGAAAAAGGAGGGAGATTTAGGTAAAGAACTTAATATATAAGAATGGAAGCAGAGAGTTTAATAAAATGGATTTCTATGAAAATAAGACATCAAGTTGTTCAATTTAATTACATCCTATTCAAAGAGCACATTTATGTCCTCTTAAGTTGCAGGAATATATAAAGAGATTGTTACTATACTGTAACAGCAAGATACTGCGTAGAGTGTAACATATACATATACTTAAGTATTATATGGAGATCAGACATTTTCAGAGAAAGGTTTCAAAAACTCTGCTGTGCCAAATGAGATCTTTAGGTATGTTTTGACAGAATTATAAAGACTTGTTGATTACACCAGTGGGAGAGAGAGATGTCTTGATGTGTTTCAAGTGTTTTTAACAATTTCTTCCTATGTTTAAACAGGAAGACATTAAAAGGCCAGAGGAGAAAGATGGTCTGTGTTATCTGCAGTAGAATGTTTAATTTATTCTATGACTCAGCATTTTGTTATTCAATATTCCACAAGGGTGATGGGACAGAATAAGATAAATTAAAGCTTGTGAGGCGTATAGGTCAGGTGGAAATGAAGGCCATATAAACATGCAGACAATGGAGATGCTGGGATATGGCCAAGACATAGCATTTACTGTATGAAAAGAAGCGAAAATCTCAGGCTACTGCGAAGCTATTATTGTGAGATTTCTCAGGGGTTTAGTCCAATAAAGTACTAAATAAACAGTGAGATAATCCCTAAAAGGGTCTACAGAGTTTTGAAACTTTTTCATGGTGGCTGACTTGAGAATATCTTGACTCTGCATGGCAAGGAATGGGAGTTGGTGCTGTGATCTCTACAAAACAATTCACCTTTGTGAGAACTGGTAAGCCATTTGCATCACAGACAGGTATCTGTCTTAAAAGGACAGAACAGGTCCTTTCTCCATTGCTGGCTACGTGGAGAAGATAAGCTGAGGTTTCTGCTGGGGATTCTCCCTGTGACAAAGTGTCAGAGTCCCAGAAAGTTTAATGCAGTGATATGTTCCCTCTGCAGCCATTCCTTGCATGTCAGCTATTGCTGCCTTTGCTTTGGGCGCTTCTGGGTCTCCTTACCTTTTTCAGCATGGTGGTAGAAGCTTGATTAAGTCCTGCAAGGTAAGACTTTGCCGTGTTTCAGTTCTTCTGTTGACTAAAAGTGGTACCTTGGCTGTACCAGTGAGATGAGAACAGTCTTATTAAGCACTGCAAGTGGGAAGGTTCTGCAGCCTAGTAGAGGGGTGTCATGTTTGTCTGTGCTGGATATGGTAGTTGCAGGCATTGGAGGCACACGTAGCTCACACCTTCTACTTACTTTGTGCCAAAGCCTTATGTTTTAGCTCCGAGACTCGCACATTCCACACATTCAGTGGGATTTTTTCTGGCTGAGAATTTGGGTGACTAATACCTGCAGTGTGTGTAAACAGACAGCAGCAAGGTGCCACAGGAACTGCAAGCAGTCTGGTCCCTTGGCGGGACATAGGTAGAGCTTCACCAGCCAGTCTCTCAGTTCGACATTAGGAATGTCATTTTGGAGTTCTCTTTGCAATTCTGAGATCTGTCTGATGGAAAGCTAAATTTTGCTTTGATATTTCCTGCCCATAATTTTCATCCCATGCAATGACAATCCAATCAGGCACACGTTTATCTTCCCCCACCCCGTTCAGCAGATGATGGCGTACTACTTCAAAACTCTTGTAAAATGGAAGGGGATATTTTTAATGCTGTGTAAAGTTTGCTTGCTCTTCAGCCAGGATTGAGTCATTCTTCTCAGTCCTACATAAATGTGTTTTCTTCCTCCTGGCAAATAAACAAATAAATGGAAGACCCACAGTTTAGAGAAGGAAACAAAAGGGAGGACTTCAAATGTAGTCTGACTAATGAGTTAATCAGCATGTTTGAATGCTAATAAGCACAAGTTGGTAACTGGATGATCTCCTTTCTATTGACCACTGGAAAGCTACATTTAAGAAATTAATTCAAAATTTGCACTTAACTCACTTTTCCTATGAAGTAATGTGCATATTTAAATCTACTGTGCAACAGTATCATTGGCATCTGCTTTTTTCCTGCTTCTTTCCTCCATTAATAATAACTATTCTTTAATAAAAATTAGAGGATGGAGGAAATAATACTAATCATGAATTCTAGCACTGTCATGCAAAGAACATCATTAGAGCCTACAATCATGTTGTTGTTTAAATAAATGCCTGTAATTCTTGCCTTTGCATCTGGAGTATCTGTTTTCCCTCGGTGACATCAGTGAAGCCTTTCCTTACTGACTCGCGTGTCTCTCTTGCCAAAGGACTGGCCTTTATTTCTGAGAAGGAGTATCAGTGTTGCTGGGCTAAGGCAAGAGAGGGGAACCCAACTGCTGTCAGCTGTCAGGTATGTTCACCTTTGGAAATGTGAGGCCAGCCATTTAAATGCCGTGCGTTTGCAGGAATGGCAGAAAAATGTTTGATCGTTGCTGCTTCAAGTCTGCTGCGCAGGATTGCTCAGGAGGCTCTGGAGAACTCAGCAGAGCGGTCACGGACAACAGCCTTGGAGGGCCGGAGGCTGCATCTGGCCGGCTATTTCCAGTCCACGTGTTTCCTGCTTTGAGGCACTGGGATGCTCTTGTCAGCTACGTAGATCACTGTGTGTCGAACCGGAGAGGTGAATCTGAGAAACAGCTCATGCACTGCAAATAAGTAAGGTACCTCGTTGCAGGAGACGAAGCAGAAGGAAATGCGCTGTGTACAAACACGCAGAATAGATTGACTTGTGGTCCTGCTAAGGGCATGGCAGCTGAACGCAAAACCTCCTGACATGTCTCCGAGCTTGTTTTGCAATAGAAAACAATTTGGCTTTTCCTATTGATTTTTGTAGTTACCATTAAAGGCAATACCACAACGAACGTTATATCAGGCCCAATTACACTAGTGCGCTGCTTCTATTTTTTTTTCTTTCATGCTGTGGCATTTCCTTTCCCTTGAAAACACTCTTTCACTCAGTCTAGCAATTAACTGCTTGAACAGTATAATAAGGAAGCAATTAAGAGGTGACAGAGAAAAATTAACACTCCATTTCACATTAAAGGCCAAGTGAGTATCCTGGCCATTGTGAGTTAAATGTGTCTTTGAAAACCTGTAGTTTGGATGTATTTTCCTTTTGAATAAGAAGCCAGCTCCATGTTTTTTTGTCTAGAGTCCCAATCTGAAAATGGATGATAACTAATTGGGTGCTGTCTGCTTAAACAGGCTGTATTAATTGCAGTTTGTTCTCCTGTAAGTGTCAAGGAAAACAAAATCTTTGTAATGTGTCGGCACAATGTACGTAGCCTTAATTTGAATATGCATGTACCAGAGCAAATAAAGCAAACTACTGCATGCAATGTTGCCATGGCAGACAGTATTTGCATAATAAATAACAGCTATCATGAGACTTTCTTTATGAAGTTCTCTGCTGTGTTGTCAGCTATAAGAGCCTGCAATAAAGGAGCCAATATTGAGAAAGTAAGAGTGTGTTTTGCTTGCAGATGCAACACCCCAACCACAGTCATTGTGAAGCATACGCGATTCTGGGGTTGCTGACAAAACGTAGGCGGCTGCATGGCTTCGCACGCTGAACTGCGCAGGGAATCTTGCGAAATGACGCTCAGAAAGTGGTTTGTGTGAGGCCAGACTTTCCGAATCGTTGCTGTGGAGCCTGCAGGTTTGGCACGGGGTCAGTAGCTTGGCCTGCCGTGCAGCATCGACCCAAGGCCCTCCTTTGTGACAATCTAACAAGTTGGGACTACAGTGGAGAGGGTTCGAACAGTGCTGCTTTTTATTTCATAAGCAGCCTAACACTCCAGCTGAGTTTCGTGGAAGTTTTGATCAGGCTGTGGATAAGATCAAGATGTGCTGACGGAGCTCTAGGACTGGGACGTGACAGTGAAATCGTGTGTGTCTTGCTGCTGCTTCCAGAGGAACTGGGGTTGATCCTCAGAGTCACAGTTGAGCGTCTGTGCTGTCTCGCAGAGCCCTGGCTTCAGAGCCCGTGGTTTCTGCTCTGTGTCTCTATCACGTGCCTCTCCTGCCAGGTCCCCTGTGCCACAACAGGAGATGAGGACAACCCGCAGCTATTTGCCTCAGTTCTGTGCCAGGGGAACTCTGGCCTCCTTGGATCAAGGCTGTTTTGAGGCTCTTGATGCTGTTCTGCCCTCACTGCCTGGAATACAGACCCTTCAAGTTGAGCTGGTTAAATATATATATTTTTGATTCCATCTTCAGCTGAAGGGTTTGAAACCTCAGAGTGCAGCAAAACTTTCATGATCAAATCATAAAGCTTTGTGAGGTGCCTTTGCTTTGGGGGTTCATTACAAATTGTAAGCACGGGTTCACTGGAGAGTCACTGAATATTGATAGTCAGCTTGGGCCTGGTTTCATGTGAATGTGTTGTGGAATTTGATATTGAAATCCGTGACTTTGATGCAATATCAGCTGAAAGGGAGAGGTTTCAGCTAGATTTTACTTTGAGCTTTTTATTTTCCTTTTTCTGAAATGAACATGAAATGCAGATGAAGGCAATCTTTGCTTCCGAAATATGACGGAGAGCAAAGGGAAGGTCTGAGGTGGAATGTAAGAAAGGACCTTAGTATGGAATTAAAGGTAATAATATATCCAAAGCTGGGACTGTGTGCTTGGGAGATGAAGGAGTGTGGAGAAATATGGCTGTTTTGGCATGGCTTGTTGACATGGTGGGGAGCATGATGGAAGTGAAGGAGATGACCACCTTGAGAAGAAGGCTTCTGCAAGGATCACTGCATCTGAAGCAGATGCTGCTGACCATAACCATCCTGTTCAGAAGTGGATTTGATGAGTAATCAATTTTCTCATTTAGTTCGGAAAATGAGGAGAGCATGGTGACTTCTGCACCAAAATAATCATACTGTGACCAGGGGAACCCCTCTTTTCCTCTTTGGTTGTGAGTAACAGCCTTCCTGTTCCTGTGCCAGAGAGCTACACTGAGGCTTTCCAGGCTCACGGAAAGCAAAGCACCAAATTCTGGGAAATCTTAAACAAACAAACAAATGCTGTCAAGGTTTGTATTTGTGGGTTTAGTGAGCCTTGATTAGGATTTTAATTGAGTTGGTAGAGATGACTTGACTGAATGCTTTTAGGTGTGATTTAAATAAGGAATTAACTCTTTTGTCCCAACCTTTTCTAATAAAACTTAATGATGAAGAGGCTGGTAGTACTGGATAACTGGTAATACTGGTCTGGTGTGTGGATTAGCAGAATGAGAATTATTGCTTTTAACTCTGACTTTTCTGTAACTTATTGAAACATAAACCAACGCTGAAACTTATAAGAGGCTTTTCAAAGTGTGCTGCCGGTTACTAACATGAAACAAAAGTTACTGTGTCCCTGATTTAGTTTGACTTTTGGAATCTGCATGGCGTTTTTAGATTTTATTTTTCTATATTTATTGTATTTACTTACAGATGTGGTCTCTTCCCTTTATTTTTTCCTCTTTATTAAAGGAAGTGAGGAATAAGCTGACTATCAGTAGATGTGTTAGAAGTAAGCAATCATTTTCAGATTTTCTTTTGGCCTGAATGTCAGAAATTATACCTTTTTCTGGATGTACTTTTTAGCTAATGGATGGATCATGTAATATCTATAGTACCTAATGTCTTCTCCTAAATAGAAAAGAAAAAAGTCGCTTCAAACAAGCAACCCTAGATCTCATACAACAGCACAGCGTGTGTCAATTCACACTGTGTCATGTGACATGAAACTACTTAATACAACCTGCCTTGGAGTGACATTTGTATTGCCCATATCATAGAATAAAAAAAATAACACTTACTTTCACAAGTGAGTAATTATCTTTTCCAGTTGATGGTATTTTGCTATTTGCAGGTCAAAATGAAAAACAGGTAAGGGTTAGTGAGCTACCTTGAAAAGAAATATTGCAGTAGGAAAGTGATTTGATAAGGCCCTAACCATGCTGGCAATATGAGCAAAAGAAATGGCTCTGTTCATGAAAGGATGGCTTTATCTTTAGATGTGATTTGAACTAAAGCAGGGGGAAAGCCAGAGAGGAAATCTCAGCTTTTGAACAACAGGCTTGTGAGCTAATTAAGGCCAAAGGGCAATTTTAAAGAAGGAAAAGAAAACATTATATGTTGCCAAAGACTGAGGGCACAGTCGTGTTCTCCATTTAATGCCCCACATCACTCTGCAGTAGATGAGCAATGCACAGACACCCCAAAGATGTGGACATCCCTGGGCAAAAGGGACTAGCGCTGGATGCTCTCCTCTGCATCCCACCACTGTGCTGGAGCTGCTCATGTTGCCTGGTGAAAGTTCTCAGGGATATTCCTACCCTGAAGACATTGAAATTTATGGTTTATTCATAAAGATTCTAATCTGATCCAAGTTAAGAGCTGTGAGCCCTATGAATGCAGGATAGGGAAGTAGCTTATGAGTAGTCGGAGTCATCCACAGCCGAAGGTACTTTCTGTGCTTGCAAGAAAATTCCCGGTCCTTCTGGAGGCTTTTCTAGTTAGACTGGATCTTCCTCATACCCACAGGAGACCCTCTGCAGTAGCATCTCGGGGTGACATGCAGTTATCCCTAGTTACAGTTCATCATGCTCCCATTGCTGTTAAAGCCCTTCCCCATTGTTTGTTCCTAAGAAACATCTGTAACGCAGGTGTGTGCCAGCCTGCAGACCTTCTCATCAATCTCCATCTGCGCATGGTGCTGTGGGATGTTTTGCACAGGCCCATTGCTGCAGCCCAGGAACTGCAAATGGAGGTTACCTTCTAAGAATGGCTGTGGAAGTAAGTTGATATTTGGGAAGACAGATGGCAAAAACATCCTGCCACGGGCAATTTCCCTGCAAGAATTTGTGTGGAGGACGGTAAATGGCTCCTTTTTGCGCAACACTGCATGATTTCTGCCAACTGCCTGGGTGACAGTGTTTCTTGGAGGAACTCTTCTCCTCTTGTAGTATCTTAAGCCCTGAAAAGCAAGAAACACATTAGCACTGTGATATGTAAGATCATTTTGGACATAACCCTGTAACCTCATTGGTTTCTACAAAGTTGCACAGCTCAGAGCAAAATTGCACCTTGTCTAATGCGCCGGTACTTGTGTGTTTCTTTGACTTCAAAGTACCGAGACATTGGAAATATTCATTGTAAATTTATTTCAGCTATTTTCACAGATTTTTTTATGAAGCTACAAAAATAAGCTTGCAGTGAATATTTCTTGTTCTCCTGCCATGGCCCCATGCTGCCACTGCCATGGCAACCACGAAATCTCCTCTCCTTCCCTATCAGGTCTTGTCTGTTCCACTGGGGAGCCTCTGCCTAGTGATGCCACAGTCATGGCAGTGCCTTTTCCAGTACCGGGGCCACTTCTTCCTGTGTCCTAACTGTCCACCATAGGACCCCCCAACAGGAACTGGAGATGTGAGTGTGTCTCCCCTCTTCTTTCCACCCCGATTTAGTCCAGGGGAATAGTCACGTTTCTGCTGTGTGAAATGAGTGCAAGGAAAGAATGACGCAGCAGTTAAGGTCTCTCACTAGTGAGGTCTTCTCCAAGCAATTCTTGGGAGGGTCTGGATGGTCCTTTGTGGACATGTTTATGTGCATGACTGCTACGCATAATTTCTTATTGAAAACAGACAGTTTCAGTAACTTTTTAATCAAATTTTGAAGGTTTAAAAATGTAGTAAATTTTATATATGGGATAAGTCTTCTTCTTTACAAAGGAAGGAAAGGACATATCAAATCTTAGAAATGAACATAACATGACAATTTTGGAAACCACCATGAAATGAGGATTTATTAGTTTGTTGATCTCGCCCGGGGACCCGAGTGCAATAAAAGCAGGAATTGTGCTGACTCGGGTGGAAGGGAGGAACATGTTCAACGTGAAGGCAAATGGTTTTTCTGCGCAATCCAGGAATGTAGGCTGGATGAGCCCAGCTGTCACTCAGTCTGTTAATCCCTCAAATCTTTAGCGCTTGAGGATTAATTTCTCTAAATATTGTGCCAAATATAATACTCTCTCTATCTCTTACACTATTAGATGTGTACGAACTACAAGGAGCCTTTTGTCTCCCTAATAGGATTCAGCCCTAAATCTGAAGTCGTAAAACATGAGTTTAAAATATAACAAGTTAAAAAAAAAACCCCGAAACATTTTCAGCCTGTAGAAAGGTAGCAGCTGGACAGCTGTAAAGCGCTAAACCTGGGCTGTGCTTCTGCCTTTTACACAGGTCCTACAGCAGAAACAGGACAGGTAACAGTCGCACTTGCTTGCTTTTGATTTATCCTGGTACAGAAGGTTTCCAGGGTGTCGAAGAAGAAGTTACAGTGATGCCCTTCCACTGTCATGTCGTAGTGTATGGTGCGTCTGTGTTGGAGTGGGAGGGACACCTGGATGCGAGGCACCCAGGTATAATTATAATGCTGAGCAAGTGTGCACGTCTAAGTGAGAACAACTTCTGGGACTCACAGTTACGTGACAGAGTGCCCGCTGGTCGAAGTGAGACAATCCTGATCATTTTAACAAAATAGCAGTACTTTCAGATGAGATTTTCTGTGTACAGTGCTATTAGGGCTTGCTGTTCCCTCGGGGACAGCCTCTTACAGCCGGCGAGTGCCATTGGAGAGCTGACCTTGTACTATTACACTTCCTTGCCTTACTGTGCTAGCTTCAGCCACACGTGGAAGGTTGTAGAGAATCAGGTCATAGGACTTGGTTTTGGGCTCGCAGGACTGTGGGACTGAATCCTGATAGCCAAATCCTTTCCTGCTGTGGTACTGCAGTCCAGGCTGGGAAGTCAGGAACAGCTGGTGGAAGCAAGTAGCGACACAATTTCTCACTTCCAAATTGTCTCACTTGGCATTCATGCCTTTATGAAGCAACTACTGCTATTTTCCCTTTCTCTCCTGGATCTCTAACAGCACCTGCAGATGACAAATCGTAACCAATTACACTATTACTTTTAACGTGGGCTGTATTGATTACCTGGACTCTGCTCCGGGTAGGGCTGAGATATCTTGCTTCAAACTGTTCTTTTCTCTTGGCACCAAGAATCCGCGCGTGGTGCATTGAAATGAACTCGAATTAGAGCAGACGGTGCTTGGTGATGTGCCGAGTGACAGGCCACCGCTTGCTGGGAGGCCAGCAAAATTTGCAGCGCGCTGGGAGAGGATGTAGGGGCATATGCCAGCAGCCTTCCAATGAAGCTCCCTGCCAGAGACCTCGCTCTCAGCCCTTGGAAAAACTCCCCCTTATACAGCCATCCACTGAGCCTCAGCCCATGCTGAGAGCTTGCGCTGAGGCGTGTGGATCACCATGCCCCACACCCACAGCTTCCCAGGCAAAGCCCCTCGGCTCCTAGGTACTTTCTGCCTAGATGTACGACCCTATCTCATCACAGTAAATTGTTGTGGGTTTTTTTTCCCTTTCTTTTTTTCTGCATCGAGTTTGCTTTATCCAGATCACCTTTTGCTGGGCTGTGTTATTTCCCTGCTGACATTCCCCATGTCCGTGTTTCTTTGCAGCCCACTGATAAAACATGGTAAGGTATCGAGCTAGGAGCTGGGGCCTGTGGGACACTTGGAAAAACTTTGCTCACTGACGATACCCTGCTGTAGGGGGGGTTTCAAATATACTTTCTTGTCAGCCTAGTATCCTTTTGTGCCAACTTCTGCCAGGCTGTCTTGGTGTATTTTTAGTTTCCAAACTAGAAAAATGTCCTATGATACCAAGTCAAATAACTGATGAAATATTTTCATTAAGAAAGCTACAGTTTACCAAACTAAAAGATATTCACAAGAATGAGTAGATTTCAGATAATCTAACCAATCTGAAAACAGAGTAGGAAAAAACCTCTGAAATAGTGGCAATGAACAAGTTTCATTTTTCAATTCTGAAGGACCTTTTCTTTTGAAATATGAGCTTATTTATAATTTCTGAGAAATCAAACTTGAGACAAAGCACTCTGCTTTCATGGCTCCAAAACATTTTAGGTTAGTGAGTACTCTTCTTGCTGTATAAACTTTTTCTCGCAGTTTATGATGGCAAAGAACGTAGAAGTGTAAGAAAACCAGATAATAATTGGGATATTGGCAAATTGTTTCCTGATCAGAACTGCTTAAGTTCAGGATATTAACATTTTCATTATAGCAATCAAACCTGCAATTTTACCCCAAATGATAATGAATTAGCTTTGAAGGTGAAAAGTGAAATAAAAAATCTTTATATTCAGAGCCAGTTAAGATTTTCACACTTCGGCTTTTAGGTGAAAGTGAATGCAGAAATATAGGAACACTGGATGCAAATGGTTTCACTGCTGTAGTTCCTAGCAATCCAAGAATAAATGGGTATCTTTCTGTAAAACTGATCTAATGAGATTTTGAAATAAAAAGGTCTTGTTTATTGGAACAAGTATTAGATTCTTTGAAAAAATGGGAAGCTAAAATTTTTGGTCCATCAACCAACCCTAGTAAAGCTAGAAAACCTGTTACTATATGTCTGTTAAAAGTATAACAAGGTCGTGTAACTAGAAATTGAAGAAGTCAGCAAAAATTAGAAAGCAAGCAGGCTGTTTTTAAAAGTGAGATTAATTAACCATTGAAAAAGCTTCCCAAGGGGCACGGTACCTTTTACTGCCACTTAGAGGCCTTAACTGAAGGTGGGAATTCTGTATCAGTGCAAGTTGTGCAAGTAGATCTAGGAGTCACAGGGTGGAATGCTGTGTTACACAGAGGTTCAGATGAGAGAGGATTGCAATGTTCTCCTTTGGCCTTGGCATCCGTGGGTTCAGGCTTCACGGGACAGCGAAGAGTCAGGTCTGCAAGCTGAAATGTGGCTGCTCTGGGAAGCAGAGACTTTGAACGCTGCGTGGGGTACAGGCGTGCCATGTACGGACGTGCAGCTCTGTGCAGGTGGAGCACAGTGGTCCGCTGGGAGCTCCAGCTGGAGCAAAATGCATCCTGGGAGGTTGCAGGATGGAGCAGGCTTTGCCCTGTGGTTTGTGCCAGTCTGGCTTTTCTTATCCCTTCCTATTGCTCCCACATCTTTGAGCGACTGCTGCTTGCAAACCCGCTGTTAAACTCTGCCATTGCTGAACCCGTAATAACCCGAAGGCATTAGAGAAATTGGTTGGAAAGCTTAAAACATTCTTGGAGGTCAGGAAAAAGAGTCTGATGAATGACAAAGAAGAAAATAGGAGTCAATGAGACACAATGGTAGAGGAAAAATATTCTCTTTTACAAAATCCGATGGCTGAGGAAATTCCCCAGAGAAAGGAGCATAAGGTGCTTCCTACATGACAGTGAATGACAGCTTTTTGCTGTACTGTAGCTTGGCAGTTACATTTTACCCCTGAAAAGCAAGTGCACAAGAAAAGACTAACTCTTTTCTCAGAACACGAATGCTGACTCACACCCCAGCTCTTCTCCATTTTGGTGTTCTCCGTTTCAAGTCCAGATCTTCCTCTGCTTCTACAAAATCCTGCACCAAACTTTGTTTCACAATAAGATTTGAATGAAAAAATAGACCAGTGAAAGGAGGAATGGACCGATCTTCTGCTTCTTGCCCTGAAAGCAAACACACTCTGTCACCTGCTGCTGTAGCCCTTGGGTGATGGATCATAAGCGGTGGGAAACAGAATTCCCAGTGACACCAGGAGCTTCAGCATGGAGACACGACCACACACTGTGATGAAGCCAAGAGGTGCCTGGTGCATTTGCTGTTTCAGAGGATTACGGACTGTGGGTCTCCACAAGCACTCCTGGGCAAGGAAAAAGGGAAGACACAACCCAAGGCAGAGCACAGGGTGCTTTGTAAGGAGTGAGGTCCCGGTCATCCCATGGACTGAGAGGCCCTCCTCAGGCTCTGGTGGCTAACTCTAGTTTTCTAGTGGTGGCCTTTGTCCAGGAGTCTCCCCCGGTCTTCTGATCCAGTGTGAAGTGGGTGAAACTGCCCTGAGCAGGAGGACAACACAGACTCTCCACCATTGTCACCCAGAGAGGTGAAGCACTGATGTGCCAGGGCCACCACAGCTCTTTGTCTTCCTCTTCATGCACAAGGCACTGAAAAGAGAGAAGAACTGGCTGCATTGTCTGATCCTGGAGAGTCTGGCTTCCCCTGGGTGTCTTTACACATTCGCAGGGTTCATGCCTTTGTACAGCCTGCAACCAGTTCTGCCTGTCCCATTTGCTGTCACTCTGTCCCATGCAAGTATGGGGTTTATCCTGCCTAACACCTGCTGCAGTATTTTTATGTTTCCTTCTGATGTCTAAGGATGAAAAAGGTATCTAAAAGGAGATTGCATGGATTGTAGCAGGCTAAATATAATACACAATTTTTTGAGAGCGTATGAAGCCCTCTAGGCAACAGTTAAGTGATCTCCAAGCGCGGTTTGGTGAAACAGCTCGTGTGGGTTTCTTGTGGGCTATGGCTTCTTAGCAGAGAAATCCCTAGATGCACTGCCTTTTTCCCTTGACTGTCTAGTTTAACATCTTGTTTGCTTTTGTCTTGTATTGTTTTTCTTTCCTTTTTTCAGTAAGCTTTACTCACTGACTTTCCTCGTGGTTCTGATGCCTGAGTCATGGCTCGTGGCTTGTGAGGTGAGTGGGGTGCTGGAATGGGGGCCTGGTGTAAGTCCAGCTCTTGTTCGTCTAATTCTGTTCTCTAAATTCAGCTTCACGGGGTAACAGATAAAAACTACAAGCCTTCCCTGCAGGTCTCGTGATGGCCTTGATCTCTGTGTTTTTTCAGCTCCAGCCCCATAAACCTTCGAAGCTAACCTTGCAGCTGCGTCCTGCTAGGCTCTCCCACACAGGTCAATCTCATTTCTAGATTTGATTGTTACAGTTTAAAGATAGAATTTCCCTTTCTTGCTTCACAGCATTCAAATGCTAATTAGATCCCTTAAATGTCTAGGAAGTTATCCCAGTTTACACATATATGGTTTATTAACTCATGCTCATTTCAAACCTCTTCTTTGATGTAGGCTAATGGAATTATTCTTTTAGAATCACTTTAAAAGGTGACTTTTCTTTCTTTCTTGCTGGATAGTGTTTCTCTGAAGCACATTTATGACAATTTGCCTTTGGAAAAAATACCTGCTTTTACTTGGGCTAATGTTGAGTGCTTCTGGACTGGCATGCAACAGATAAACAGTTTCTTTCTATTTGCAGCAACTTACTTTTTGAAGTTCAAGCAGTTTTACTCTTTGCTGAAACAATATTTATTTTCCCTCCCTTTCTGTAGCTGCACAGCTAATAGGACGGAACAGACCAGGTTTGCAAAAATACATCTGCTTAGAGAATATGGTCATGTGAGCCAGCATTTGTTTCCAGCTGTTTTCTTGTCGTTAGCTTTTAATTTCAACAACTACCTGCTTGTGCCTCTCTTCTTCTTTCCCCACCTCAGGTATTTAGGTATTTTGTGCTGTTATTGTGGTTGTCAGTTCTGTTCTGCTTGAAAGGTTTCAGTGTATGTTGCCATGGTTACAGGTGCCAGAATTGGAAATAAATGAAGGGGGTATCAAGGCACTGTTGTGACTCTGATGGAGGCTTAGCACTAAGATGTTAGCTATTGCTTTGCTGGATTCCACGTTATTTGATGATGGATCCGTTTTAATAGAATATTTAAATGCTTGCATGCATATAGATTGCGCTAAAATGGAATTAGGTAGAACTGGATTTAAAGTAAATTAATTTTTTTAGCAGTTTTTTTTTTTTAATGAGTACATAGCCTTTGGGACAGTCTGCAAGTAAGTCTCTAGAACATCTACTGCATGAATGGTATGAACATGTTTGATTAGATCTGCTGCTGGAGTATGGAGGAGTACTGAATACATTTCTTCACAAAAGTTCAAAGAGAGAAGAGAAAAACTTTTTTTAGGAAGTAGAAAGCTGCTTCAAAATTCTTTCTTAAACCTGAATGAGGAAGACACTTGGAAATTAGGTGCATGCTGTCTCTCTTACAGTCTGTGTAGTAGTAACACCTGCTTTTACAGAAAGGCTTGTGGGAGGCTTGTGATGGAGACAGCACGAGGGTTTCTGCAAAACCAGAGTTCCTTCTTCCATTTCTCCTTTACTAGGCTTGAGACTTAATCCAAAGCTGAGCAAAGTCAATGGAGAAATTCCCAGTGACAACTGCAAAATTTGAATTGAATCTTAGGTCAGTTTTTTAGTGACATTTTGTCACACTGTTCAAAGTGATATTAGTCTGTTTTAAGTCTTTTTTTCTGTCAGATTGTCTCAGTCAGTCAATTCCTCTCAGTGTGCATCCATGGGTAATGTATTTCATGTGTTCTTTAACCAGGGGGATGGGCAAAATGTGGAAGCACTGCTAAATGCTTAAAATGGGCGGTAACCTGTCATGCTTGTCCCAGAGAAAGTTCCTGCTTTCCTTTCCCAGAGAAGGGATGAATTTTCCTTTATTGGGGATATCTGGCCCCATTGAAGTAAGCTGAAAAGCTCTCGCCCATGTGAAAGGAAATTGTGTGTATGCGTGAATATATATATGCATGTATTTATACACTCATATAGTAGTGTATGTGTAACTAAAATCTTCCTATTTTTGAAGAAGCTTTAAAATTAAGCTGTGGCTATCTATTTTCTGAAATATTATTCTGAAGCCAACAGAAAGAGACCAAACAGTATGGTATCCTTATAGTGCTGATTAGTGATTATAATTGGGTGGTAATAGGAATATGATATTTTACTAAAGGTTGAGTTTCTTTGCAGTAACTCAATTATCAGCTGTAAAATGCAGGAAACTGGAACAAGTGAAGGTAGTTACTGTATTCATCCTTTCCCCTAATTTGTATCTTCATTTCTTATTAACCCTTCCTCTAGCAAAATTGCTCAGTGAGAGTATTCTGCCTCTAGCCCTTGGGATTAATCTTGTGGAGTAGTTTTGATAACACTGTTATAAATGTGGAACTTGGAAAATACATCTTCCACAAAATGCAGAACTTGCATTTACCCTCATCAGAGAGTTGCGTTTATTCTCGAAAGCTGTCTCTCTGCTGAGGTGGATTAGAAATAGCACTGCATGTGAACTCTGGTGGGGTGGACAGCAAGTGCCTGATATCTGTTACTTCATTTGGAACGTGGGAGGTGCCTTTGGCATCTCTTTTAGGTGGTGCTCTGCCCTGCTTGGGCATAAACCAGGTCGGTGTGACTGTCTGGAGCAGGAGGATTTAGGCTGTGGAGTCATTCAGCTAAAGGGAGGAACAAAGCTTCAGGAAGCAATAGAATTATTTTTTTTTCTTCATTAATGAATGTAGTTCCCAAAACGGAACTGAGATCTAAGCCCTCCAAAATTACAGGTACCTAAAAGAAATTAAGACAGAGTTTAACCAGGTAAGACTGTTGCAGACCCACAAAAGCTATCCTGGCAGCCAGAGCTTGTAAAGAGTCTGTAGGTACTGAGGTTTTCACCAGTGCAGCAGTTAGAAATGTAAAATTCAACTTATTAATTATGGCTGTGGTCACCTTTTGTGTGCCTTGTGGCATTTATAGAAGGGCTAGCGGCTGTACTGTTTCCACGGCTTGCACTAGCGCCTGTAGAGTAGCCAGGGTAACTCTGCACGGCACTGAAATATGCTTCGCAGCCCCTCCCTCGATGCCTTCCTCGTGTTTGTGAATTCTGCTTCACCGGCTGGACACCTAAAAGCTGAGCGCTTAAAAGCCTGCGTCACTTTGTCAGTCTGGGCCCAAATTTTTAACTCTATGGCTGGGGAAACCTAGGGAAAGCAGCATCTGCTTTGTTTGAGCGTTTGCTTTGTATAAGCACTCGGCAAACACATGAAACTTCCACAAGACAGGGTGTCATATTTTCCTGTGATTTTGCAATTGCCTGTCATTAGGTTGGGGGACATACGTGCAGACGGGATAAAAGGAGGTGCATCAAAATCAGTGTTTACACAAACTGCGTAACCAAAGCAGCATCTGCTTGGCTAGCTGCAGTGTTTCCGATTCATTGCGATACCTAATTGTTGTCAAACTGTCGTGTTTTCCTTGACACTGAATATAATTTACAGGAAGAGGTAAATGTAACACCCGTTCATCTCCTGATGAATGAGAAGAGCTACCGTTTTATGCTTGACTTTAAAATTTTGGCTGTGGTTTGTACCTGATGAAAACAAGCTCGTGGAAATTATTTGGCAGTATTCTCTCTGCGCGAAGTCGGGGAATTATTGCTGCACAGGGCGACAACGACCACTAGTGGCTGAAGATACCTTCTCAAAAATTGCTCAAACGGGGAGGGAAAAGCCATGGATTCACCACGTTGAGTCAATGCAACACATGCTGTTGGATGGATTTTGTGTGCTAAGACATAAACACATGTTGGTGTTTTTGTAGGGTGCACATATTCTGTTCACAGCTGTGATTTGTCTCCGTTTTCCAGGACTGCTCCAAGGTATCCTTGAGCTGGCCGCTTGCCCTCTGGTCAGTGTTAATGCAAACTTTTGCCTACTTCTCCCTCCAAATCACTCAGTTTTGCCCCTCCTCTATTCATTCTCAGTTCAGCCCCTATATTCATGCATTTCGGTATACTGCATCAGTCCTTGGCACTGCAGTTGTTGCGTCTCCTGTTGGTTAGCATCTTCTGTCACTTGTCTATCATGCCCTTTTTAATTGGCTAATTACTTTATCCATATGCCAAGCATGCACTAGATCGCCAGTTATTAGTGATACCACACGTTCGGTTTGCTCTACGCATTTTTAAACGCTATATTTAGGCATTTCCTCGTCTGCACATCTTCCTTGTACAATACCACAGGTGTCTCATGCAGGCCTTTGTTAGTTCTTTAATGGGCTGCAGGCATCCTGCTTGTTAGTCGATTATCTAGCTGCTCATCATCCGGGCTCACAGGCTCCCTGTGACTTCACTTGTACAGCTACAATAATTACAAACCATTTTTTCCTGGTGAAGGAAACGCTGCGCAAGTCCGTCGTGTTTTGCATTGCTAAAAACATTCGCAGTGAAACCGAGTCCATCGCAGCGTGAAGTCAGCTCCGTTGAGGTGAAGGGACCACAGAGCATCCAATCCCTTTGGCCTTTCTTTAAATGACTGTATACAGTGCAGGGCAATGGGAATCAGGCTTTATACATCACTGCCTCAAAACCTGATTCCTGCTGCCCCCCTACGCCTCTTTTTAAAATGACTGTGCTCTTTCCCAGTGGTTACTGCAGCACCGGATGGCAGAGGGAGGTGGCACGGGAGGAAGAGGAATCAGAGACATGTTAGGGAGTGCAGTGTGGGCGCTGCTCCTCCTGTGCTGCCACTGACCCCAGCGTAAACTTAGTCAAAACAGAGCAAACTGGCACCGTTGGAGCGTAAAACGGTGATGGCAGAATAAAATATAGTTTATATACAAGTGCACACAGAACCTGAGTGTTGTCTCCCTGTAAGCTCTTTGTGGTTCCTGCCGTTAATCCAAGTACCAGTCTGCAAACTGAGTTTTCCGCTGCTTCAGCTGGTGTGCGGGGGAGCTTCGGCAAGGACAGGAAAGTCATTTGATCCACAGCGGAGCTAATTTCCCCTATCCATGCAAATGTGTGTAAGTCACATCATTGTTAATGAGCTGCAGGCGTGATTGGAGGGGGAATGGACTCCCCAGCTTACTTTCCGAGACAGCGCGCAGTTCTGGTTCTCCGCAGTGTGTGGCTGAGACCCAGCCAGGGGCACGGTGCCAAAAGGAAGGGGAAAATACTGAAGGCAGACAGCTTGCCAGCAGCTTAGCAGCTGTCAACTAGTTGTTCCAGGAAGGTATAAATATTGAAGATTAATGATACCTGGCTCTAACTCTCTTTCTGTGTACATAATACACAACAATATGTGTGCTGCTATATGATGCATGCGTTGCATTTAGAGATATATAATTATTAATTTAAACTGCTCGACAGTGTGAGCAAAAAGAAGGCCGGCTGAACACTGAATGCAAGAGCTACGTCCTGTATTTACAAGACAAGTTATTTCTTCTCAGTTGGCCAGGATGAAAGGTAAGGGTGGTTCTCTGGTCAGGGCATCCACCTGGGCTCTGGAGCTCTGCACTGAATTCTCCGGTGGGGAATCTCCTTTCCAGGAAGCCCCAGATCCCCTTTTTACAGAAATGCTTGCTCTTAGACCCAAAGAACGACTGTTTAAGTGGTTAATGCTTAGCTAGGTACTTAACTTCTACTGAAAGAGAGGGAATAAAGGGGAATTTCTTCCTCCTTAAGGGGGCGACTCTTAGGATATGTGGTAAGGAGCAATACCTACCAGCAGGTAATCATATCCAGAGCTAAGAGAAAACTTTGGGGATTCTCCTTATCCTTCTTTGATTTTAATTGAAATACACATTTTAAACAGCTTCCACTAGCTGGTCAGAAGATAGAAAGAGAAGTCACAAAGACCTGGTGGAAATTTTCTTTCCATCTTTATTTTTTGAGAACAGGGAGGCTACAGGAACAGTTGGGCCCCCAGTCTGATCTCCATCCTGTGATTGTTCTTGGACCTTTCTGGCTAAGCAAACTAGCAAAAAGCTTTCTTCCTCCCTGTGGGAGGTCTCCAAAATCTTTAAATGGACCCTGATTTCTCTTTCTTTTCTTAATAGGGCAAACTTGGGTAATGGTCACATTCAAATAGCCTCTGGGATTGATGTGATGGTCTTAGCTGGCTCTCCAAATGTCCCACCTGTACTGGAAGAAGTTGGTCTTTGGTTCTGGGCTCAAGCAAAATCACTAGTTTTGGAGCATCTGATGTGGCCTTTATAGCTCAATGAGCTGCTTTGCTCATCCTCTCCTTCTACCTGTTGATCGGTGGAGAGGGTTCAGCTCCTGAAGCTGCAATTAGGGCATCCCTATGGGTGGTGCAGGCGAGCATGGGAAAGCTGTGTGCTTGGGCAGCCTGGCTGGCAGGGGATAGCTTCTGCTGCAGGACACACTTAGGTAGATTAGCTATGTTACATTAACACACAGGGCACAAACCGATACATCCTTAGTAGCGAGAATTCAGCTCAGGTTCATTCCTTCACTAAAGGACCCAAAAATAGTTTATAGCCTTTTTTTTAAATGAAAATTAGTATCTTGTTATAAATCACTTTTCTTTTGAAAGATTTGTTAGGAAAACATTAGGAAAACATTTCACAGTTTCCAGTGTTCGGCCCAAATTAATTGGCAGCTTGGATGCGCGTATATTTAGTGTTTGAATGAAGTAGATTGTTTCTGTATTGAAACAGGCCCTCACTCTCTGAATTAAAATACTTTTACATATCCCCTCTTAGGGCAATGGTTGAATTTGTTCCCAGTTGCTAGTCCTATTAGGGGGCTCTTTGGAGAGCCTGAGTTAATCTGCTCTTAGAAATTTGTAGAGATTCATCTGAAAATCAGCCCAATTGGAGTGGTTCATTGCCGATCCTTCCTGTGCCAATGTGCTGAGCTCTGATGTGCATTAAACCACTGCATCAAATAAAATGTACTTGGGATTGATTCATGTGGAAGGTAGCCTTTTACCTGATTACATACAGTTTGCTCTGTAGGGACTGTTCCTGATGGTCCTTCTGATCACCCAGGCAAAAGGGTGCTGCTTACGCCTCTAGGTAAGTGTGTATCAGTGACACTCCAGAGCTTTGCCAGAGTACCTGAGCAAACAGATTCACTGGTTACTGAGGTCACACCGGAGGCTGCAGGCAGGGCTGGGGTCCCCATTACACCAGTAAAACCTTTCTGCTGCCTTTTCCCTCATGATCTGGCGTTGAGCAAGACCACATGGCTTATCAGGGCTGAAGAGGAACAGCTGAAATGCCACATTCGCCGGAGCGCAGGTACTTCTCCCAAAGTGTCAAACCATTTCAGATGGTCTCTTCTGGGAAACCATGGTGCGCTTGTGGACATTTCATACATGGAAAGAAAAGACAAAATAATGAAGTTAATGAATTAAAGAATCAGCTGAATCTGAATTGTGTGCTGAGAGCTATCGATTCGGCTGAGGAAAAGTGTCTGCACCCTGAGCAGGCAGCGTGACCCAGCCTTCTCACCATCACATCCAGAAAAAGGAAAGATGCTTTTCATTTTAAACATCTTTACAGGTGCGATTCTTCTAGCTTTTTTTCCTGCTTCTGTTCTGATTTTCTCTCTGGAAACACGGCACGATTTTGGTCATTTCAGCTGCCTGTTAGTAGGTGGCAGTCTCCATCAAGTTTTGAAACACGGTGAAATTTCTACTTCTTTCCTAGGCTGGCCCTGAAAATGTGCAAACCTTCTCCTGCTAACGATGGGCTGCCTGGGTGTGGAAGGAGCCATGGTCTCCCTTCGCTACAGCAATGTATATGTACTGCACTGGCAGCAAACCTTGCACGAGGACGTTTTTCTCTGTGGTCTCATTTCCTCCTGGAATGTGACTTGTAACCATACCTGTCAAAACTGGTCTTATGAAGCAAGGTGATCAGCTGGTTTCAGACGTTAATGCTCTTCCGCAGCAACGAAGCAAATGGTGCAGTCCTGTAAATCTCATGAAGTGACTGCCCAGACTGACCAGGAATGGTGAGCACGGGGCTGGGGTAGAGTCCAGCTTCCCTGGGGCCCTGCCAGCTGTGCCACTGTCTGATAGCCAGCAAGGCATTATTTTACTATAGGTACTTTCCAGAAGTAAAGTGTTACCTTAGTAATGTCAACCTTTGAGACACATCCTTCCCTGTGGCCTCAGCTCACAGGCAGCAGGGTCATCCTTCCTCTCCCGACCTCTGCTGAGTCGGTTGTTCTTCCAGCATGGTGGTGGTAATGGGGACGCCTTGACCTCCCTTTTAAGGCAAAGCCATCTGAGATGCTGTCGTGCTGTCGGTGTAGGCTGGGCATGCTCTGGACTGCCTCCACTTAGGACATGCAGGGAGATGTCTGAAAATGCTGCCCTCCTTGGAGGGTCCTGGGCTGTGAGTGGCTCAAACCTGGGCAGCTCTGGGCATCTCCAGTAGGTTTTTAAGGGACCTGGTGAAGCTGGAAGTCACACAGAGAAGTGACATTGCATGGGCTAAGGTGTAAATGATGATTTTTAGTTGCAATTGCCCCAACTCCTTCTGCACCCTTCTTATAGGCACGTTGCTGGTTCTGGCTCTGAGTCTGCTTCTCATCTGTCAAAGATGAATAAAAGCATTTCACCACTTTGTAGGATAATCGTGAGTTAGTCTGCAGTGGAACTGTGGACTTGGCCCTTGGGCTGCTCTGAAAACTCAACACACGAGTGCAAGAACACCTCTCCCTTGGAAGAGGCCTTGGTATAGGGGAGGACTCCTGTGGGAGAGCAAACATCCAGGGAGACAGTTCTTGTATTACTGTCCTGAAAGAAATATGAGCTATTTAGCAAGGACTAAAATGTTCATCCAGAGAGGTGTGAAACCTCCTGAAGTATTTTTGGGGTTGATGTTGAAGGGAATCTCCAAGGAGAGGTGATATGCAAACACATGTAGGTGTGTCTGGGTCACCAGGTGCCTGAAGCATACCTACTGTTGGCTTCACCAGGGTAATTTAGAGATGTAGTTCCCTCAGAGAGGCAGAGCTCGAATGCTGTGAGTAGAGGAGTGGGCAGGAAGAGAAAATGTGTGGTCTGGCAGGGATGCTGCAAGCTGTAAACCCCGTGACGCTGCCCTTGGCCGTGGGTGGGGAGAAGGAGGAACGGAGCCTGTGCCTGCCCGTGCCTCCATGCAGGAGCCCTGAGACACTTGTGGAGCATTTCAGCTCATCTCTCGCCCCCTCGAAGGCGCTCAGCTGACTCGCTTCTCAAGTCTGGCCTGTCTGATTTGACCTCCATCTCTGGAGAAAGAAATGGGAGGGCTTACTGATCTGGGTTAAAAGCCCTTCTATGTTTCTTCTTGGACTCTTTCCCAGTCTGATTTGTCTGTATCAATAGACAGGTCACCTTTCTTTGCTTTCAAAGTTGATGGCTTTATGTTTATCATTTCAATATGTCTCTCAAAAGTTAGCCAAGAGAGATGACTTGCATGCGAGTCTACCAAAGAAAGGTATGTTTAAAGTAATCATCTCCATTGCAAATGAATGGAGTAGAAAGTGGGTGATGGATAGTACCTTTCTTTCTGAGAAACTTCATGTAACTGGAATATCACTCATTAAACTGGACTGAATGTTATAATAGTCATCTAGTGAATTGGAGAGAAGCACTATTTTCAGCCTAGCATTAATCTAAATGGACACTTTCCCCAAGTTTTAAATTGTTTATTCCTTTGCTATCTTGCAAGTTCAAGATAACCGTGGTTTTAAGAGCAGCTGTAATCCACTCCATGAAGGGAAGGTTTTGGGTATGGAGAGATCAGCGGTGTACCTGCAGCAGAGCAGAGAAGCCGGTCCTGCTCCGGAGGGAGGGTGAACCACAGAGCCGATTTGTTAAGTGAGTGTGTGGCTCATGCGCTGTGCGTGGGGGAAGGCAGGCTGGAAGTCACCTGAGACCTTATTTTCATTCCTCTTAATAGAGTCTCTTGTTTAAAGCTCTATCAGAAAAATGAATTTAATCATATCTCTCTATACTCAGGCAATTGCCACAGGGCTGTTAATAAAGATTTTAAGCCGTGAGGGGTGTCTGGCCTGGCCTTTCCTCCTTGCACAGTGTGACGAGAGGACTCTTGTCCTACTCCTAAATTCCCCTCTTCCCAGCTGGAGTAGCGGCTTTGTGGGTTTTGTCCTTCACCATCTCCTGAGGAATCCTGTGTCATCCTCTGGCTGCTACAAACACTGGAGTGGGGAGAATGTAGGGTAGAATAATAATGGACAAATGAACAAAAGAGAAAGGTATGAATTCCTCCTTGTCAGATAAACCTACATGCAGTTGCCATCTTGTTGACGCGTAGCCTCACCCTGCGCAGCACTGTGAAGCTCTCCTCACTCCACAGGGTTGCTGGGAGCTACTGGATCTTGTGGGGAGGCAGATTGCAGAAGTCCCCTGAGAAGGAGCCATCTGCTTCTGGAGAACAAGCAGAAGACATAGGAGGATTAAGGCCGCCACTGTTCGTTTCTGCATTGCTATCTTTGTTTTGGGAAAGAGGTACAGGAGAAGTTTCCAACAGAAACATTTTGATTGGAGTAACTTTTGGCTCTTCTCAGCCATCAGCAGATTATATATATACATATATATATATTTTTTTTTTTGGTGTAGCATGACACTTGTTAACTTAGAAAATTGGCAAAAACCAGTATCAGGTGTTTCTTCTCCTAGCCTTGAGAATTTTATTTTACAGTAGATTGTGGTCCCTTTAGCGAAGCCATTGGGTTATTGGTCTGGCACCTGGCACCACTGAGCAACCAGTGACTTTCTCAGCAGCAGTGCCCGTGTCTCCAGGGTACCAGAGATCTGGTGCCACCCCTCTCTTGAGCACTGCATCACAGATTTTTAAAATGATGAGCTGGAGAGGTAGGAGCAGGAGGACCACTTGTGCAATGTTAGCTATCTTGGTGAGTAAAGCAGGGAGAGGAACTCTGACTTCTTGGTGGAGAGACTGGCCTGCACCGGCAAATCACTCCTACAGCCCTGGACTGCGACGTTGGCTCTCCATAACCCCGGGTGTGCCAACGCGCCCTGCTGCACACCAGCAGCTCCTGCATGGCTTGGCAGTCAGTGCCCAGTCTGTGCTGTCTGGGATAAAACACAGTCAGAATTTATGGCTGCGATGCAAGAACTGGGTGGTATGAGTTTTATGGGCTTCTTGTGGGAGCCACAGTAGTAGGGTACCTGTAAATCTTGAAGGCAATGTCTGCAGTCTTCTAAAGGGAGAGCATGCCAGTGATTTCAGTGAAGTGATTTCTTTTAATACCAGAAACTATGCCTACAGCATACAAATCCGTCCTGTGTCTGACTGACTCCGAAATCCCTTAGGATTGTGGCCTTGCCACGCCATAACCTGTGCGGTGCCTGCGGATCCACGAGATGGCACTTGGTCCTCGTGTTACTCCGAACTTGATTTTCCTCTGCCCCAGCTTGTTAGCTGCTAGAAATGGCAACTGTCGGGATGTCTGGGTGTTACTCTTTTCATTCTGAGTTAATCCTTTTCTTTTTTAACTTGCTCTTAATTTGGAAATATGGTAATGTGAAAATGCTCCAAACGCAATTAATGGAATAGACTTTCCTGTGACCCACACCTAGTGTTACAGTTATTTGTAAAAGAGCCCTTTGGGAAAACTTGCACCTAATATATAAAAATTTTAATGACATCTAATTGGATATAGAAAAAAATTCCAAGCATTTTAACGTCCTCCTTTAGTATTCAGCATCATTAAATGTGCATGATTACAGCAATGTATAAATCCAGAGTGATGGGGAATTATTGCAAGCCACTGAAAGCTCCATCAGGAAAACCTCAGCAGAGAGTTGCTGCTGGCTCCAGTACAGTACAGAGAGCACCCTGGGGTGATGGGGACTGTCCTCTGTGGTGTGAACCTTAAAAATGAATCCTAGGAGATGTAAGGAACAAGATAAAAATCAGTGGGAAAAACTAACACTAATCAGAGTAATAAAGTCAACAACACATGTATGTCTCCTGATACAGATGATAAAATATATATGCTAGAGCAAATGACACAAGGTGTAGAAGAGACAAGGGACTCTGCTGAACCTATCTTAACTAGCTAGTCTACATAAAACTTAGAGTAAGTTTTGGATTTTTGTCCATTTGATTTTTTTCCCCCCAAACTACTAGTTACTCCCCTTTGGAGGAATAGACGCTGCAGGTGGTTATTTGCAGCTGAGACTTCAAAATCTATTTTCTTCACACTTACAGGGAGTTACATGGGGAAAACCAGTTTCTCTTCTTGGCAGTCATAGCCTCTTCCAAGCCTGCTTGTAGCCCAACATCTGGCTCCTGGCCTTTAATACAAAGTCCTAGAAACATTTCCGTGCTGTTGAGTCCAACTGTTTGGCATCTGCTTCTCCTTGCTGAAAGGCAGCTGTAACTGAGGCCACCCTCGCCTTGCTGGTGCTTTGCACTGCGTGTTCCAGATTTACACAGCAAGTTCATTCACTGGTAATGTCTCACTGCTCTGGTTGTCAAAGCAAGGTCTCTTCTCTTTTTCCTTGGTTTAGTTTGGCTTTTGATGCAGTTCTCTGTCATTTCAGGATTTTTTTTTAGGAATTTTCAGTTTGATGCTACTGGGAAAATAGACTGGAGAATCTTCTGTGGAAAAAAAAATGGTGCTTAAACTTGGTAGATGTTTCTGGAGATGGCTGTCTTTACTTTTCCAAATGGCTCTGTCCATACTGGTGCAGTTTTTTTTCCCCTTCCTGCAGGTCCTGTAGCAGGAGTATTAGAGTCTGCTCATGTGTTTCCCCACCCAATGAATTTCTCAGCTGTAAATGACACTATTGGCTGTGGGCGACGGCGGTCCACCTTCTGTTCCTAGTGATGTTTGTGTCTGTGAGAGACAATGAGATTACTCTTGATTGAAATTGAAGCTTTCTGTCTTACACAGTAGTGCTTTTATTGAAACTGTAAATCTGTGAAATATTTTGGACTTGCCAAAATGCTGTTTTTCATTTCAACTCGGAGCAACAAACCCAAATACCTGACTGTATTGCAAAATTTTCACTTCTAACACTTTCCTTCTATTTTAATTGTGAAATTTCATACTATAGCTTTAACAAGACTTAATTTCATTTGAAATATCATGAGTCTTCTGAGGAAAAAAAAATAATACACTTCAGTCTGCCAGAACAGTCTTTCTCCTCCTTGGAAACTTCATGTGCCCTTCTCCATATCGAATTTCTGAAAAACTGCTCCTGCCTGGAATTAGTGTTCTGATTTGATCACAGCTTTGAAGTCCGCTTATGCTCCCAGTTCTCTTTGAGACTGGCATGAGCCAAGGCAGGATTTTGCCATTGTGCTCCCATAAGGTGGCCCATGCAGACAGGCTTGTTTGTTTAGCAGAGCGTTCATACTAAATAGTACCAAGAATGTTAAGTAATGAACTTTGCTAATACATTTTGATGAATATCAAAGACCAACTAAAGCAAGAAGAGCACAAAATAGTGTCATATAAATATTTAATGTAACCTTATGGATTACATTGTTCTGGGGACTGCTATCGGAGGCACTTTGAAGCCACATGTGGCTCATGATAGCTAGACAGAGCCAGTTTCAGCCAGAGTTGAGTTCAGACTTCTCTAATAAACACGCCTGCAGGGATCACTCGGAAGTGGTAAAATTTTATGAGTAGCTAAAAAATCAGAGTTCTGCAGTCAACAGTAAGCACCATTGTATTCCTCTCTGCCCTAATGAAAAGGACAGACTATATATTTTTAGTGCCCTTCTTCTCCAAAATGAAGGTAAGATAACATGGTCTTGAGAGAAAAATGACAAAGTGAAGCATTCATGCAGAAAGGGACCCTTAGTAGCAGGCATCGGTCTCCAGATGCTCTTAGAGCAATGGATTTGGAAGGAAACTCTTTGTACCAGCTGCTGGTGGTGACGTGCGCCTGGGCTGCAGCAGCCACTGCTGGGCTCCGTGCTACACAAACTGATCAATCCCCGCATGTGCTGCGAGCATCGGAGAGAACAGCACGTTCTGCCCTTGGGTTTTCTGAGCTTGTGCTGCTGGCACGGCCACGAAGCCCCCGCCTGCTGCTAAGTGCGGTGAGTGCCTGCACATCTTTGCTCTTCCTCCCTGGCTCTGCTTGTCTCTTCCCATTGCGGCAGTCGGGTACGAAGTGAGCTCCAGGGGTAACCTTGATGGCTGTGCAAGCTGGGAACCATGGAGGGTATCTGTGGGCAGTAGTTTCCCACAGGTTAAGGAGAGGCTGGTGGAAGACTGCACAGGACAGAGAACATTTGAAGGGGGAGAGGAGAGGATGAAGAAGCTATATGCTCATTAGGACAGAGTCTGAGTGGTCCATCCATTAGCTGAAGTCAGTGGTAGAGACCGTTTCTAGCACTCACCACTTTGGCAGAGCTGTTCGTCCAGCGATGTAGGGCTGCTGGAGCTGTGCCCATTTTGCAGGTGGGGATGTTGAGGCAAAGAAGGGCAGTGGCACCGTGGAAGCCAGGAGTACAGCTCCTGCCTGCTGACTCCTGTTGCAGCCTTCCTTCTCAGCCAGGGAACGCAGCCAAGAACAGAAGGTTTCCTGCATGGAATTCAGGGCTGTGTCTAATGTGGCTCCCTAATTGAATCTGGATTCATACAACTGGTCAGAAGCACTTGGGGCTAGCATCTCTACATCTATAAGCCCTCCGTCGATAAGAAAGCATTCTAATCTCTTTAGGGACCCAGATCGCTCCCCATGTGGGGATGTGCCCCAAGCCAACCAGTATCACAGGTCTCCAACGTCACAAACAGATGCTCGCAGGTTCACCTCACCAGCTCACTACTGGCAATGACTTGGCCTGCTGGATGTGTGCCAGGCAGCTTGTACAGACTTTTTAGGAAGAAAGTTAAAAGTTGCAATTTGCAGTTAAAAGAGTCTTAACGAATTGCAACAATGGCAACTTAGAATCTACATTTCCAGAAAGTTTTATAATGCCGGAGACATCTGTGTTTTGCACTGTACTGGCTTTTATTTTCAATCATTTTTCTCATTAAAAAAATGTGTGTATCTCATTATGTCTTCATGTCTGAGCCAGCATTTAATTCTCTGATTGCATATGGTCGGTACAGCATGTGCCATTACACCCACTAAAATAATGAAATGACAGTTCCCTTTGCAAAGTAGAAGACTAGAAATAACTTTCTGCTGAGAGATGCTATTAATTTTTCTCTCTTTTTTTTCCCCCCAATAAAACCGAATAGCTAAGTGGCCATGATTCAGATCTCAGAAAGTGTTTTCTGACTAGTCTGTGACTTGTCATCTAAGGGCTGCACTGCAGCTTTGATATTTATGGTCTATTATACCCGTGTAAGAGTTATTTTAAAAGACTACAAGAAATATCTGCCTCTTGTTTTATGTATTATTTATCTGCCTCTTATTCTTTCTTTTATACCACAGATTTTTTTTTATCTTTCCTCATTACTTATAAAGTAATAGGCCTAATAACTTAGCTCACATTGGGAAGACGTTCCCATGCTTCCCTGTGCCAGCAGCCGGGATGCGAGTGGGCCGTGCCCGGTGGTCCCCGCAGCGGCCCAGGCTCTGGCACAGAGGTGGCCGCAGTGCCACAGAGCTCGGTGAGTGGTAGATGGCTCTGCCAGCTCTTCCTTGGGAAATCATGGCTTTATTAGAGCACCTGGATTTTTCCCAGCCTGTTTTCAAACTTTATCGCTGCTGTTCATCTTGTGGTAATTGTTTTTCCCTTAATATTTCCTCCACCTTAGGAAAGCTTCTCCCTCATGCAGAAAATTTCTTGGGGTTTGTGAAAGCAGTGAAAGGCAGCATCAGAGTTCTTTCCTAGCTGGACACCGGAGTGTGAAACCAGCACTTCTGGCCCAGCAGCATCAGCTGTGAGGGCCAAAAGAGCTCCTGTTAGCCCAGGGCAATAAATACCCATCTGCTAAACACATGTGCAGCAAACCCCTGGCTATGCCGGTGTGCAGCAGTCCCAGTTACTGAGGAGGTGGTTTGTGGATGGGCAATTTCCCTTCACTTAGGACTGAGGAGGATTATTTAATACAGTGATTTTTTTTTTGAATTCTCTAATTTCTTTATTTTCCTTGTTAATTGTATCTCCTGGCATGCGATTGTACGAGAAACCACTCTGTTAGCTCTTGCACTGGCTGCCTTGTGCCTGTCTAAATTCATGGAAGATCTTACTGTCGCTCATCCCAAACGTGAGGCAGCTCCTTTAGGGAAAGAGCGGGTGTAAAAGAGCCGCAGCACTCCTGCTTTGTGCTGGGGAGCCCCAGCGGTGCTTGGGGTGGGCAAATGGAGCGCAGGGGCCCGCTTCTCTCTATCGCTCTGTTCCCCGCGCTTACAGATCGATCAGCGTACTTTGTCAAAACTGCAGTGACCTGTTTTGTTGCCTTTAGCTCCCTGCTGTAGTCTAAGCATCGAATATTGCTCCTGGAGATAATAAAGAAACAGCTGTACATTCACCCCAAAGGTATCAGTTACAATTTAATAATATTTTTCCCTTATTGCTTTTTTTTTCCCCTTTCTATGTGAACTCTGATGACATCCCTTTGAGCAGCTGTTTCCTTCCATCGCCGTTTTATCAGGTTCCCTGTGGCTTTAGAGCGATTCTTCGCAAACCCATTGCGCTGATTAGCCTGGGTCTGCATGTAAGTTGCCTGGTTGCTGTGCAGTTTGGGCAGGGATTGGACTGTGTTTTCCGATGGGAAGGCTCAGTCGCAAGCGTGAATCACACGGAAAAGACATGTGCCAACCAGCCCAAGAGTCATTGCAAGCCTCATCTTCCCAGTGTTGTTTATTCCAATATACCTTGGTGAGTGGATCTCAACGAGTAAGACAGCTCCAGGAAATGGGTGGGTGCTTGTTCAAAGGAAAGTAAAAGCCAAATGTGCTTTTCAGCGGGGTTCACCTTTCAGGGTGTCACTTGTGATGTGTTTTCTAGACTGTCCCCACGCTTTGAAGCTACAATACTATGTTTTCTTTCCCTGATGTCAGCAATGTGCCTGTGAACATGGCCCCTAATCTATCACTTACCGCATCTGTTACAGCCTGAAGTGACACCTCCTTTTTACTTTTTCTAGCAGATAGTTTTTAAATAAAAGAAAAGGCAGACTTCTTAGCAGCAGCTTGGTTATTCATCAATATTATTAGATTTGCCCTTCCCTCTCCTGAAGCTAGGAATAGAAAGCTATGAAATTACTGTGGAGGTTGCACTCTTAAAACAAAGCACCAAGTAAGGAGAAAGTGAAAAACATGTACAGCTGAAATACAGAGAGAGATTTTATGTGCCAGTGTAGGGGGAGTATTACATCCAATACTCAGTGTCTGAGCTGGCAGCGGAGAAGCATGAGGAAGAGGGAGCAGATACGCCATGCCCTTGCCCCGCTGCCAGTGCCGGGGCTCGCCTCTCACCCACACGAGGCTGGGCATGAGGGGAGCACCTGGCCGGACCTGCCAGGGCATAAAATGTGCTTTTGAGAAATATGTTGGATTTTTACCTTGCTCCAAAGCTGAGACAGAAATCGCTGCACTGGCAGCACCCTGGCACCAACAGCCTGCCCAGGCAGGAGGTGGCATGGAGTGTCCTTCCCGGTTTGATCCCAGAGCTGATCCTGTTGGCCCAGTCCGAGGAAAGCAGCTTGGCCCTGGGGAAGTACTTTCACAGTGTATTTGTTGCTAGTCACTCCAGGTCAGCTTCACACTCTTTTTCAGTGAGTGACTTGAGGAAACTAACTCTGCAAGCAGGGGATGCACCTGGACTGCCGGGAGTTTGAGCAAGAGCTGGCTGGAGGGACAAGTACTTGAGTCTCCATTGCACCCAGTGATGGCCACAGGTAGCTTTCCAGTAAAAGCTTGTGGCTCTCTCTCTTTCGGAAGTGCTTGTTAGCCTAGTGCCAGCCAAACACTTCCTGGGAAACTTCTAGTTGGGCAACGCCTTGTCTCTCATTTAACAAGCAGCGAAGTAAGAATGCAGCCCTCGCTCCAAGTCCATCAAAATACATACACAGATGCGAGGAGTTTAACAGGGCAGTACAGTAGGTGTTAAAGCTACTGTAATCCCACCTTGTGCTGCAATTACAAACTGATGCATCTTAGGTGTGAATGAGAAACTGGGAAAACTGCAAGGTGCAAGTGCTGTACCGCAGCAGAGAGCTGGTACTCCAGCCAGCACAGGGAGAGCAGCTTCCATCCTTCAGCTGCGGCTGCTTTGCCTTTTCACAATCTATAACATTATGGAAACACAGCTGCTGTTATGCTCCTGCTGCAAACACGTAGCTTGCAGATGTGGTACTGCCTAGAAGAGTCCTGGGCTTCCCAGGAACTTACTGTACTGGCTCTCTCCCACCTTTCTGGCACGGGCTAATAAGGCCACAGGGTGCTGGAGCAGAAAACAGGGAGCTCTTCCCTTCGTGGTTTTCACAGGTGCAAAGTTCACCTGTGGTTCAGTGTTTAATTAAAATTAAGACTGACAGTTTTTCCCTACAAATTAAATTAATGAGATGTTTGAACTGCTACTGAAATGTTTGTGCAGATCTTTGCTGCTTGATATTGTCTCCCTGCTGCCTTCCCACGGGTACCCTCCACCACCGCGCTCGCTCCCCTGCCCATGCTGGGATTAAAGGAGTGGTCATTACTGGTGCTGTGCTTGCCGGGAGAGATGGCCACACAGAAACGCCCTGCTTCATGCAGAGCCACTGCTGTTCAGGGGAAAAAACCTGTACTTAAAAAAAAAAAAAATTAAAAAAGTCCTGCCTTTTTAATCAGGCCGGATGCTTTTGCTGGTGGTAGTCTAAGGGCACCGTGCAGCAGCAGTGCTGCCTCATGGTGGTCGTGCTCTGGGTAGGTCTCTCCACTTTGCACATTTACGCAGGCTTTTCACTTAGGCCTTCTTAATCCACCCTTTTCCAGCCGCTGACCCCTCACAGCCATCTCCCTGCAGCTGCTGCACACTCTACATTTGTCACAAATTCCAGTTGTTTTCCCTTAAAATGGGCTGGATTGGCAGATGCTGCTCATTAAGTTGACGAGCTCATTTAGGCCATAATGGGATAAGGGATATATGTAGGCAGAAGTAGGAGCTTTGTCCCTTGGTGGAGCAGCAGTGAGTGGGTCTGTTTGCCCTCACCACCAGCTGCAGGAGCTTGGTGGCTTAGCCCAGTCCGGGATCAGCTGGGAGAGGTGACAGGACCTTGATGACTATGGGAAGCTTGCCTGGGGTAAGTCTGTGGCCTGAGTGGCTTTGGGAGGGTGGGTAACAGGTTTGGATGCTAGTGTTTCCATCTTAAAGAGATGCAGTGCTTGGAGGAGAATGTCTACTCTGTGGAGAAAGCAGAGCAAGTTATTTAATGAATAGCAACCTTGTAGAAGACAAGCCTTTTAAAAACAGAAATGGAAGCTTATGTGATTTAGTAAAGCTCCCTGAGTGCTACCTTTGCTGTATCTTTGCAGGGGAAGGCTTTTCTTTTTTATAGCACAGTTTCCTGCAGCAGAGTAAAGAGGCAGTCGTGACCTGGGAGCTGTGGTTTCCCAGCTGAGGAGGGGAGAGAGCACATTAGCTCTTTGTTGCTTGAAAATGCATCTGAGCAAGTATCACTGTCAGAGGAGTTAATAGCTGTAAAGGAGAGAAGAGAGCAAAATGCAGGTGATGAGGCTATTTTGCGTGTACATCTCAAGAGATTTGTAGCTGTGGTCTGACACCTCAAGGAACCAGCCATTTCAGCGCTGTTTGTGGCCAAAATCTGCGGTTTGTAGTAAAAATAGTGTTTGTTTTTAAAAATTCCAGATTTCTTTTTGTCTCATCTTCTATCCCATTTGTGCTGCACCTTCATTACAGTTCAGGATGGATGTAGCAAGTGTTGTTGAGTGAGTGCTTGCCCTCTTTTTCTACCATTTGAACCCTGGCTGGGCCAGTGGAAGCCCCACCCAAGTGAGCACATTGTAAACCTGGAGCAGAAGTAGGGCGAACAGCAGCTTCTCTGCGACTGGCTGTGAACTGAAGCTGGTTACTAGACTCCGTTCCAGTAAAGGTAAAATTCTCCCAAGGGGAAAAAAGTTGTGACCACTGCTCAAACAAATGTGCAGTATCTTTTGGGCTACTGGTAGTGTTGCAAAAGTTATGCTGAACAGCAAATTGCTGAAAAAGAATACAATGTCACGAAGTGTAGTCATTTGTCTGATGGAAGGGGAGCAGAATGGTTTAGCATCCGGGATTCCCCCACTTTAAGGGGCTGAAATTGGACTGAATGTAGAGTTGTGTGTGTTTGGTGGTCTCTTTGCCACCGACATTCCCATCAGACAGATGTTCCCATGGGGAATCCAGATGCTGTTTTCTAACTGGAGCATATGATTTTTTTTGGGGGGGGAAAACTTAGATCTCTGCTTTTTTCTGAATCATCAAATGAATAGTTTAGCCATTAAGTTGTTTTTAAAATAGGATCTATTTCCCTCTCTCTGGTACTATATTCCACTTCTTAAATGCCAACACAGTGCAGGAGTGTTGAAAGAAGCAGTTTAGGGATCCATCTAGAGCAAAATATCCTTCATGAAGGAAGGAATTTAGTGCAGAAAACAAAAAATAACATATCGTACAGACACGGCCTGCAAACCTTGCAGCTCACAGACCATCAGGTTGAGAGTGACCAAGAATGGAGGAGATGGATAAGATGACAGGGACAAGAAGAGAGGGGTGAAGGCAGGGGAGGGTTGTTGTGACGGGGGAACAGGGAGCACGTGTGGACTAAACTTAGTGAATATAGTGCATTTCAGGGGATACCCCTGTGTGAGTTGTCTCCACCTGGGACGTCCGGCTTGAATTGTGCTCCAGAAGTACAGGGTGTCTGGCTGCTGTTTAATTATCGCTGTGTGGAGACACTTCAGGCAGATTGTGGTGATCTCGGCCTTTTGGGCTGCTGCAGTGTTTCCTCAGGATTACCAATGAGTTTTGTGTCCTTTCCTGTTTGCATTTTCATCTGAGATTTACAGCAAACAGCAATGAGGGATGCCAGAGGGCAACTTCTCAATTCTTAGCAAAATAAAAATATGTGCCAGGATTCATGCATATATTCATGTGGACACCTGTGTTATTGAAACACATTTCCTTTGCTATTTGTGATGTATTTACTTGAGCCATTCTAAAATTCAAATAATGCATAATACTGAAAAATCTCCGGTGGAGCTTGGTAGGAAACATGAAACTTTATTTTGTGCTTGGAAATACAGCGCTAGATATTACTTACTCTTCCCTTCAAGCACTTCCAGCGTGGAGCCTTATTCTTGGCTGGAACTGATGCAAACGCTGAAGGATTTCAACAGGCTCCGACTGGACCAAAGCCTTAGGGTTCAATACTTGTTTATAAACCATATTCTAGGGGCAATTCGATTTTTCACCTAGTACTGAGCTTACCTTAAAGTCTTGTCTGGTTATTTGATATGCTCTCACGTCACCAATACATTTTCACCTTTGGTTAGCTTGTTTAATTTCTAGATTAGATTTCCCCCATCCCCTGGTATCTTCTTTTTTCAGTTGCCTAGAGGAGCTTGTGCTCCTGTCGGGCTTACATTACAAGTGGCTGACTCTTGCAGGGAGCTATTAGCCCTCTGAGGACCTTGCCTCTGCGACTCAGAGGATATGATGCTTTATTGCTGTGAACGTATGACATACTTTCAAGAGGGAGAAGTACAGTAGGGAGGAATAGGACCTTTCTTTATGGTGTGATGTTTAGTGGGACTTGTGGCGAGGTCCTGACTCACTGCTCAGACACCCTCCTATTTGTCTCCTCCTATTTAACATATGTCCAGAATGTAGCTCTTAGCGCATGTGCAGAACTTATTGCTGTAACAAATCTTGTCAGCCTGAACAACATTTGAGATGAAGAACAGGAGCAGAGGCCTTCAAGTTAGAGCCAGGGAAGAATACCAGAGATGATTAATAACCCATGTCTAGATATGTCTATGCTATGGTATCACATTGTCGCCCATGTCCTGCTGGCGCAGGTCCCTGGCACGAGGGCTTTGCTCCGAAACCATATTGCTGTGAGGAGCTTGTGGTACAGCCCAGACTCGTGCTGTTCAGAACTGATGAAGCTAATCAAGAGTTCCCATTCCGTGAAATTGCGGTGCACCAGGCCCTTCCCATAGATGTGATTTAAACTTATGAAAACTTGGCTTGTTTGCTAGTGGGAGGGTGAGGCAGTGGCACTCGTTCGATCTCTTCCAGCCAAGCCTGGGTTCGAGGTCTGTTACTTGTGAAAAATCAATAAATCAAAATATTAGAAGGTGCCATGCTGATAATTGATTCTTCCAAGAATATTTTTCCCAAAGCTTAAACTATTTCCAACAGCAAGAAGTTATAATGAAGACTAAGTGTATTTATGAAGTGAAATCATTAACAATGGATTAGCCGGTGGAATCCAATTTCCTGTTCCATCAGTGCTGCTAACACAGACTGAAATTTTATTGATGTATTGGGCATCATTGTTGTCCTCTTAACTGAAAGAAAATTATATTTGCCATTCTCCACTGGCTGCACTTTGCAGGCAAAACTGCACCTTATACAAAGGAGCAAGCCAGAATCTTAATGGAGAAAGTATTTACAAGAAAATAAATGTGCACATAAATATTTCAGCCATCTCGTGTGTGCTTCATGTTTCATCATATTTAATGTATGAATGTAACTATTCTACCTGTGTGGATTTTTTCCTCTTAAGCAATGTCTTAAGGAGCTTAAGGTAGAGAAATATGCTTGTGTGAACGCCTGTAGGGTTTTATAGGATAATATATGAAAAGGCTGCAGGAAACCTTCTCCTAAGAGTTCCTTTTCTTAAAGAACAGAACTGAAAAGACCCTCATTCTCCACTTTGTAAGTATGAAGTACTAAAATCCAGGTATTTGAAGGTCCAGTCCCTACTTTTATGCTACGTGCTGTCAGCCCTGCTGTGGCTTTCCCTCTCCGCTGAGGAGGGTGGCAGAGGCTTCCATGCAGCTCACAGAAATGGGCTTCACAGGCAGCATCAGGCAAGTGGCTGTAGTGCTGGGTAGCCAGTTTTACTCCAGGGAACCGAACCACCTCAAGTAGAGCTAAGATCTGGACTGATCTGAACACCAGTGTCATCTGCAAGTGTTGCTGCCTTGCTGCTCATTGCTCTCTTCTCCCAGCCCCTCAGGAAAGACATTAAACAGCAGATGATCTTGTAGGGGACCTACAAGCTCCTCTCACTGGGTAAAATGGACAGTTTAATTCTGCTCCTTACTTTCTGAGTGCTCTCCATCCTTCCACCCCCAGGATCATATTTTAGCTCCTCAAGTAGCCTTTGGTGGAGGACTCTGCTGAATTGCAACAGGGGTGTCCACATGATGTGTACAGTGGTGACTGAGACAAGATGCTCACTCTGTGCATAGTAAAGTTGCATCTTTAGCCTGCTTAGTGCAGAATAAGTCCAAGCTACCACTTGTTAGGTCCTGTGTGGGGCTCTTGGCAGTTCAGTGTGGTGCACTGTCGTTGCAAGGTCACTGGTTTATAACACGATGCTTCAGGGTGTTCCACAGGTCTGCAAACAGTGTGCTTATTAGCATATGCTGGTTATTAATTTTTTCTCTCTGAATCGTTCTCTGCCAGAATAATATGATTTAGGAAAATCCCCAGGAGGTGCTCATGGCCAGAAAGATCAGCTGCTGTGCGCTTGGGGGTGGTGGTTGTGATGTTACTCCATGGGCAGCCATGCAGGTACTGAATGTATCTCCCTGAGCACCAGCAGCAGGGCTCTTCCTGTAAAGAGAGCCCTCCTTCAGATAGGAGACTGCTGGCTTAAAGCAAAAATAAAATACTAGGTTTTGGTCCCAGTGATATAACAAGGCAGTGATTGATACAAAGCAAAAAACCCCCAACACTTTATTTTTAAAATAACCTTTCCAAAAATTACTTTTCCCTAAATAAAGACATGGAAATTTTAACCTGAAATACAAAACAGAAGTGACTTTACTGTAGGCTTTTAATGAAATCTGTTTGTCTTTTCCTGCCAATTAAAAATTTCCAAACCAGCTCAAGGTGACCAAAAGGTAATTCAAATAGAAGGTGAGAAGACCTCATTGCATTTGGGCTTGTCTTGAGTTTTAATATGTGCAACCACATTATCTTCTTATCATGTAAACGCTAGAAAGAGGAAATTTTTTTTTTTTTCAAATGCTGGTGTTAAAATTTTCTGCTAGTTATGAACATTTCTGTTATGATAGTTGCAGTGTTACCTCCCACAGCCACCTTTCCCACTGACACAGAAGCTGGGGAACCATGTGGCTGTGATCATAGCGCACCAGATCAGCTCAAGCTGCACATAAAGGAGCCTCTGCTCTAATAAGCCCAGAGTTTGCCCCTGTCACCCCCTCCAGGAGTGGGCTGACCTCAGCAGAGGGCTGGAGGAGATGGTGTTCAGAGGAAGGATTCATAAGAGATCTGTTGCAGTCCTTAGGGCTTCTGCCTTTTATCAGAGTGGTTAAATACAAACCAGAATTCTAAATCAGGTTAAGTGGCCAACAAGGGCTTTACTCCTCACCTCAGTATGCAATGTAGGCAGCACGTGATGCCAGGTAACTTTCTGTTTCCTCAGATTAGTACTCTGGTTTTATTTTTGCTGCAATCCATGAAAAGATTCCCCCTTGCCCTAAGAGTTAGGACTGAGTTTTAAATTGCACTATGGCAATAGCTAGTCAGATGCAGTTTCTGCGGGGTTTAGGTCTTACACTACCCCTGTGGTGCTGCAGGACACCAATGCAACACTGCTCTCATCACCAGTTACAGCGCTGGGGGAGATGTGAAACCTACTGCACTGAGAGCATGGGGCTGCGTTAGCTTCTTCACCAGCTGAGTCAGCGTATATATAAAGCGAGATCACTGTTGTCGTCTGCAGCGTGTTGCCACAGAGGGCACAGCAGCGAGGAGGGCCATCCGTCGAGTACCCCAGCCTGCTGCTCTGGAAGCTTTTGGGGCCAGCATTCCTCCTGGGGGGCTGGGCTGCAGGTGCTGATGCTCAGCAGGGAAGGTGTGGCTCCGTCCCTGGAGAGGGGGCTCGGCTTGGAGCCCTGGTGCTCAGAACCGGGCTGTGAAACGGGGGTCTGGGCCCTTCCTATGCGGGAAGGCGTGTGGAAGGGGGAGGTGAGCGCTGCAAGAGGGGACAGTGGTGTGGCACAGTTAAAGCCAAATGAATGAAAGAGAAAACCGTGATGAAGGAGCTAATGAAAGTACAAGAGGTGTGTATGAGATAAGCCCAGAGAGCAGTGTGTTTTACCCATCCTGTTGGGCTAGGGGCTTGCAAAGGGGGAGGGATGGTGCATGGTCTGGCACCACTGTGCCACCACAAACGGAACTGTGCTGGGGATGCTCAACGACTGACCTGCCCAGCAGTTCTGCCTTGGAGCGGCCCCTTCCCTGTGTTTAATGCCGTGCTTTGGGGATTGGGCATCCTCTGTGTGATTCCTTGCTTCTCCAAAGGGAGCTTGGGGGCTTTAGGTGAAAACAAGTTGCCTTGAAAAGCCCATACTGTAACTGGAAATCTATTCCTTGCCATTAAGGTATTCAAATCAGAATGTGCCATATGCAGCGTTTCCCCATGGGATACAGCCAGCAGATGCATTGGCAGGCCCCTGCAGCCCACACTGGGCAAAACAAATGCTCACAAGCCCAATAATAACCATTCTTTGAAATCTGGCCCACTCTTGGCTCTGCCTGTATAACCATTGAGGCTCTGGGAAGTGTCTGAGATCACACAGGAAATCTGCAAACCAGGAACTTGAATTCCTGTCTCTGCATTATGTGGTGATGCTGCAATGAGTGGACCATCCTGGAATAAGAGCAGTGAAGAACAATATTTAAACATATGCCCTACTGGGGAGGTAGACTAGAGGTTGAATATATGCGATTAGGTATTAAGTTTTAGAAGAGGGTCTGCGGCTGAAGGATGGGGTGGAGGGAGTTATCGGATTTCTTTTGTATTCTTCAATCACCTACAGAACTTCAGAAGGTCACGGGGAGGGGGAATTCTTCTTAACAGTGAGACTCTACTCTTAATGTCATGGTTGTGTTTTGCACATCAACATCAAATACTATGCAGAAAAATTATTCTGTTTAGAAAAGCATCAAAAGCTATCTTCAAAGAATGATGCATTGAGACCATGTACGTGCTCTGGCATTTTTGAAGTTGCCTTCATACTCATTAGACGTTAATGATATGATGAGTGGCTTTTTGTCTATCAAAAGTTGTGGAGACTTCTAACTTTCTAAGCACCTTGCACATCAGCAGTGTCTGGTTTTGATAGTTGTCCCTATTGCATTACATTTTACCTGTGTGCTTTTAAATGTTTTATTGCACAAAATGAGGACTTTTGCTGGGCAAACTCTACTAATTTACAAATTCTGCAAGCTTCGTCCATTTACAAAACAAATGGATGAATTAAATTGGATTGGGACAATAAATATCCAAGGGATGGTAGAAGATACAGTCTTCTGAAGCGTAGCCTTCATCTGGCTTAGCCGCACAGACGCAGTGTAACAAACCAGCTCTGTTTACTAAAGTGCTCCCGGTGTTTGCCGTGCTGCTTCCCGAAATGTCATTGCTATGAAGCGTGTGAGCTTCCCACAGGCCCACCAGTCTCAGTCTTTAGCTGTTTTTAGGGAATATAACAGATTTCTGATTTGGACAGCTATTTCTTTCTAAAGCAGGAAAATGTCTTCAGAGGTAGATCTATGATGTGAGGTAGTAACTGCAAATGAGGGGTAGGGGAAAGTGATCCCCTTCCCTGCTGCACCAAGCGGAGTGAAGAGATGTTACCAGGCCCTTGCTCTTTTCTTAGCACGCTCCTGCTCTGCACATAAAGTGTTTTGGCTGCATTGGAAGTGTCCTACAGATTTGTGTTAGTGTTACCTCCCAGAATGTCACAGTACACCCGTGCTTATACAAGAACCAGTTGTGTTTGAGGCTGATGAAAGCAGAAGCCAGGTTTTACAGGCTCTCTCCCAAAGAGGCAAAACCATCTCATCCTTGGGACTGTTTGAGAGCTGTTGGCAGCTTGGGGACTCTTTCATGTCTGGTTGGAGTTAGTAGAACCCTGTCTCTGCTTTCCTGCAGCTGCACTGGGGAAAAGGTCTTTTCTAAAGCTCTGACATTAAGCTTTTTTGTCACAAGGAGTTTGCGTATAATAGAGGATGCAAGTTATTGGTTTCCAGGGAATAGTATACACTGTGTTCTTTTTTTTATTATTATTTTTTAAAGGCAGAGGTTTCCATTATTCTGGCAGCAAGGAAAGTGAGCAAGTTGCATAGTCTTTGGTGATAGCTACCTTTTCCCTCCCCTCTTGCATATAGGCAATGGGGACACCAACAAAGCTTCTTGCCTGGGTTCTTGACTCTGCCTGTACAGGGAAAAGCTGTCCCTGCTGCTCCCTGGCTGGAGGTGGCAGCTCTGCAGGTAGCAAGGGAGCAGCCGAGGGCAAAAATCTCCAGGTTTTCTGCTCAAAGTAACTGCACCCATTCTTTGTCATGCTTGGCCCTCTCCTACTTCTTTGTAACCCTCTGCTACCTCTTCCCTATGGTTCAGTAGGGTACCTTGTGAGTTCTCTGATTTTAAAATCAACCTGCTGTAAACCTGTTGCCCTGGGGTTCTGCCAGCAAAGTTTTAGCTATCTCGGTGGACCTTGTGATGGTAGGAAAAGAGTGCAGCACTGGGGTCTGAATCGGCTCTGAAGGCAGCACATCTCTGGATAACATCCTCCTCTTGCCTAGCAAGATGTGCACACAGGTATTGGTAGGTGGGAACAGCTGCAGCACTCTGGGGGAAAGAATTAATACCATTTAAAATGAATGATGTGCATGAGATAAACTGCCTTCTGCAAGTGTGTTGCCTCAGAAGAATCTATGGCTCCTATTTAAGAGGATAGACATCATGTTCAGGCTTCTGCAAAATAGGGAGAGATTTAAACTTGTCAAGGAACTACAAATTCTCATCTTTCTTGGAGGTCTGGGTTTCACTAATCTATGTCTATATTCACTTATATTTAATTAGAGACAGGCCCTGAAGTGACTTCGTGGGCTGTGTGCATGCTAAACCCAGAGCTGAGACAAATCCATTTGTCAAGTGTAATTCCTGAACAAAACCAGCCACCTGGCTCTAAAATGCTGGTGTGGAGGACCTCCGTCAGGCTGGGCAGGAGGGCTGGGCAGGTCCTGGGAAGATTGTGCTTGTCTCTGCTTGTGCTGGCTCTTCTGGCTGCCGTTCAGGGGTGGCAGAGGGGCTGGTCTTGGCTGTGCCAGTAATCGAGCTAGACTAGTGCTTTGCACTCATAACTTTCTTTTGCAGTTCTGGAAGTATCAGCCCCATCTCCTGCATTACAGTGAGCATCAGAGTGGTCCAAAACCCTTCTCAGCATGTTCCTCACTGACTTTCCAAATGTACTGCTTGAAAAACTTGCTGGTTATGAGATCAGGTTGGAGCTGATTGTCAGTTTAATGCCTGCTTTGGAAAAATATTTGTCAGTCATGTTTATGAATGAAACCAAGCTGGAATTAAACGTTTGAATTCCTGTAGTAAATATGCTGGTAAAATGATATGGAATTAACTGATGGAGCCGTGGTGATATGGCATTTGTGTCTTGTGGTTTCCATAGATACATATGTGGCAGTGTTTTGCAAACACTATACACCACCTGAAATATATTTCTGCTACTTCAGAAGTAATAATTATGCTTAAGTGCATTCTGCACAAAAACACTCCTTAGGCATTTGCTGAATGGTGAAAACTGAAGAAGCTTTCAAAGGTCACTGCAGCTTTCTTGGCTCTAATCTTAAATTTTTCCCGAACTAGAGGTGGAAGAAAAAGGAGGCAGCGAAAGCCCCTGGCCCAAGGTCTGTGCATGTAATTTTGTGGTATGGTCCAGCGAGTGCAGTTCAGTTTGGGGCAAGAGGCTGGGGTGTGTGCATGCCCTGTCAGCAGCAGGGCTGGTTGCACCCAGGTTGGGTAAGGGAACGAGGGATTGGCTGAGGAGATGCAGCCTTGAAAGAATACTGAGAGGAAGAAGAAAAAGAAAGGTTCAGGAGAGGGCAAATAAGATGAACAAACCGATCCATCCACATCGAGCAGAGTGTCTGAAGGTGACCGACGTGTGGGGAAGGAGGACAGTTCTCTTCAGCATCTGAAAGTACCCCTAAGAAGAAGAAGTTGCAAAGAAAGGGACATTCAACCTAAAGCAGTGCTTCGCTGATAGGAAGTTTTGCTTTTCCAGAAAGACAATTTCCAAGTGAGGCCAATGGTTTGATAGGGTCTGTCTCCAGCACTGGGATGAAACCAAGGCAGAGACCCGCACCCATACTGCACTTGGGCGAAGGCTGGATCTCTCAAGGACTTCAGCCCTGCAGAGCACACCAAGTACTGGCCTCGGCTCAGATCCGGTGTGGCTGTGGAGGCTGAGCTCTTACACAAATCTGGCTCATCTTCTGTAGGAAAAATTGAAACAGAATTATTATTCTCCCTCCCCAGTTCTTCATATCAAATATGCATTTCCCCCCTCTATGCTCTAATTAAAAACTAAAGGAGAGGGAGAGAGGAGGAGGAGGAAACTAATAATGCCAATTACACATTTGGCTTACAAAAAAAGAAAAGAAAAGCACACTCTAATGCGTTTGTGGACAATAAGTAGGAAATGATTCATGCTTAATAAACCTCTTTGCTGTTAATCTCCGTTAACCTAGGGGCTCTGTATCGAAAAGTCTCCTCGCTTTCTGTTGTGTTATTGCAGAGAATGAACTTTCATTATTATTTTTTCAGGGGCTGTTGAACCTGTTGCCTGTGGAGCACTGGCGTGCTGTGTGGACCAGGCAGCCCGGTTGCTGTCATGGTAAGAATATTTTATCATTGCAATGCTCCTTCCCCTCGCCTGCCACAGTGCCAGGAGGATAAGAGGTCCTGGGACACACACCTGTGTCGTGGAAGGGTCGGCAGCGGCTTCCCAGCTCTTGATGCAAGAGGGCTGCTGGGGTCACCTGCTTGCTGAAATGATTGAGAACTGCTGCTGGAGGGATTTCTGGATGGATTCCCACCACCTGAAGGGCTGAGGAGGAGTCTGGACTGGAGAGTATAGAAAGGACCCCCAAGCTAAGCATCTGCCAGCCCTTCTGCCACCTCACTGGAGAGCTGGGAGTACAGCGGACGGATGTGATTAGCACACTGTGTTAAAAAACACATATTTGTCATGCATCATGCAAAGTCTTTCACAGCTTTCTCATCCCATGGAGTAATGCCCAGAAACTGATGTTATGCTGTTTTAATTGGAAAGGAGTGGGGGGCTGCAAGGGGCAGAATAGACATTGCTTAATGTTCTTTCCAGCATCATCATCTTCCACCTTCTCTTGTGTCTGGGCTTCAAACATCTCAAGGTTGGGTTTTTTTTTCAGTTTTGGTCTGTGACATTAAATTCCGTCACTGTTGTTCTGAAGCAGCTGTGGTGGCAGAGGCTGGGTGACTCATCCCGTCTGCAGTTGATGGCTCAGGGGGGATGCAGATACCATGAGCATTACTGGGAGCTGCAGATGATTTGTGAACCTCTTGTGATGCTGCTGCACGTGGCTGACTCAAGGTGAGCAAAGCGGTATTTGCAGGTAGGGGATGAACAGGAGTGGCAGCACCAGAGGTAGCAGAGGATGTGTAAGAAGAGGAAAATGAGATTTTTGGGAAAGATCCAGTGTCAGAACCAACATCTAACACAGAGACAAGATGTCCCTTTGACTCCTGAAGAGATTCCCGAGAAAGTCCTGTGCTCTTGCTTTGTCTGGATGATGGCTCTTCCCTTCCCTGTAATCTGCAGATCTTCCCTTCTGACCCAGCTGGACCCAGGTTCTCAGAGGAATCCAGCATCTCTGGTTGAGATGTCTCCAACCCATGAGGTTCACAGGAGGGTCAAATCTTGATTTGATATCAAATCCTTAAAAGAAACTTTCTCATTGATTTAATGCATTGTTTTATTTTTACCTCCAGTCAGGAGTTTTATCTCATTAATTCTGTGAATCCAACTGTGTGTCTGAAATCCTTGAATTTTCTTTGAGAAAAAGACATTTTAAATTTGGAGCTGGATAAAAATTAAAGCATGAACACTATCTGGCTGGATTTTAAGTCCTTTATAAGATATTCAGAGTGAAGTCTGTACAGCTAGCTGCACAATGTCATTCTCTGTTAATGTAATCAATACCCTCCTCTCTTGCAGTGTTGTTACAGGCACGTTACTCTTCTCTGGTTCTGGCCAGTGAGTTTTGAAATATTGTTTGCATAAATTTGCGTACTTCTCACTGTGTTTATTTGACAATGTTTTGAATTATCCCAAAATCAGATTTTCAGTTATGGCAGTTTCTCCCCTGTGTGATTGCTATGGAAATTTTACCTGGAAAATCACAGCTTTCAGAGGTCATTTTACTTTCATCTCTTCCTTTTGATGAGGTCCCAACACATCAAAAATCCACACTCGGAAACATCCCCCTCTACTCAAACATTTAAAACACCAGGAGATGTTCATGGTACAGGAGGAGCACAGCCAGGAGCATCACACCACAGCGCTCGCTGGAGCTTGGGATGAGAACCCAAATCATGTCAAAACTCGGGATGCTTGGCTGGAGTGTTACCTGTCTGTGGGCAGCACTGCTGGGACTGAGCAGAGCAGAAGCATGTCAGGGCTTGATTGAAGCTGGACAGAAAAGGTCCTATAGGAGCACATTTTCTACGGGAAAAGCCCTGAGCTGAGAGAATTCGGTGCTGGGTTGCCAGCAGCCAGTTACTAACCTTCTCAAGGCTTTCTGTAGCTGGGGACATTAGATAATTTAGCAGTCTTTCCATCCAACCTCATGGAAATTTTTCCCACGTGTTGAAAAGTTCTCCAGGCTACCACCTGTAACTGAAATGATGAGAGAAACCCAACCTGAGTACTAACGCTTGTCATGACAAAGATGAACAAAAAAGAGAGAAGCAGCCCACCTGGCAGAATATGACATTCAAATATGTTTCCCCCCTTCTCTTTAAAATACAAGAAGCAAGCAGATGCAAGAAGGCACTCACTTGAGATTCAAAGAGCTGTTCAAGTAAAGGATCAATAGACCCAGCACTGTATTTAGTGTTGTACAAAATGCTGGACCAGGCAATTATTTTGATTCATCGCTGTGGTAAGTGAAGCATCCAAGTGTAACAGAAAATGCTCATATTTTCTTGTTTCTTGTGTAACCGAAGTATTTCATTTTTAGAGGCAGTTATGTTAAAGATTAATATTCTGTTCTTGACAGGTATTGCCAATGGCTTGTTAATTCTGTGTTAGTTTTACAGTTTTTTGGCATTTTGCATTCACTCGGCCTCAGATCCATTGGATATCTGTGCCAGAGGGACTCTTCCAGTAGCACCAGTGTACTTTCAGCCACCTGGCTGGAGCATTAGGGAGCAAACGTGCTTACTGGCATTGGAAGGAAAATTTCTGCTGGCTCCAAAGAGCCAGTTCCAGAGTTGGATCCATCTTACTTTAACAATCTAAAAGGTATAGGTCTAAACGTACTCATTAGATTACCAACATATTACATATGCTCAGCCAGTTTGCTTCAAAAGACTTTAATAGTTTTGTATTCAGTAACAGCAACAGCCAGATCTCACAATGTCTCAAAACCTGCAAAAAAAGCTCCTGCTCTCTTGCTTTTTCTCATCATATAGGTAAAAGCAGCAGACACTTGTGACATCCTCTGCCAGTCCACGGGAGAGTTGTGACACTGAAATTCTGACCTGAGCCTGCAGTGGATTTACCACATCAATGACTTGCAAGTACTGTTTTTCCCAGCTGAAACGAACAGAAGTCTGGTCCTGGGACTAATGCTGTCCTGAGTATAGAGTGGCTTTGCAACCAAGATGAGATGTCGCCAGGAGTTTGCAACCCTTTTCAGCCACAGAAGGGTGTGTTGAAGCCAATGAAATTAAACACTAAGGGAGCTGCTGACCATCTTGTATGAGTGGTTTGTGATGCTCTGGGTAGCTTATGAAGAGTCCAAGGGCTTCCATTTTCACCTGTGGTCTTCATGGTCTTGAATACCTACAGAAACATGGGCTTGGAAGCAGAAAAGGTGTCAGAACTGAGGATAATATTCTGAGAAGAGATAAGCTCTGCTCTTATGTGGGAAATGCACAAACAGTCCCCTGAAAATACAGGAGCCCAAATGAGCGTCTGCTGGAGGCTTTGAAGGAGAATTGGTGCTCCCAAAAGCAATGGTCTTTGGAGTTGAGGACACGATGCTGTTTGGAGCTCTGTGGTTGCAGCGCTTTTCCAAGTGCTCTGTGCTTGTTGAAGAACATCTTGATTTTAGCAGCTGTTTGAGTCCCAGCTTGCAGGCTACAGAGCAATTACGCCAGTTCTGGGGCAAAGGGAACAGATTACACCAATTTGGGAGCATTTACTTCCTTGCACAAAGTTGCAGCTCTTCATTATTCAGTATGATTTGAGCATGCTGTGAAAAACACTGCAACTCTTCAATTACCTGTGCTGCAATGGATTAGAGATACAGGCTGGTCCTTACAGTCCCGGGCTGTGAAACTGTAAATGTAACCTTGGGTGTCATCTATTACTGTCATCCCTAGCCGTAGGGATGTAGGCACACCTGCTCAAAGACACAGGAAGATGTTTGCTTAAACAATACATGTATACATATTTGTTTCTTTTAAAGTAATTCAAATTTCACTGAAAAAAAAAAAAATCTATAGAAAGTTCTTTAGGAATCTGCCAAATCTTGGCCTCTTCCATGCACTTGCAGTTGGCAAAAACACCTTTCCAAGAGCTGTGTGGGTTCAGTCAATGCCTGGTCAGAGATGCCTCTGCAAGATTGCTTGTTGCCTGTTCCTGGCAAAATTTCTGCCTTAAATCTTTGTTGCAGACTTGGGCTACAATGTCACCTGGAGGGGGGCTTCAAAAGATCAGCAATGGGACTGATCTGGCCTGCAGAACATGGCAGGCAGCTGGAATCTAAATTACTGAAAGTACCAAAGGAAAGCTCAGAATTTATATCAGATATAATGTGTTACAAGTGAGATTTATAAAAGGATTACAGGAAGCAGTTAGTTAAAGCTACTGGCAGTAAACAGGGATTAAAATATTTATCTAGCTGTAAAAATATGAATAATGGAGTAATTTATTTAGTTATGTAAAGAAGCTGTGTACTTTAAACTGACAACAAATAACACTAATATTTTACAGTGTCCATGGATGAAAATCCTTCCATGCCTTTTGCTTCCAAGCAAAATCCTCTTGTAACTAATCAGTGCATAATACAGAATTTCCTCAAGCAACAGACATGCTCGCAAGGGGGTAGATCACCCAACAATGTAGTTATTTACCTTTCTGCCTCCCTTCCCTCTCCAAGGCTGTAGCATCTGCAGCTCAGTTCCTTTTCTTCCCTTGGGAAGGGTGTGTGATGCTGGTTGCAAGGCAGCTGGTTGCTAATATTTCCTGCATTTTTATATTGCTCTTCCAATTATGGCTTTTTTTTTTTCCTCTTTGTGACTAGTATTATTTTACAGGAAGGGCATGTCTTTCTTTGGGAAGTGGTTGAGGTTTGGCCCCTCCATAACTCCAGTCTCACATTTGAACCTTTTTACATAAAAGCGTCCCTCTTTTTGACCCAGACCTCGCTGCAGTTCCCTACTGCAATATCCCTTCAGGTCAGTAGCTTAGCCACGGAACCTATAAAGCAATCAGCCGATGTAAGGCAGACACGTAATGCCCAAATCAAAATGTGTTGGTGACCATGACTGGTATTAGATGTTTTACTTTTTACTTTTGCAATCGCCTACTTGCCAAGAATAACTTCCAACATGTTGTACATCTACAGTGATGCTTCCAGGTGTGCTGTGGTGTTTTATCACAGAAAAGCTGCAAGTCCTCCTGGTGTCGTAGGTCTGTAAATCTGTGCCTAAGTCTGCCTGGACTGAAAAAACAATCTGGTGGGGAATCATCGGCTTCATCTGCAGTGCAATCCTCTGACGGCCAAAGCCCAGCCCCAGGGCCAGCTCCTTCCTAATGCAACTCCAAGAATTTCAGCTGCCACCAGGTCTCTCAAGCATCCTGCTCCCAACTTGCTGAGCGAGATAAAAATATTGTTCATTCCTTGTTTAGGACTAAGATAGGAAAGCTCAGTGGTTTGCTGGTTTCTGCTCTTACTCTCAAGTCAGCTTAAATTTTTAAAATATTCAGCAGAGAGGATTAAGAAGCACAGCTGGCCTTGCTTCTGTGTCTTGCTGGATTCCCGTGGTAATTGGTCACGCTGCACATGGAGTGGCTCCCAACAGCTGGTTATTTCCTATGTTATCTTCTTCTGACACTAATAAATGTAGCCCTTGGTGGTAGTCTAGGAAATTGGCATTAGTCACTATTTTTGGGTGGCCAGTTCATTTCCCTCGTGGGTCAGACCACCCTGGTACTGTGCAAGCTTTGGTCCTCTTTCCCTCTGCAGCAGATTGGTCCCGCTACACTGCACCAACACAAATTACTTGGTCAATTTGTATTTTAACTCTATCTTTTATACGTAACCGTTGAGTCCTGTGTGAGCTGTGTTTGTGTTTTTCGGTATGCACAATGATTCATCCACTCCTGACCATCCATGGTGTTGAAGTTTGCTCTTCCTCTCAGATGGTGCATCTCCAAGTGGAGTTTCAGCCTTGGTGAGCAAGGAGCCGGCACGCAGCTGGGCACCTGCTCGCAAAGCCAGGAGCTGCAGAGCTTGGTGGTCTCTCTGCCTTTGAAACTGCAAAGTGATTTTAGTGCTTGTAGAATGCATCATGTGATAACTTAAAGAATATGAGCAGTGGCAATCAAAGTAAATATGGTATTAAAATACAGCTAAAATGCAGTGTGATTATTTCAGATCACAAAAAATGATGTAGCAGGACTCACAAAAGGACTAGAAAAGGGATATGCGTGTAGTGAGGGACGGATAGGGTGTAGCTGCCAGGGGGTTATAGTAAAGAGGCATGAAATACTCTCATAAAAAGAAACTTTGGCTGCTAAAATGGAAAGGAACTCTTTCTGTGGCAAAAGCCTTTCTGCTTCTGCCAAGTAAGGGGAAAAAAAAAATATGATGGTGACACCTGGGATTCATTGCCCAGCTGTGCTGAAGACAGAGCTGCTTTTCAAGATCTAGACAGGAGACAGAGCAGGAGTGGGTTGCAAACCTGCAAGATCTCTCTCCCCTGGATTCTGCCACAGAGATTCCCCAAGGTTTCCCATCTCTACAGTTCTTTTTGATCATTCATAACCTAGTGGCTTTTGGTTTTATTAAGGCAATATTAACATGCGTTTGTTAGTCATTGTATTATGATTCATCTGTTCTCAGGACTTCTTCAGACCATTATCTGGAACTAGTTTTCCATCAGCATGGGGATGTATTAACCTTTGTAGAAGTTATTACCCTGCTTTCTTATGAGCACCATGAGAGGGAACGTGCTGTACAGCTGTCCTGCCCCAGATTAGCGACAGTGTCTACCTGTTCAGAGACTTCTCTTTCTTTGCAAATAATCATAACACATTGTTTATTAACTGTGTCAACAAGCAGCACAGTGTCTGTACTTGTTGGGTATGTTTTTTGACATGTTTATCCTAAATATGTGCAAAAATACAGCCCAATAGTAGCCAATGGTGGGTAACAGGTCAGCCAGAAGTTGCTAAGTAACTTCTGATAACCCATAATGTCTTGTCATGTTTGCACTGGAACTCTACACTGTGCTGCTCCCTCAGGCTGACTGGGAAATCTGGCAGCAGGTCCTGAGCAGGAATTAACTTTGCATTGAAGTGATCTTGTCTGGGTTTTCTCCCTTATGGGTACCAGTTTAAGGTGATCAAAATGGTTGTTGGCTCACAAAGAGTGAATTCAGGGATTTCTAGATACATGGTTTGAGGGAATTTTGGTGAAATTGAAATTCAGCTTTCCAGAAGATGCTTCTTCACGCAGTGTGCGCTTTGCTTGTGGAACCCCTTACTACTGCCAAGGGAAGGCAAAAACCCCAAACTCAGCAAGCTGCAAGGAAAAAAACAACTTCTTTCCTGAGGAGTGTATGCATATATTGAAAGAAAGGCTTTCAGGCATAATCGAAGTTCCTAGTGGAGGCACGTTGTTCTGCAAGGTTGCTGCTCCCTTCCTGTGAAACACCTGAACTTGGTCACTGCCTCAACATAAGGGCAATGAACAAACGCCTCTCCGGACTAAATCACAGAACTATGCCTTTACTTTCTTATGGCAGCGAAATAGAGACTGATTTGTCAAAAGTGCGTGAAAGATGTTGAAGTTACCAGCCTTCAGAAGTAAGTGTGATCCCAGAACAAGTTTATATCAAGTGCTGGGTCATTGCCAACTTCAGGGCAGTCCTGGGACTAATGTGTTATGGTGGTTCATGAGACATTAATGTTTTATAACTTTGGTAAACTCACAGCCAGCCATCCTTGGTGCAGGTCCAACGTCTCCACCATTGCAAGGAAAATCAACACTGCAAAGGGCCAAGTACTCTGGGTCTGATCCAGCAAAGGTGCCACTACGGGGACAACTAGAAGCCTGTGAGCTGCTACGCTGTGGGTGTGGATTGAAGTCTTTTGCTACCTTGAAGTGAGTGTACACCTGGTTGGACTGAGCTCTCATCTGCTGGCTTGCACCTTAGCTTGGAGCAGCTCCTTCTGCCCTGGGTTCTCCTTCCCAAACATCTGGCACAATGGGTAGGACTGCATGAGGAAAGCTGGTTAGGAATTACTGAGAGAGACCCAATGCAGGGAGTTGGACTGGGCTGAAAAACAACATCCGTATTGTTTTAAACTGAGACCTACCTGATCAGTTTGTTCTGGTTATGTTTCTTTTAATGGAAGATGCAATCACGTGCTGAAAATTTATGCATTTTAATGGCAAGAGAAAAATGAAAGGGAAAATGCAGGAGGGAAATATTGGCAAGAATGAATAAAAATTGCAGCCAAGTATCAAACCTTAATTTTAAGGAGCATAGCACGCCTGAAATAATAGGGAAAAGCTGTATCTGAACTGACGGTTGGCTCTGAGGTGCAAAGCCTGGAGCTTCCAACTTTCTGATTTGCCTCATTATTTCAAAACTCCCTGATATGTTAGGTCAGGTGTTTGCCAGGTTTCAGAGGAAAAGAGTAACTTCAAATTTCTGAAATACAGTGCTCAGTTGCTATGGGGGTGGAGTCCATTGCCTGCTTCTCCCTTCAGCCACGTGGAGATGAAACGTGCCGCGCCATCCAGGTTAGCATCATCTGGCGTTACTTAGCTCTCCTTGCGAGAGCGGATGGCAACTCTGCTGCTGTCTTCAACAGCCGGAGGTTTAAACCAGTACTAAGTGCTTTTAAAAATGCTATTCTTAATAATAGGAAACAATTTGGAGTTGCTGCTTAGGCTATGAAATGCCCTTGGGCTTTAGCACAGGTAGTGCAGCAGCTGTACTGGCGAGAGATACCCCTGTTTGCTTATTCTTGCTGTGAGACACTAAGATTTCTCTGACAGCCACTTCAAACTATTGAAAGTGTTTTGCTGCTTGCTTATAGTTTCTTCTGAGACTGGAAGCCAGGAGAAGAGGTTATACAAAATATCACTTTTTCAAAATGGAATATGAAATTTTGCTTTGTGCACTGTAAACTAAAACTTTTAAACAAAATGACAGCGTATTTTTTTTGAGACACATGAAGTGAATTTTTAAAGTAATGCAATTTCTGAATATTTGGGACTAAAAAGGGAAGCTGCAGTGCTTTTGTTTGTTTGTGTTTTATCCAGGCTAGACACTGCAGGCTGAGAACTCTGGTCTCTCCCAGCAAAGCCACGTGTCGCAGAGCATCAGATCAGTCCTACAGATTTCATGCTCAGTCACTTTTTTGGATTGGAGTGGAACACTGTGCTTATTCTGGCAAGCTAGTTTTCCACTGAGAGAAATATGCTTGGGGTGCTGTGGGAGCAGATCACTAAATGTCTTTTATTTTCCTGGAAAGTAAAACAGAGCATCCCCTGTATCATCCCATTTGATTTTTAAGGGGGAGTAGTTCCCCCTAGTGCAAATCCAGTGCTGTATCTAATCTTGCTTCAGAAATCCCAAGCCAACATCCAGTACTTGGGGGTGGGGAAAATTAGGATATTGGTAGCAGGTAACTCCAACAGAGACAGGGGAGTTGCCTGGGAGAGATGTGGACATTACGTGGCATGGGCATCGGCTCCGCAGGAAAACAGGATTCCCTCAATTCCAGCATGGATCGAGGGACAGGCCCCTCTCTGTGCCTTGGGATCTCCGTGTTAGCTGTACAGAGCCCCATCAAGCAAGACACAGACCTTAGAAATGTCACTTGCTGCCGTGCAAACCCGTGGGTGACTCAGCAGTGCAACACAAGGCTCGCTCAGTAATGACAGAATGTTCTGTATTTCTAAGTACATTACTCTTTTTTTTTTTTTTAATATCTTCTAATTATATTTTCTTTGGTATCAATCCTGTGCTCTTTTAGAAGCTAGTTGCATCCCTTGCTTCTCAAGAAGCAGAAAAGAAAATGTTTGGAGTCTGAGATGCTCTGCGGTCCACAAACCACGTCTGCCGGGCTTGTTTGCTGACTGACAGTTCGTTTGGGACTTGATTGCATCCTTTGGGCTGTGATTTTACAGTATGTCAGGATCTTACATCTGTCTCCCTTCCCTGCAAACCACTTGTGGACTGTTGACCAAGAATAAGCTTTATGTTTTAAGAAAAAAAAAGAAATTTTTTTTTTGTCATGAGATGCTGTTGCCAACTCTCCTGTCATTCTCCTGTCCTATTTACTGCTTAGACTTGAAAAGCATAACAATTTTTGAAGGCTTTGCTTTTAAACTCTGCTCTTGTTTTTCCTTTGTGACTGCTTTGACAGACTTCTCTGATGTATATTTCAGTATAGGTTGATGTGAAGCTAATGAGAAGGCAGATGTTTATTTACAGAAATATAGGTTCCGTTTGTAAAATTATTTCCTGGTGAGAAAAACATTGCTTTCCCATTGCCTTACATGCTAGGATATTTTTATTACATCTGCATTTCTTTACAGCTTTGTCTTTAAACTGTATATTGCTACAGATGTATAAAACAGCCAGGAAACCCTAACCCCACAACTTCAGAGATTGTTGTAAGACACAAAAGGATTCAACTGTTGTTTAAAGTCAAGAAATCGATTTACACATCATAAAGTAAGTTGAGAAATAACACCACTGATTTACAAATCTGACTAATAAGTACTCAATAAAAAAGATTAAGTTTATAAATGCTCAGGCTACACTTTGAGGTATCTGTTGGCTGATGTATGTGAAATACAACTTAGAAGCTCTGTTACTCTTAGTTTTACACAGCCTTGTCTTCCATATAAACCCCAAGTCTTGTTGTGTAAATCCTCCTTAGGCTTACTTTTATCACTTCACCTTTTGTTACCACTCTTTCTATAAAATAATTGTATAAATAGAAGCATAGCTACTCTTTGGTTGTGTGGTCACAAACTGATGCTGTATATAAAAGCCTACCTCACCCAAACTAATCACAGAGGTCTGCTTGTGTCTTAAAATGTGACTGAGGGTCCAAGCACCCAGCTGTGAGAGATCAAACTGGCCTTTCTGGGGGTGGGACGAAGTCCTTCCCCACAGGCTGTAGGCAAGGGATGCTCTTGCTGCAGCTCCGGCATTGCCTGTCTGCTCACAAGGGTAGGCAAAGACTTCAGGATGTAAAGTTTGCCTGAGAAAAGGGCTAAATACTCAAGTGCCTGGTAGCTAAATTGGCTTGTAGTGAGATCTGTGTGCCCCAGAATCTCTACAGTGCAGCCTCTGAGGCAAAACCTCCCGTCCCCAACGCTATTCTGCCTGCACCAGGACTGGCTGGGCTGTCCCTCCTGAGTTGCATCAGGGTAATTAGGCTTTACCTAATTTGGGCTTGCAGGTCATGTGACAGGATCTACCCCCTGTGTGAGTCACTTGATGGGAGAAGATAAGGAGGAGGTCTGTAGTAGTCTTGGGTTCCTCCGGCAGTGTGTAGGATCAAGCGGTGGTGGAGAGGAGTCCTGGCAGTGCACCAGAGATGAGTGAGTCCCCTGTGTTAGCCCCTGCTAGCTCTCCTTCCCTCTCCTGTGGAGTCCATAGATTTGAGAGACCCTGAAAGTATGTTTCCAACCTCTTCTAGTGATTCATCAATGTTTTCCTAGTGCCCCGAGGGTAACTGGAAGGACACACCCTCTTGTTTCTCCTTATCTTCAGCGGCTTTGTTGTATTGTCTCTGAAAAGTTACCTGATGTTTCCTGGGTTGCTTTGCTTTCCGTTTTGCTTTTTCGTAAACAACCAGTGCAGTTGGTGCAGGGAGACCTTCCCTTTCCCAGTATCAGGGACTGGCTGGGAATCTGGAGCCAGCCCGCACTGGGGACTTTCTGGCTCTGTGAGACAAGCCTGGGAGCCCTGCCCATGCTTACACCCAGCCTGAGCAGTCTGGCTTAGAGGTGAGGTGGGTCACTGTAGTAAGTGTTCTGGCTGAGTTACGCATGCACCTTCAGGCTGGTCTTTACCTGGGAAAGAAACCATCTCTTGTTCTCCTCCTTCTTACTCTTAGCCAGGTAAAGGTTTCTCCATCGACCCTTTGCCAGCTCGTGGCTGCTCCTGCTTCAGCTATGGTGGGCTGAACGGGGTCAGTCCTGTGGTGGAGAAATCTGTCCTTATCTTGCTGGACCCAGGTTCACATGGAGAGCGAGATGCATGTCTTCCTAACTTGTTTGTGGAGCAGTAAAATCCCTTGAGGTTGTTTCCACCACAGTTTTCTTCCTTTCGTTTCAGCTTCCAAAGCCGAGCTCTTCTGTCCTCACAGGGTATGGTCGCAAAGGTAGACAGTAGGATCATACAGGACCTGACCACCCTGAAATCACTAGGGCTGCCTTTGTCAGAGCAAATTAGACCCGTTATCTCCATATTCTACATTTTAGTAGCTGGGCAGTTTCCCACTAAATCTTGGAATCCCTGTTGATAAAAGAAAAGGGAAAAATGAATAGCTTCAGTAACAAATGTCCCTTAGCAGAGAACTTACTGGCACAGCAATTGGTGAAACCTGGCTGCATTCCTGTTCGAGACTTTCAATGAAATATGTTGTTTCAGTTTTTGATTCGCTTTCATTCTGAATGAGAATTACACAGTCCCATTACCTTGTCTTCAGGGAACTGGTTTCTAAGACTTTATCTGATAGTTTACTTCTAGACCAAATTTTATCAAGTTTAGTCTCTACTCAAGATTTTGAGGAAAGTCCATTTTCTTTCTTTTTATTTAAGATGAAAAAATATTTCCTCTCTTTACCGAGAAAAAAAATAACCATCCTGAGCTGTACAGTGTGACTTTGTGGGAGAAAGATTTTTTTTTTTTTTTTTTTATATGAGTATTTGTAGCCAGCGAGAACTGGAAATCTGAGTTAGAAACGCCTGTAAACTGGGATCCAGTGTAAACCACCTGCGGAGCTGCACCAGCAGCAGAGCAAGCAGTGCAGCAGCCGGCGGGCACGGCCCCTCCAGCCCAGCTCGTGCCTTTGCATTCTGTTCACAGGAGCCGTGCTAAGGCGTTCGTGCTGCTGGAGGGCTGCAATTTGCCAAATTGTCTTGGCAGCAAGATCCGTGCAGCCCATCCAAGAGGGGTAAATGAGAGCAGGATTTGGCCTGCTTTCTCTCACTTAATCCCTTTTTTTAGAGGAGCTCCGTGTTTGGCTGGTTGGCACACTGATGCTCAAGAGCTCAGTTCTACTTGTTGAGGATGTTTCTAGTCTGACAGCAAGCTATAATTACTGTATGTCATGCAGGGTTGGTGATAGATATAGCAGCACTGGAATCCAGGGGCTGCTGAATTCATGAGCCACTCGAGGGTGTCTTAGCAGTAAAATGATACTTGGTGTGACTAACGCATGCGAACGCTTCAGAGTGGGCTTGATATAAAGCCTGCGAGTTGTCCCGCTGAAGTAAATGGAAATATTAGTGTACTTATACAAAAATATCTGTATGCTTGAAGGCTTAGATGTCAATCCAGTTCAAGAATTAATTTATATTCACATTGTGGTTTGTTAGTTTATGTAATTATCCATGCTCAGGATATCTCTGCCCACAAAAGTCAGTGCTCATCATGGTGGTTTGTGTTATGCAGTAAGTGCATGTACTTATACCATCAAGGCCACTTGTTCTTTGTGCAAGAGAAGCTTTGAGAAAGTCATTTGATGCGGTATTAACATGATCTTCAGTTTATCCACTTGCCATTTTATTTCTAATTTAATCCAGGTTTTGGACCGTAACCCTGTAAGGGTGGATGATGCAGGTCACTGTAAAGTCTGCTGTGTGTTGCAGGAGATGCTGTATTAGGTTTGTCCCCATTAGTCTCTTCCACGTTTCCAGCTCAGCAATGATGTTGCTTTAGGCTGTTATTCTTTGATTAAATCCTGATTGCTCTAGAAAGGTGAGTCACCTGTAATCAGCACATTAAATGAAAGCCCTACCCAATTTGCTATTGAGAAATAATCACAAATTCAATAAAATCTTAATTCCACATTTACAAATCCTGATGCTTTCAGCTCTAGAATCACTGTTCCCTGTCAACCACAGAAGTCTTATTATTTCCTGATGTATGAATGCAAACAACTGTGGAGGGAGCTGCAGGCACTTGGGTTGACTTGCTCTATGGTAGGACACCGCATATTCAGATACTGTCCCATCTCACTGGCAAGCCTGGGATTTTCATGTTTCTAAGGCATTTTGTGGAATACCACATCTAACAACAGTGTCACATAGGTCACTGTTGATGTCCTCAGGGATCTGGCCAGGCGATAAATGGAATAACTCACCATCCATCAGGTTTCCAAACTCTCCTGGTCTGTATTTGGTGATGTCCAGGTGTATTTGAAAGGAACGTGGTTCCTGGAATATTTTTGACCCTTTAACCCTGGAACTTTGGGGAAATGTGCTGCTATGTGAAACCATATGACTCCCTTGTTGTTTAAAGTTTTGTCCCCAGAGGAAGCTCATCATGAAGTCAGGCACACCGTGGGGCAAGAAGACCTGTTTTTAGCACATGACTCTTTCTGTCTCGCATCTCTGCAGACACTGATACAGGAAAACAAACAAGAACTGCTGTGCTTTGTCCATGCTTTTTGGTAGAGCCAGAGTCCAGATTTTGGCTGAGGTGGTCTTCTGAATGATTCAAAAAAATACAAAAAGGACCAGAGAGGTCATTTCACAAGCAAAATTCACTCAAGATGAACTCTATTATATCCCTCTGTAGTTTCAGCAAAAAAAAAAACAGACAATGAATTAGCTTCTCGGAGAGAAAGGATTTGGTGTGTGCATTTTCGTGTGGGTCTGAATTGGGCTAACGGCAGTTCTGAGGTGGGGAAAAACAGGCCGAATCAGTGATCAAAGTGCTCTGCAGTGGCAGCGCTTCGTTAAGTCTGTTTTGTAGACTTGTCTGAAGGTAAGGCTCAGGCACTCAAAGCTGTGCAGTAAAAGGGGAAGAAATGCCTGAGTGCGAGGCGTGTTCTCCCCCTGTTGTTGTGTTGCTCAACACTTATGCTTGAGGAACTTCTCTGAGGGGAGGGGAGTTAAGAAGGAGGTGTGACTAGCAGGTGAAGGACTGATGTTTCTTGTATGTACTTACTAACTTGCACTGATGTGTAGAAGCAGAATGAATTAGCGTGTCTTCCTTCCAGCAATATTCCTAGAGATAGGACAGTCCAGCACTTAAAGGATTTATGGAATTATGGTTTCTTACAAAGAGAGAGTGGCAACTTTTATAGAAAACATGTCTGAGTTTGTTGTTTTTTTTTTCACTTGGCACATGCAGGCTCAATTAGACTCAAAGCGATCCTAGGATAATGATACCAGCAGAAGCAAAACAAGAAAATTGAGGGAAGTGCTTTTAACTGCAGTGATCTGAAGTGTTGAAGATAAATAATACATAGATTGGCATTGCTTGCTGAAGTCGACCGCTGAGTCTGCTGGAGATTTGATTGCTGAGAAATCATGTGTGCCCTGTGGAAGAGCTGGAGTCAGGTCATTTGTGCCAGGGAAAGCTGAAGTGATGGGGAGTTCCTCTCCTCTGCAGCACCAGAGGAGGCTGGGCTACTCTGCTGCAGCAGATCCCTTCAGCACCCTGTTTTCTCAGGTTGCTGTGGTAGCCCAGTTTTAATAAACTATTTGCAAGAATTAATGGAGCGTGCTCCTGGAGCAGAGGATTCGGGCAGCAAAGTGGTGGGGAGGGGATGGTTCCCTTTGTTAGGCTGAACTCTCTGTGCTGGAGAAGCAGAACAACTTGAAAGGGAAGGCAGTGGTAAAAGGTGCTCTCTAGATGGCATAATGCGATCCTGTGTGACTTTTCCCAGGCTTGTTGATGGCAGGAACTGAGGTGGGGGTGGGAATGACGGAACCTAAAGGAAGTAGTGTTGTGGCACTTGTGGGGCCAAGATGGTGATGTGGAGATGTGCTGGCACTGGGAACCAGCAAGGAAGGGAGCTGAGAGAGGTGAATGTGATAGGATATCCTTGGAGACAACCTGCGAGGAAAGGGAGGAAGGGGAACACCGGAGAGAGCGGGAAAAATGAGGAGGGAGGGAGTGTGTCCAGGACAGGCTGTGCTTCCCTTTAGGTGACTGTGGACCCCAGTGCTGATGCATCCAGGACCAGGGTAGTACTGTCCTGGTGTGTCCTCTTGTCGCTTGGACCTGCTTTCCACAGCCTCAGCCTCATCCCATTCAAGGCACCCAGGGATGGGTCCTTTTTGCCGTGCTCTGCCTCCTCAGGCTAGCAGCTCCAGTAGCTGGTCAGGGGCCAAAGTAATTTTGATGGAGTCTTTTCCATTCAGCTTGCTCCAGCAGCGTTTGATGGGTTGCACAGAGGCCGTGCTGCCTGCAGCCTCATCCATATTCATAACTACGATAGCTTCACACACAAAAATTTCATTGCCTTGTTTCGCAACCTGTGATAGATACAGTATGTGGCTCTGATTCTAACAAGGCAGATAAGACACATCCTGCAAGCTGGTGCCAGTCTTATATTGATTTTGAGTAATTCTGCTTGCTGTCTTTTGACCAACTATCACTTTCTGTTGTGATAATTAAAGTACATTTTTGCATTCTGTGGCATGAAGCCCTGATTTTCTCTGCACGATACACTGAGTTCCCGCATCACATGGGAAACTATTGGGAAATCCATAATTGCAGGGCTCTGGCAAGCTTTAAATATTTCCATGGTTACTGAGGGGAAGGAATTTCCCATTGGTTGATGAAGTAATGATTTTGGTGACAAGGAAGAACATGATTTTTGAAGTTGTTAGTTAGCTTGTAGTACTAACTTAATTCTGTAGCTCTTTGAGTACAGTTTCCATGCTAGCTATTTATTGTTTTTCGAAGCTGATTAATGAGAGGCATTAAAACTTTGCCTAATAGAACCACTGGAATGATGTGGAAAACCTCACCGCTGGTACTTTTCTGTTACTCTCCAGTGAATGTGGAAAGCCACACTCATGGCTATTTGATTTTACTGTGATTTGCATCTGGATTTCATGCCTATGTCAAAAATTGTGGTTTTACTGATACAAAAATCCCCAGAAAAGAAAGTCTGGAGTTATAATAAACAACTGCAAGTCCATGCCTTAGGTGTATTCACGTGGAATTGAATGTGCTGAGACTGAACTTGGCCTAGCTGCAATCAGCTGGTGCCCAGCTGATTTTAGGGTATCTCCATAATGGGCTCCTCGCAGTCAAGATGGGCCAAAAAGTGCCTGCGGACAGGCTGGAGGGACAAATGAAGAGGGTGAATACCAGGGTTTGTGATGCTGAGACTTCCCTGCTAGAGCTTTCCCATGAACAAATGAGGGCAACGTTGACTGAATAAGTAGCTTATGAAATATTGCTCAGTTTTCCAGCTGCAAGGACACAACAGTAATTCTAGAGAGAGCCCCGACCTGTGACGCTTGCTCTGAGGCTGCTTGTGCAAGGGATGTGAAATCATGCCAGGTATTGGAAGCCACTTTCCCTTTGTGCCTGTTTCTGACTCCTCTTATCTTCTTCAAAGAGTGCCTATGTAGCACAGAGGGTGGGTGTTTTTACGCCAGGTGAATTTTTCGTGCATTTGCAACTTTGGCCTGGCAATTACTCGAGTTAAAGATTTAGAGCTTGGTACTTTTGCTAATTTTTTTTGCCCATTATAAGTCTAACCCGGCTTGATGAACAAACCTTCAAATTCGTATTATCCACCGAGTCTCAGCATGTTTGTTTTCTCTAGGGAGGTTAAAGCAAGTATTAATGTCAAACTGGATTTGAACAGAAAGCATCACACAGGAGCAGTTTTATGGGATGACGCTCCAGTGTTGGGTTGGTTTGGGGTTTTTTTTTTATGCCTACCCCCTGCTACTGACTACCCACAGCCCCAAATTAGGACAGCTAGAAATTTTCTGGTTGAAAAGGCTCACATACAGCTACCTTCAGTATGTCTCTGTGCTAATGCCATGGGCACATGAATAAAAGCGAGACAGGCATAAACCTGGAGCAATTCACACCGCGGCAGCTGCAAACAAAGAGGCAGACGAAGTGTTGAAAGGCGGACGCTTGAAAGTGTGTCAGATTTAGCCAGGATTCAACCCAGGGGGCAGAGTTAAATCATTCTGGGGGGCTGTGTGCACAGATTGATTTATTTTTTAATTGGGGCAGCTTGTGTTGCCAGGAGTTAACTCATTCACGGGTCCATGGCCCACTAAGGAGCGTATTGTTGTGGACTGAGAGGCCAAATGCTCCATCGCCTACGTAAGCAAGCCCACCTTCTCCTTGCTGGGAGCTGCTCTGCTGCTAACAGCACATCGACTTGAGTGCAGTAGTAAAAGAAAGACTAATTCGAACATGAGAATCTTCTTGTTGACTGTGGCCACCTTTAAAATTGCTCTCAGATAAATTGGGAAGGTAGGGGTCCTGCGTTTTAAGGGTTTGGGGTACATGCAAGGTGTTTTCCCATTGCATGGTGCCTGGGTAGAGCTGGGGTACCCTGTGCCCTTGCTCGCTGCCAGGGAGATGCGGGAGGACGGTCACTTGTCCCTGACCCTGACAGGCTCCTGCTGTCCCTGGACACGCTCCCAGGCTGACCCTCTGCACTGTCCTCCCCGGGGAGGTGTGAACCCATGGATCTCAGCTGGGACATGCAGAGATGCTGTGCTGCTCCAGCATGGGCAGGACTGGCCCAACGCAGTGGTTACTCCTGGCTGTCCAGAAAGGTGGAGAACTGCTGGACTCAGAGGTGCTTCTCTCATCAGTCCCTCTTCATCAGTCACAGCAAAACACTTGCTCACCTGGAAGAACCTGGGCTGGGCATAAAGTCCGTTTCCCTTTCCTCCCATCTGGCCGTGGTGAGAGGTCTGGCTCTTCTCCCCTCTTCCTTTCCTCTGGCCTGTGTGCTGGCGGTGGCCACTGGCTTCATCTCGTCTTGATGCGATTTGGGATGACACGGAGCAGCAGCATACAAGATTAATGAAAATGTTCTGTAGTTCCTTCTAGTCTTTCTGGTGAGGTAATGTAATGCAGATTGATTTGCACCATTCCTTTCGCCTGTTGCTGTTTCCCGGAGGCTTTGACAGGATGGCAGGCTTGCTTGTCTGCTTTATTTATTTATTTTAAATGGGGGGGGAAGGATGTTAAATATCCCAATTGGCAGTTGTTAATTGAGAACTCAGTTATCTCACAGGCCAAAAGAAGTCCCTTCCTTGATGTTGTGTTTTTTTTTTTTTTTTTTT
>Ga0065711_1000142_pt1 | contig 149389 bp, 85 predicted proteins | sample Hoacrofraction12_FD_59098 | JGI IMG/M metagenome (GOLD analysis project Ga0065711, IMG submission 59098) | Hoatzin crop microbial communities from Cojedes, Venezuela - Epithelial fraction 12 v2 (version 2) | ecosystem: Host-associated > Birds > Digestive system > Esophagus > Crop | place... | reverse complement strand
GGGGGCAGGACAGGGCTGTTGAGGGGCGAGAAATGTGCATGGATGGGGAAATTTAAAAAAGGAATAGTGAATGACCAGGATCTCACTTTCAGTTCTGAACTAGCATTTGTGTTTTTTTGTCCTAAAAGCAGTTTTTTTGACTTTTAATTTGGCTTCAGTCAAAAGAAGTGGCACTCATAGCCAAAAATGACTGAGCTTTTCTGGCCAAACATCAAAAGCAAAGCTGAAAACATTTAGTCTTGCACCAAGTCAAACATTCTGTGAAAGTGTTATTGGGGCAGACATGTCACAATCCTTCTAAATTCTACTAAAAATAAAATAAATATGGTGTAAAAACATGGGCTGGCTTGAGGTTGAGTGCTCCAAGTTATGTTCCTTGTGACAGCACAGCTCAGTACCCCCTCATTCCTGAGGTGTGAACTCTAGAAAGTAGTCGATGCACTTTGTCCTTGAAAAGTAGTTCATGTCTATTGGAGGCTTTTCTTCCCAAAATGTCATGGCTTGAGTTATTTATCACTCTGATATTTACCTGGCTGAATTTTAGAAGCTGGATCCAAATGTGAAAATATTGGCAAGATGGATAGAGATGTTATGAAAGCTGATGACATTCCTTTATTCATACTTCTAGCAGCTTTCATAACCAAATGCTGAAAAATGTTGGCAACTGACTGAGAAAAAACTCCTCTTGAAAGACAATGGAGAACTACTCACTTTCCCCCAAAGTGGCCTGGTGTGATAAAAACATATTTATTTGAAATCAAACCTGACTTCTTAGACAGAACTGTCTATTGATTTATTTCTCTGCTGCTGCTTCCCTCTGCAAAACGTGCAAGTGTGCGAACGGAAAGTGTGGAGAGCAGGGGCAATGCTCCACCACTGTGAACCAAACATGGACAGTTTGAAATGCATTGCAAGGAAGCACTTAAAGGAGAGAAGAATTGTTTGGTTTGCCAAGGAGTGATACTCAGATCTAATGCCAGGTTCAATACTGGAAAAAACATCATGACAGCAAGTGGACAATTCTGTTAAGTTTATATGAAGAATTTTTGGACACTACTGTATTTTGAAGTGTTTAAACCATGGCTTATCAGTAATACTAAACATACAATTCAGCTGCTAAGCTGGTTAGATGTATCTGTGTGTAACACGAAAATAAACATATTAGAGTCTCTCTTCCTCTGTCTGGTCCATCCTCCAGAAATCTTTGTGCTTCTTGTTTCTCCCTCTGATTTCACATGAGAAGCAAGAGATGGAGATGCCCTGGATGTTCAGCCAGCACCAAGCGCAGGACACCAAGGACAAATCACAGTACTTTAAAAAAACATGCAGATTATTTCAGCTGGTCTATATGCAGGAAAACATAGCACTAATCCCAGTGTGGTCTGATGCTCTGCAGGACTGCTTCAGCAGGGGAGGAGGCTAAAAATTGGGCAGCACAGTTGTCATATCCAGGAGAAGGTCCAAAAGCTAAAGGTTCATTATGACACTTGCAAGGTTTTTCCCCACTAAGGTTTCTTGTTCCAAAAGCTAGTAAATCTATAGCAAATCGCTGAGCTGTAGCATTTCCATATCAAATGGATATTAAAACAAGGGAAAACATGGTGATGAAAACAGAATAATAATCTGAACTTTTTATTTCTATAATAAACAAAGCAGGAATCAGGGGAAAGGACAAGAAATCAAACAACCAAGAACTTGCAAGGATTAAAATTTGGCTTCAGAATTTGGTCCAAGCTGATGCAGTGATGGCAAATATCCTTCAGAGTGAGTTGGGGGGTAAAAGAGTTTGTAAAGAAACTGTGCAGAGAATTTCCCAATATGGACAATGTAGATTTACCTGTCCAGGAGAATAAACACTTCTGAGGTTGTTCAAGTAGATCACAAGCCATAAGGTCTTATGCACCAAAAGACAATGACCATCTTGTATGTGATTCAGGACTGATTTCCCTGACTTGAAAAAAGGAATTTGCCACATGCAAAATAAGCATGGACCATAATGTAAGAACCTCACATGACGAGTGAAGAGTTGTTGGTTTTCTTCCACATTTCTTTCCATTGCACATTTTGGCTGGTCAACAGCCTGCTCTAGTCACACCCAAAACACAGCGGTGGAGAGCCAAGCTCATTTGCCACCAGAAGCGGAAGACTGTTACTGTCCAGACTTTGTGAAACCCTGAGAAGTTGCAGCTGTTGTTTTAAAGGCAAATTACCTTAAATCCACTTATTTTTTAAAGAAGGATTAATTTTAGGAGTATGGAAGCTGTTGGAATAATTTGCTTCCCACTAGGATAGCTCGTTCATGAATGAAATACTGAAGTCTTTATTGTAAAAGGCCGTATAACTTTTTTACATGCATCCTCTGCTTATACTATGTTGCAAAACACAACAAAGCTCTTTCCCAGAGAACCAGGCTTTTCTTTGCTTTTTTGGCTGGAAGTGGGTTTTCCAAAAGACTCTAATACTCAGATGTCTGCAACATGAAGATCTCCATCAAGGGAAAACTGGATTCATTTTATAGCCAGAGGAGGAAGAAAAAAGCTGTGCTAAAATCAGTTTATCTGACCTATTTCGGTCATCTGCCTTAGGTGTTTTACAGGTAGTTTTTATGCATATCTTCTACAGCTGAAAAACAAAGCTAGGCAACTAAGTACAGGTCACCTTGAAATGCTGTATGCTCTATGTTGCAGAGCAGGTACGTGTCAGTCCCTTTCAATTTGTTTCATTTCTTTAGAACCCAAGAGACCCCCTTAATAATGACTTGCTAGGAAGATCAGGCTCCAAATGAACAAAACGAATGGCTAACAACTAACTCACTGCGAAACAGTAGGAGAACAGTGAGCTCAGGTGTTCACCTGCCATTTTGTTCGTTGACCTGGTGCCTCTGGGACACCTGGACTATGCTCTCACAAACTGGGGAAATTCAGACAAAACTCTATCACTTCTAAGATTTGCAGCATTTGTTTGCAAGCTTTCAGTTTTGCTTCCCTTACTTCTATAGGAGGAAAGATATCTGTCCTGCCACAAAACGTGCTAAATAGCTGCCTAAACTCAATGGAAAAGCTCCAAAGAGAAGGTTTTTCATGCTGCTGTGGACTGCAGTGCAGGTGGGTTAGGCAGCACTTAGCAACTGCACCAAAAAACTACAAGCGTCACAGTTTTGGGAAATAGAACTCCCCAGCCTTTCTGTGAGGAAGGAAATAAAACACCAACACAGGAACTTGGAGGTATAGTTATTGTTTATTTAACCACATACAGACTGGAGTTTCTGTTAATTGGCTTGGTGCGAGGGAAATACTGCATGCAGAAAGTTTTTCCAAGTGTGAACAAACTCGGCTAATGCCACAAACCTCTGCTTCCCCCAGCCCTGCACCACTGTTTCCTCCCAGCTGAAGTTACCTGCTCCTGCAGAAAAACAGACCACAGATACAGTAACACATACAAATTCACATTACAGTGGCGATGACAGGACCCTCCCCACTGGGACTTAGACACGTACAGCTCACAGTGGGGTAACAAGGAACCATCCCTCAGCTGCTTCACTGTAACCATCTATCTCCGTGCTCCTTGCCTAAATTAATGCAAATCAGTTTGTGTTCCTGCATACAACAAAGATGAAGAGGAAGCTGACATTAGCCAGTCGTATCTCGTTTGCTTATGTATCTCAGCCCTAAGATGAGGGGCTGAGTCGCGTGGAGCTCGCTCTCTCTGCATGTAATAAGAGATAGTTCCTAAGATGGGGCTGACATGGCAACCTACCAATTCCCAGCAAACCACTCCAAGAGGCAGAAATGACTGCCATACCTGATTTAGCCTTAGCACACTCCACTTTTTTACAGTTACTCTTGCATCGACAGCAAGGAGCACTCATAGAAGTGTTAGCCTCAATCTGGTCGCTTCAGCTCTCATTTCTTCCCCTATCTCACCTCCCGCGAGGAACAGGTATATTGAAGAATCATCTCTCCCCCCTGTCCATCCCTGTCTTTTTGCTGCTAAGAAGTTCCACTGAGGATTGAGTTTTTTCCCTGCAATTTTATTTGCCAGCTGTAGGGTTTTCGCACTGTATTTGTATTCCAGTCCCGATTTCAATTACCTGGCTAACCTTTTCAATTTTCACAGAGAGTGAGAATCAGAAAACAGCAGGTCCTTTATTACAGCTCACACTGGCGGATAATGTTTCACCCCCCTTCCCTCCCCTGTGTTTGCAGAAAAGCTCTGTCAAATTCAAACAAACTCATTGATCATAACTTGTCTATTTACTTATGCTTTGCTGACTGTTAAGTATTCTGGTCCTTTCTGCAGACCTGTTTTCCATCCTCCTTTTGGCTTGAACGTGCTACTTTTTATACCATTTCTAAAAGTCATGGAGAAACAGTCTTAACTCTTCACCCTGGTGTTTGACTCCAGTGAGAAGTCTCACCAGGGTCAAATAGTGGAGAAGGTAAAAGCCTTGTGCTTCCAGAGGGGCAGTTTACTGATCTTTGATAAGCAAGACATGGTGGTAGCCAGTTCCAAAGCTCTTCCCAGTGGAGGCTCAGAGAGTTGGAGGGGTTCTCTCGGACCAGAAGGCAAGTCAGGCACAGGACACTACCCTGCTCATCCCAAAGTCACTGCTCTGCCACTAAACTGGCCATAGTTGTCATCTGCAAAAGAAATCACTTTCCTCTCCCTTTTCGCCTTGCTCAGTTCTCCAAGTCATAACCTTCTTATCTTCTTCATTCTTTTGAGCTCATGACACAGCAATCATTTCCACGTCTGTGCTGTCTGCCCCATCACTCAGCCATCCTAAAAAATGGTTTATTTGATTCGGGGGGGGGAGGGTGTGTGGGATTTAAGGAAATAAATGAAATAGATCCGTTTCTTAGCAACCCCTTCTCCACTTTCTTACTCTTCTTTTGTTATTTCCAGCTCATTATCTTTGCCCATGTTCAACTTCAAATTAACTTAATTACAGACAGATTCCATATCTCTCTAAACCAGAAGGGGCACTTGTAAAACATCCCTCCGGTCAATAGCAAATGAGGGCCTTGGCCTGTGCTAAGGAGGCTCTGGGAAAGGCAGCTCAGCTGTGTCTGTCCTGCTCCCTCCAGAGACCTCTCCCAATTGCTCATAGCTTCTGCCATTCTTCTGAGCTGCTTTTAAGTGAGTCGTTTCATCTATGCATTTTGCAGCCTACCCAGGTTGGTTGAGCTCCACAATAGACATCTGTATAAAATGCCAGGTGAATGCTTCTCTTATACAGAGGTCAAGGGCACTGCGATCTTTCCACCATATTCAGATAAGTGAAAAGTTCCTGGGTTCAAAGTCTATGCCTATTGGAATCTGCCCTACGTGCAAATCTGAGCTAAACCTGAGTCATACTAAATCTAAACATTGGATGTATTCAGTCCAGGATGACCTCCTATTACTGACACATTTGGCAGGCCAAAGATCTCTCTTGATTAATACAGCTTCAGTTGCCAAAAGTCATATACTGATGATAGCTCTCTCCTTGAAAATCCCCAGTGAGATAAAAACGCACTAACTGGACTAGATCCTGGGCAGCCCCCCATACCTCATGCTCTCCATAGATGGTGATAAGAGGTTTCCTTGGGAAATAAGGAGCAGGATCTACCTCTAGCAGTCAGTGGGTTGCTCACCTTCTAGTTGGCAAGGTTGCACTGCTGTGGCTTACCTTTCACAGAAGTTCCCCACTAGCAGAGGAAATATCTTCTTCTTTCTGCTGGAGTCCAAGTAAAAACTACCCAGCCAGGATACCTCTTCCTAAGTCCATCAAGTTTTGTCATGGTGTCAGTGAGTCCTCAGTGGTAGAAGCAGGATGCTGCTCTGAGCAGAATGAGGAGAGATCTGTATGCACACAGTGAGGAAAGAGTTGTGAGGTAGCAGCAACCAGCAGACTTGGGTTGCGGGCATGTGAAATACTGTGAAGCCATCTAAACGCATGAGGGGGTGGAACAAAAACTCCCACCGGTGACATAAAACACAGGGAGGGTTTTGTGGCAGTTCCGAGATGTTAGAAGATACCGTTAGAAGATAACACCTGTGGTCTCTGGAAAGGAATAAAAGCCCCAGTGTTTCTCTATGTAGATGGTTCCTCCTCATTCAGATGAGCACTTCTTTCCAGTACTTTGCTGCCCTGAAAAGTGGAACCACAGGTTAGATTGGGATGTCTGTCCTCTCAAATCCTACAAAGGTAGCGCTGCAAATCATGCACGTATACTTGAGTTAATTAACCTGAACACTGGCAGCAGTGTAGCTAGAGAACAAACCTTCCTGAGGCTCTGGTGACTGACACGTGCAGTTAATGGCAACGACACAAACTACTGTGGGGAGACTATACCTCATGAACTGCAGTCAGGTCCTTGCCCTTAGTCCTGGACTTTCTGAGGGATAGAGCCTCATTCGGAATGAAGCTGTTTCTGCCCCAAAAACTTCAGGCTCTTCACTTTCTCTGTTGCCCCTTGCTTGCTCATCACTTTGCAGTGTCTCTTTCTGCTCTGTAGGGAGCGACGTCATAGGTAGGATAATTTCCCCCTGATTCATTAAGACATTTTTGAGAATTATCTATCTCAGTGCAACCACGTTGCATATATCAGCTCAGCAGCACACTGGTCCTAAGGTGTGGTTTTAGGCCAGAAAGGCCTGAAGAAGGAAAGGAACAAATACCTGCTCTGAAATCTTACCATGTGGCCTCGAAAGATCATTTGTACACATCTTCCCCAGATTTACAGGCCAACGACACCAGTCAGTGTCCACTGGAGGTCAGACTTGTGCCATGAAAACCAGTGTGTGGAGTGAGGTATTGGGGTACTTTGTGATTTCCAGCAGCCTTGGACTCCAAGCCTGTGTGTGCAGTGCACATAGAGAACCTGTTCAACACCCTCAGTGTTGATTTATGGTTTAGAGATTTTCCATGTTTTCGTTAATTTTTTTCCTTGCTCAGAAGTATCCAGCGGTTGTTGTTGGAGAAGCTCAGCAAGGGAGAGGCGTGTGCTGTTCAGTCAGCACAGTGCAGTACCACGGAAAACCAGGATGCTCCTCAGGTCCAAACAAAGGTGTGCAGTGGCACAGCTGGTCAGTCCAGCTTGGGCTGCTCATCCAAGTTGACCTGAAAAATACTCATTTCAGGACAATTCTCAGTTGTTTTGTTTCACAGGGGTGTGGCATCATAATTATACACAGATTGCACCCTGTGGATGAGAGATCAGGATACTGATGCACAACCAACACAAGTCCAAGTCCAGATATATCTAATTCAGACCTACGCTCCTTGCCAGTGCCACTAATTAAGATTTTCTACACTGAACCCCATTCAAAGTGCCATCTCCTCCTACTTCTTCTGTGACACCCTCCAAGAAGCGGTCAGCAAGTATATGATAGGAAACAAATACTTCATGGGAAACAAAATCCCACCAACATTTTGATAAAACAGATTTTTTTTCCCTGCAAAAAAAATTTATGCTTTTACGCAGGATCTCACTGGTGCCAGCGCAAACTCAGCTCTGACTCTACCAAGTAAAGCCAGCTCTTGGTAACTCATATGTCTATATAAAAAATATTCATTAGTATGCCCTACATAGAAAATGGAGAATGAAGTGTTCAGCAGTGGTCTCCTCAGGTGACTATTCCACACTTCAGTCTGTGGCCCAGATATTCCTTATTTCACCTTCTTGGTGACACAGATTTTCTCTCTAGATCAAGGATGGTAGAACTGTCCTCTGCCCTGCCTCCAGTCAGGCCACATCTGAAGTGCAGTATACGCATCACCCACACACATTCACTGAAGCTCAAAACTGAAATGACAGCCCTCTGTTGGCCCCTCCTACAAGAAGCCTTAAGCATATATTTCTTCGGCTTTGTGGTAGGAGATAGGGCCATCCCTTTTCTGCTATTTTTCTAGCACAGCAACAGAAATATTGATCCCCACCTTTGGCTTCCTTCCTGAATGATCAGTTATCCTTTGGTATTAAACAAATTGCAGTTATGCATTCTAAACAACCAGAGAATCGCAAGGGTCAAGGTACCTTCTGATCTCTTACCTCTTATTCCCAATAGTACTCCTGTCTGCAGGGCCTTGGGCATGCCACATCTTCCCAGCAAAAGAAAGGCAGTCTCCATCTCTCTGTCCTTCTCCACTCATAGTCATCTCCTGCCTCAAGGAACAGCGAAGATCTTTCTGAAGCCAGGCAGTTCTTAAAAGGGACTGGAACACATGGAAAAAAGAGACAAGGTGGGGCCATGCCAATGACTCTGTAATATTGGCTCTCCATAATTTGGAAACAAGCCCCCAGCACTGCCATGGCACTGGAGTCATTACTTGGAAGATGTGACCCTAACCAGCACAGGACCTTGGCAGCCCAGTGATGCCACAGACAGTCAGAAACTGGACAAGAAATGGGTAGGAACAGAGACAAGATGACTGCTGCCTTTGGCAGACACATTTTAATATCACATATCCTTGCAGAGGCCCTTGGGTGCTGCCATCTTGCTGCATATTGGAAACTGTGTTATGAGCACAGGATGCACTGCTCTCACTATGGTCCATGTTGGCAAATTACACACCAGTGAACTTAGGCCAAGAGGACATTCCTATCCTTTGCTTTGCATATTAATCAGCTTTGCACGTAGAGGGGAAACAAGGCTAGTCAGGAAAGGAACTCAAACCTCTGTCGTTTTGCCCTCAGGATCCACCACTGGCCCTTCCTCTCAAAAGTCAGATATTTTCATTGCTTTTTTTGTTTGCTTTTTAGTGGTTTTTTTTGTTGGTCTTTTTCCCCCCCTCATCTTTTTCTACACCACCTGTGATATTTACTACAGCAGGAAACGTAACACGACTTCACCTACCTGTTCCGGAGCTTTGCAACTGATTGTCTTTCTGCAAGTGATACCACTTTCTTATGGGGTATTTATTTTCTTATGAACATTTCATACCTTCACAGATGGGACTGAACCACTTACCTGTATCAATAAATCACAGTAGCTAAAGCCCTAGTTTACTGCCAGGCTGGACCAGCTGTGGAACTTAGTAAGCGTGCTGAAAACAAAAGGTTTGAACCAGGGATATATTTAGCTGTCCATATTTAAAGAAGGATTGGAAGGAAAGGGAGAGTTTCGAAACAATGTAGGTAAAAAATAGCTGTATGGAAGCAGGACATCTGCTAGCCTCTGTGAGCAGGACCCAACTTCACATGGCTTGGCTGGTTTACTCCACTGATCTGCCCAGCATATTTCAGAGTCAAGATTTGCTCAGCCTTCCTAGAACTGTTTCTTTTTCTCCCTCTACCACACCCCAGCTGCCCTTGCTCTCCAGTGCTGCAGGCTGGGTCCTGTTCACGACGCAGTGACAAGCTTCTGCCCTAGGGGTAACTGGATAAAGAAATCCCTTTGCTGAAACCCTAAGGGATACTGGTGCGTCACTCTTCAATGATGCTCTGAGGGAAATTGTGCTCATTTTAGAAATGCTAAAACAAAAGCGTTAATGGATATTGAGGGGGTTCTGTTAGTTTCATTCTGGCAGAAGCAGCGTTTCAATCCATTTATCAAGCTGCCTGCAGCTCCCATTTCAAGGTTGATGAAGCTATAATAAACAGTGAGCCAAAAAAAAAAAAAAGTAATTTGAAAGGTGCATCCAGAGTAGTTTAAGAAAAAGAAGAAGGTTGGGAAAAAGAGGAAAAGTCATCAGTGCAAGTTTGGGCTTTTCTCTGCTATTCATTTTACAGCATGAATTTAAATATATGAATGAAGCAGGTTGGTGGAATCACTCTTTCATTCTCAGACTCATTCTCTGAAAAGTGCTGCCTGTGAATTCATCTTTCTACAATGGCTCATGTCTTGCCAGCTACCCTCCAAATTGCCACTTTGAAATTCATAAGTATATCCATCAGGCTCTGCAGACCCCTTGAGTTTCTTTGAAAAAGTACATGCATTCCTGATTGATGAAAACTCTTTATGGAAACTCCAGTGCAATAAACCTCAACACAGCTAAGCACCTGGATGCCAGCTAGCTCAGGTGATTGAATACATTACATTGTTCCCTTCCCTCTGCCCACAAAGAGAAGGTATTGGAATTTGTCCCAAGCTTTTGTCTGCCACAGAGGTGACATTGCTCCTGGACAGCTTCCCAGAGGTCTCAGTCCTATATTAGCTATAAGTTGTTTCTCTGGGTACAAGGGCAGTCTTTGCTCACATTGGGATTAAAGTGTCATGTGCCATGTTCTTTTTTCCATTTGAATTCATGGGTATCTGGCAAGCTGGGAGACGTCTCCATCTGCCTGCTGGGTGTTTTGTGCCTTTGATCTCTGGGCTAGGGCAAGACAATTACTGCATTTCTTTCCAATTCACTTTAGTTGTGAAGGCCCCATAGCCATTCAGACTGGGTGTCCAGGTGTGAGTTTCAACATTGTTCTTCCAGCACCTGTCACCATGTTTCATTAAATTGCAGGAACTCTTCTTTGGGTCTGATTCTTTCTCCAGCTGATTTGGGTTAAGGCTCACGGACTTCAGCAGACAGCATTAAGATCCTGTTAGCAACAGAGAGAACAAAGAGGGAATTGTAGACAGAAGAAAACACTGAAAGATGAGAAGCAGTGAAAAAATTAGAGAAAAGTGGGGGGAAAAAAAGACAAGCCCAGAGGAAGAGAGACAGGAACAGAAAGGGGGGAGGAAAAAACAAAAATTAATAAAGAACTGGAATGAGAATAAGGATGAAAGAAGAGAGGAAAAGGGGAAGGGGAGGGGAGAAAAAAGGCCAAGGAATATGCTTAAAGATAAATCCATGCTGCTTTTCGCTAACGCTTCACCAGAAGGAAATGGTATCTACAGTAACCTCAGAACCTCTGAGCTCCGGAACAATGGGTGAAATAATTCAAACACCACTTTCAGATTAAAAAAGTGAAGGGAGTTTGATTTCTTTCCCAGTTTTTCTTTTCCTTCTATATATATAGAAAATAACCTCATCCACTTACTCACATTCTGTGGCTCATCACCACAAAAATATAAATAAAAAATGAAACCACCCTTCAGCACAGACAGAAGATAAATCAGAGGCTTCAGTGCTTTCTCATTGTTGCAGCTGGGTCCTGTCTTCACATTTATTTATTTTTAAATTTTCCCTCCCTCCTTGCACTCTAGAGACCATATCCTATAAAATGTCAAGTTATCAAGTTAACTGTGAATAATTCATGAGATAATTATAAAACATTTACACCAGAACATTATTATCTTGCAACTAAAAAAACCCCAAATACTTAATGTCCTCCAACACTGATGGCAAACCTCTTGTGACTGCAGTGTTCTTTATAGCTAAAATAAAATTGAATTAATCTTCAAGACTGCTTTTCTGCCTACTAGTATAGAATCACAGAAAAAATACCCTCAGATAATATGGAAACACAAGAATACATCCATATATATATATGTGTGTGTGTGTGTGTGTTTATGCACACACATATATATGGGATTCTGACACATGCCCACAGAGGAGATTCAGTTTCAGTCTTTCTCCCTGAGACAGACTCTGAGGCGTAAGGGACAGAAGCTTTTACGCTCACTGGGTGGATTCAATGCATGCTGATGGGTTGTTGGCATGCACACACCCATGTGCAGACGCACACACAGCTACGGGCACAGCATCTACCTGGACTGAAGAGGTCGACCTGCGCATGTAGCGAGGAGTTGTTGTGACTCATGGAGACAGACTGTCTTGCACAAGTGCAAACATAAGCACGCGTGGAGAAGACACACAGAGACCTGCAGCGTTCTGGGCTGTGCACTGAGGGACTGTGGTAGGATACAAGGTGTTGCTCCTCATACCCTTCCAATGTGAAGGGTGCATTTTCTCCCTTCATCCAGAAGGGGATCTTTGGTCAGATTTTGTTCCCGTTACTTCAGCCTAGAGTTTACTTTGAAATGAATATAATAACAAATTTCAGTTTTACACTGGTGTCATCAAGATCAGAATTTGACCTTGTATATGCATCCAAAATGAAGACTGCCATTTGTGGTTATAAAGGCTCCTGTGAAAGCATTGCTGATAAAGTAAATCTCTAGTACAATGAGCATGACTGGCCATTAGGACTTCTGCAGCCTGGATAACAGCTCCTCTGTCACCTAACATCTGGATAAGAGGCCAGAGGAGTGTCTGGGAAAATTCTCAAGACCTTCCCTTACTATGTGCTGGTAATCCCTACTTGCCACAATACTTGTGAGTGCCTTAATATGCATACACAGAAAAAAATCAAAAATGTTCTTGCCTAGGTTACAAAAACTACCAGCTGGTTGCTAGAGAGACCCAGGTTTTTCAATGATTACTTCTATTGTCCCTCAAGAACACAGGAAAAAGGAACACCACTAAACCAAACCCCGACTAGACAATCATTTTTGTAAATGTGGGCTGCCACACTACCAGGAAACAGAGAGCCAGCAAATCTTGGGCTGGCACAGCTAACATCTAGCTATAATCCCTGGGGTAACCCAGGGTAGAAGAACCACCTTCCTCTGGGCAAATGCAGGAAAGAAAAACACTTTCTTTTTCCCCTTTATCGCGTCACTCCCTGTTTGAATGCAGTTGGTCCACATAATAAATTCTTTATGCTTTCTCACAAGCACGTTTGCACCCAGACTAGTACGCTTGATGCTTTTCTGCACAGAAGAGCAGGCCACGGGCTCCTCTTCCTCTCAGCAGCTATTAAAAGGCCACATTAGGCAACACAACAGCTACCTCTGCCTTACAGCCAAGAGCAGCCATCCCCGCCCTGGGAGGGCTGGAAGCATGCTGCACATCCCGAACCGGTGAACAAGTCCCAGGAGGTTTGGCACTGAGACGAAGATAAACAAAGCTACCCAGAGCCTGAGGCGTTACCATTTGATTAACCACACACACCTTTGTAAAAGGATTAGAAGGACTCTATCATTGTGATGTTCGAATCCTAATTGAAAACCGGTCCATCCCACACGCACTGTGCTGGTCTGGGGTCGGGTAGGGGAGAGGTGTGTGTCTGTGAGCATCTGCTTTGTGGTCACAGTTCCAAAGAACCATGTTTACCTCCCATTGCACATCAGCCCAGCAAACATCATGGGATTGTGCAAGACTGATGGACACAGTGGGGACTGGAGTTCGAATTTCAATCGTCCATGCAGAATCCATTTAGAAATCTGTCTGCTGTGTGCAAGCATCAACAAATACTCATGAAATTTCATCCCTGCATCAACTTGCAAAATAGGAAAAATGCTTTGTGAACTCTAATGTAGTCCTGTGTAGCTGCCAACATCTGCCCTCTGGGGTGGTTCTTGTAATTTGCTATGTTTCACTAAGAAGATGTCATTATCATGAAGACTATCATCAGTATACAAGCTGAGTATGAACCCCTAAGAAGGTCCATTACCCTTAACTCCAAAACACAGAAGAGTCTTGTTTCCGGTATTCTTCCCTGGGTACCTAACTCGGCTACACTGGAAGGGGATCTACAGTCAAGAGAGTGGTAAGCACTTTGGATTACCAGACTCTCGTGCCATATACTGTCCATGGAGTGAAGCAGTCCCAATACCTAACTTTGAGCCCATCAGTGGCTCTCTAAATGCTCAAGAGTCCCCTTTCTGAGCATTCAATCTCAGCTCTGATGTTACAGGGCAGTGATGGCATTGGGAAAGCAACAAGGCTGTCTATAAATAGTTATTAACACTATCCATGTGATCCTGCAACTAAAGACCATAAATCATGGTGCTAGATGTTGTTCATGTCCCCTTCAAATACGTAGCTATAGCGTAGCCTCTTTCTTAAAGCAATTACTGTCTCAGAGAAAAGTTACTCTCAGCAGATAAAGATAGATAGGGACCATAAGATGATGAGACAGTCTTGACTGGTGTTATAGAGTCTGAATGTATCAACAGTTTAACTGATGTTAACCAGCTAATTACAGGCGCTAAAGAGGTAACACCCCTTCAGCTGATAGTTCATAACCAGCTGGGCACTTCACCCACACGTGACTGCAAAACAGAGCTCTAGCTTAATGCGTGAGGACAATGGCAGTACAAGGGGGTGTATTTTAGATCACACACTTACTTATGTTCATCCTCAACGCCTCTTTGTAACATTTGAGATCATCTGAGTATGAACATTTCCCAGTGAAAAGAGTTGAAGACTGCAGCATTTATTTCTGTCTGTAAGGACAAAGGGAGGATCAAGTCCAAGCTGTTTTTCCTCAAATCATGGATCAATTGAGCAACTCTGATAATGTCACTATCCCTGGCACTGGGACCTAATTCAAAATTAGCTCAAATCTGAAAGATTGATTTTCACCACCAGCATTTAATGTCTGCTGTATCTTTCTTTTCCCTGCAGAGAAAAAAAAAAAAGAAAGAAAGAAAGAGAGAGGGAGAAGGAGATGGTTCAGATTCAACTGCAATTTAGCATTCATTTGCATTTTTAAATTAGTTAAGCTATGAACCGTTGCAAAGCAATGACAGAGATTTTTTGTAATAATTAGTCTGCTGGGAGTGTGGAAATGGCTATACAGGCAGGTTGGACCGAAAGAGGAAGCAATACCCAAATGCTCAAACCGGGATTTGCACAGGCAAATTTACTCTCACTGATACAGGGCCAGATCCAGCTCACCAGACCCAGATAGCTACAGCTCAGACAATTTCATCTGCACTAGGCACTGACTATAGTCAGCAGAGAAGAAGGGATGTTTTTAGACTATAATTCATCTTCTCCTAAAGTAAAAATCTAAACCAGGGCGGATGATTAGATACCTGAAGTGAGGTGAGATCAAGCTCACCACTGTTGTTTTCAGTATAGCCTTAAATTCTGCAGTCTCTTTGCATCAATCTCTCCTTGGTGGGCTCCACACCTTTTACCCCCTCCCTCTTCCTTCTCCAGTTCCTACCATGATTCTCTTAGAGCCTGTAATGACATGCATCCCTCTCCTAACTCCAGTGGAAAGTACTCAGTGCTTCAGATCTGGCAGTAAGTACATGCTCAGGGGAGGAGGAAGTGGGGGTCAGGTAGGGAATGAACTAAAGGACCCCAGATTTTGCCACAGGGACCTATGTTCCCTCAGCTCATATAGGGGGATACAACAACACTTCACTGCACAGTGTAAATTGCTGCATATTCAGCAATCTGACTTGAACTCGGGGATTTTGCAATGCATCTCATGTTTGTTGTTTGAGATAAGTGAATATTATAATGTCTCTTTCCTTGGGTGGCAGAACATGGTAGCGCTAATGCTCACTTTGCTCAGTAATGGGAAGAGCCAGCTTGTGACTAAGCACTACTTTAGAAACACTGCACACTTGACCACTTTGAAAGCAACTGTCTATCACCCATCAGAGGCTCTCTGTCTCGCATCACTTTGTATTTGTTGTCCTTTGCTTGCCCTGCTCCAAAAGCTGGCTTCTGTTTCTCAGTGTGACTGTGACTTTCTGCTTAAGTTTTCTCTCTAGGTGAACTGAAGCACAAGGAACATTCAGTGAATTTCCTGAAGTTCAAATCCTCCACCTGATCTGAAACATCAACCCTCAGTACCTTTGTGTTTATCCAGCTTCATCACTGCTTTGTCCAAAAATGTGAATGCATTCTCTTCCAAAGCAGCAACAGTCGGTCCCAGCAACTCACCAGAATCAGCCAATAATATGCGTCTGGCACGGTGATGTAATATTCTCAGTACAGACAAAAAGTGAAATGATAAGGAGAGTGGAAGTTTTCTTTAACCCCTACACTGGCCAAAATACTTCTGGTATTTCATTACAAATAGCATTTGCATCTGTCCATATTCATCAGACATAATGAAAACTGAAGCCAAAATCACCAAATACATAAAACCCAAAGACATGAAGTTAGACATGACTAATTACGTACCTATTAACCCCAGTGGGATCAAAAATTCAAAGAACATATGTACTGAACTGTTGTCTGAACCTGTGTTACAGAAAATTACATGCACTATCGAGGGTAATTATAAAGGAACAACAGGCTTAGGGCTGTGCCATGGAATGGTTCGCTATCTCACAAGCATAGTATGGGATTACAGAGCATCAACATTTTATGGACACTTAATCCATAATAATCTGTCATGTGGCTATATAAGAATCAGCCATTTTTTATAAGTTTTACTTCCTGTCTCCTTCCAAAGAGGTCCCTATGAGTTGAAAATCATTCTGCCTGCATCAGATGTATTAACCCTACGCCAAATAGAGACCTCATTATTCTGACAACAAAGTGATTGCAACTGGATTTCCCTGAAAGAACCCAAACCTTTTTGGTTTCATCATCGTGTCACTCTGAGTTTTCACAGGTATTTATCACAAAGGTACATTTTGTTTCAGCATGGACTTAAGTGACTTGATCTAAGCTATCTCTTTGAGGACAGAAGGGCAAGAACATCATGAAAGCTAGAATAAATCAATGGCTCTGCCTATATTAGGGATGCCAAGACCAAAATGGACACTGTTCCACATTTGCTAATCATTTGTGCAACTTTTGGGACCGGCATTTCTGGAGTGTGTTTATCGCTTCAAAGTTTCTGATGTGTTATTACCAATCGGCCTCGTCACATCAGTAGGTCACCCATTATTTTGCCACTAGTCACAAGTCCAAATTTAGGTGTAAGTAAGCACTTCCTAGGATCCTTGTGGAGTTTGTGCTGTGGTGTAGGCTCTGGAAAGGGTTTTCTAGCTTGTAGTATATAAAGGCACACGGACCAAACCTTCTGTCAATGCTGCTAAACTCTGGATCGGATTCTTCTCAACTGAGCTTAGGCAGCTGCCTATGAAAACTGAAGCCAAAATCACCAAATACATAAAATACAGAAGACCTGCCAGATGTCTCGGTTTCTATTGTAGTCACTGGAGAGAGAAACCTCTCCCCCCCAAGGACCGTTTGTCTCATCCTAAGATGGTTGTCCAAGAGAAATGGGATCAGTTTCTGAAAGTGTCATTCTCTTTCTACTAGCTGCAGAGCAAACAGACACACTTGTTTGGATTAGAAACCAACCATTTAGACTAGGTGAAATACACTCAAAACTCAAGTAATTTTTGTAGGTTTACCTATGTACACAGTAGTGGATCCATTCTAGTTGTTTATTCCTGAGTTTTTTCACAAGAGCATCACCTTGGAAAGGACACTATCTTCAGACAGGACCAAGCTGATCCAGATTTAGACTCAGGAACTATCAGAAAACATCTGCAGCCCTGTGAACGTATGCTCCCAAGTAGTCCGGTGATGATGATAGTGTCTTCCCTGTGAGACGGCACGTTGTGTAGATATGGCAGTGAAAAGAGACAGAAAGGAGATAAAAAAGGAGCTTCACTACATACCAGTTCCTTGGTGAGGACAGATCTGTATTATAGGTCCCTTTCTGAAAGCCTGAATTTTAAAAAATTTTAACAAATTTCTTTTTTAACATCTTTAACCATCCAAGGGCTGCCAAAGTACTTATGTGTGATATTTTTTTGTCAAGTATCTGCTTTTGTTCCCAGCATGGTGCCTGGCAGACAGGCTGAACCGTGCATTGCAAAAGGTGCAGAAAGGGCCAATACCCAGTGCCCTCTGACATGTCTTTAGACCTTCACTTGCTGAGGCATCATCATCTATGCTTATGTTTGCTGGATATTTCCATATGTGTAACCAGCATTTCAGATGTACCGCTGTCCCGTGAAATGCTTTTGCACAATAATAAAATCCTGTAAAACCTATACCTTCAGACAACCCCCACTCTGAGATAGCCCGTGTTTCTTTATTTTACAAAACAAAGGCTTGAGTGTTCATTCTCCTGAGTCTCACGTTTCCGCTGTGCTATCTGTGTTATCTGTGATTGTCTTCCAAACCCAGCTCACCCTGAGGCCAGCTATTAACATCTTTCAGCATAACAACAGCTTTTATTGTCCCACTATTTCATATGCATCCTGTCAAGACACGCAGATGAATGAGTTTCCAGGGGGTAACTTTGACTATAAATTTACAAGGCCTCTACTCCATCATAATTGTCTGTATTCATATTCTCATTCTTCATGCTCAACCAGATGTGCTTGGAAGTGATTTGTCCTCAGGAAAAAAAGGGGTTGGTTGCTTTGCATCTGCTCTATAGAAACCAAGAAAAGGGTGTCCTGGGGCTTCTTGCGGAGAAGCCGACATCCTGGGAGGTCACCCACTAACCTTCCCTGTTACTTCCTTCTGTGGCCCCCATCGTGCCTATTCCACATCATTTTAAAATGTTTAGTGAAATTAGGAAGCCAGCTATTTAGTTTGAAAGACAATTTCCATCCAAGTAGCTAAAGTATTTCAGCTGGAAGGAAACATTTATCAAGGAGAAAATACCAAATGGGTTTTTCTACACTAAAATTCTTGACACTGCATACATGAGCAACCATCCGTAAAGGACATGCAGTTTACATCACCAGAAGACTCTCCTCCAAGCCCAGCTATAATATTTCTCCAGAAACACAACCCAAGAACATTTGAGTATCTGCATTTTTGCATCTGCCTCAAAGCTTTTGTTAGCATGACTATGACAGCTAGTGGATATGATTTGCTCATATTCCCAGCTGACAGCCAGGACAGCAAAATCTCATAGTTTATACATGCTCTTTGATTCTTTTTATTATTTAGTGGATTGACTAAGAGTCCCTTAATGGCTCCAATGACTTTTGTGTTTTCAATGAAGCAGCAAATAATTGAAAACACTAAATACTCATTATAACTAGCAAGTGGCAATACAATAACAAGCAGGCAAATACTAGAGAACTTCACACCCAGCTAAGGGAAGCCAAAAATAATAAAGATCATCTTCAGAGAAACATGCCATGAAGGGCATCCGTCTCTGTAAATGAGTTCAATGGACCCGTCTAACCTGTGGTGCTATTTCATCTGGAATGAGAACAAAGCTAAAAAATTTCTCCAAGACCAGCTTGTACACTCAACTTACTGTTTATCTGTTATGTGAGTACACTGACTTTAACGATCTTCAGCTCACACCAATAGCATTACTTATTTTATTCTGGACATAAAATACTGGACATCAGAATACCAAAACCATCTGCCTGGGGTCTTACATCCCCATTCCAGAAATGTGACTAGGATTGGATTTTGTTTCTCTTCCCTATGGCTAGAGAAGATGACTGCAGCTTATAGGAGTAGAAAAACATGTTATTCGAGACTGTGACATTGTTACTCACATTTGCAAAAAAGGAGGAGGAACAGGTTCAAGGATGAAACAAAACCCCTGGGCTTCATTCCCTTTCTAGCTTATATTGACATAAATAACATGCAGGAGTGGAAAAGTCCATATTAAGACGAGAATTAAAATGCACGTATCAATTTGCATTGCTAAAGTGGTGCAAGACTTTAGGGGCATAATCATAAAACAGCTTTCCCCTGAATTTCCTCTTTTAATTTCATTAACTGTCTTGGTCAAATTCTCTTCCTTGTTCAGGTTTCACCAATAAAAACAACTCATCTGAAGGCTTTACAGTAACTATGATTTTGCATCAGTGTAGAGGATAACAAATTTCACTCTAAAACCTGATGTGCCTGGTTCAGAATGATGCTAGAATTGTTGATGTTCAAGGACACATTTGACAAGCAGCTGCAAGAGAAATCCAGTGTGGCTTGCTGAGAATCACACCAATCTTGGGAAAACCTGCGCTAAATATACTCAGGGAGTAGAAAAAGCTATGGAGGAAGATTAAACAGGCTTGCCCTACTCTTATTCTTCACCAGGTGTCTGCTTATGGCCCCTGCTGGAGATCCATTACTGATGCTGTCAAGCAACTTTGAAGGCTCTAAGATATCCATTCCTCAATGGCTAATAATTTACAGACTCAGCTGCACCATGAACATCATCTGCCAGCTCGAGTCTTATAAGAAGACAGAAGATGGCAAAGATTATTTACCAGAAAGGAACTCTCTGCATTCCTGCTAATGCCTTCAGCAATAAACAAACATTTTAAAAATTACAGACCTGGCCCTTTGCAGAATGATTCTGAATTTGTTTGCACAAACTGGAGGTGTTTTGCAAGATGGACAGAATGAACCCCAGCATGTCAAGTTCAGACATTTTGTGAATGGGGATATGTTCCTACAGGAGCAAAACACCTAACTGACCCATAATCTATCGGAGCAACAATAGAGAATAAAATTCCCAGTATAACTGGTCTATAAATCATTCCTGTGATACTAGAACCTAGCAATTTTTTTTGAGTATTTGAGTATTTGTTCTGAGGAAATACAGTGGTTTAGCTATATTTAAACTCTTTGGCTGGTGCTAGGAGGGGAAAGATGACAACTGTGCACAGTGATTTATTTCTCCGCTTTACTGGGTTTATAGAGGTGTGAAGACATAGCTTTGAAAAAATCAGTCTTCCCAGTGGCCAACAGGCGTTGTGCAAGTGCTGTCCCTCCTGGCCCTAGCTTTCTGCGTGCTATCTATATTTCCACTCAGAACAGCTGCCGATGGGCAGTCATCTTCATCCTCTCCATGAAGCTTGTTATGATGTGCTAGATTTTAACTGCTCTTCGAAGACTCTTTTGCCAGCAGAGGTTTACCACAGAGTCAGTGCCCCACACAGGGACTCCATACAATAAAAAAATCACTTTTATATATATATATATACACTGTTTCTCAGATCGTGAACCATCCCTGTCCCTTACATTCACAACTTGTCTACATTATATGAATGTTAGCACATGCATTCAGCTGCACAGTGAACACAGGGCATCATCAGGTCCAAGTGGGATGGTTACTACTTGCTGTCCTGGTTTGTAAAGCACAGCCTTCAGTCCCTAGCAAAAGGAAGAGAAATGGTTTCTGAGTGCAGCTTCTGGAGAAAGTCCTCAAAATTAGCAGCTTTCACAGGACCATGGAGTTGGATAAAGGTTAAACCTGAGCTGGGGGTGGGGTCATTAATCACGTGTGAAAGTGTTTTACTGCAGTTTTGTTTCAGCAGAGGCTTAGCAGATAGAAAAAAAAAAAGATAATCCCATCCTCTGTGGAAGAAACAGGGGCCACCTGCCTACCCTTTCCCACAGCCAAGTGGCCAGGACAGAGAGCACGGCTGGCAATTTCCTTCTCCTGACGCTTATTTCCACGTTCATCCCCCCTGGAAGCAACAGCAGGGCCATCTCTGGATTTCTGCAGCTGTTCATGTCTCACTCTGCGCCAGAACAGTGGCCTCAGTGACAGCAGATGGGAAGCAACACAGTAATATCCCCCCTATGCCATGGATTTACAAGTACAAACCATCTCCTATGGCCAGCCTCTCATTAGCAGAATTTCACAAAGAGAATCGCTGAGGTTCAGGAAGCACCATGTGCATGTCCAAAACAGACAGAAGGACCAAGTAGCTTTAGTCCTAATATGAGATGCTCCTGCCAAAAGGGAAAAAGAGGGAAAGGTAATATTTTGCACCGTTCTTTTCTGCTGTGCTGTCAAAGGAAATCTGGAAACACTGGGCTGTGATTGCAAATTTGGTCATGGGAACATGGCTCTAGGAAAAAAGAAACAAGAATTAAAGACATTTTCCCCCTTGCTTTCCAAAAGTGCAAAGTAGCCAAGCAAAGAGATTCAAAACAGCAATGTTCCTAGCCCCGTTTGACTGTACAGACAGACAAATGTATTTCACTGCATATGTGCTTCTCCAGAAAGAAGTCCCACTGAAGGGGAGTTTCCTCACATACTGACTGCAAGATCAGGAGGCAAGATCAGAAGATATTTAGCATGCAGACACACTGACATACACACTCCTGCCCAACTGCTTGAGCACGTATCATTTATCTCCTCCAGAGCAGAAACTATAAACAGAATAATGCCTACAGTTGCCACAGTACTGTGGAATGCATCACCAGGCATTTCCCTTGAACAGCATTGAGGAGCATCTCCAATTTAAAAAATATTTTGTTTTCTTCTAAGTCACCTGTTCTTTTGATTTACATTTTACCTAAGCAGCCATAAAAGTATCTGAATAAATCCTCCTGGAAATAAACATTCTCTGTTTAGTTACATGCAACACACAGTTCCTACAACCTCCTATACTTTTACCCAGCAAGATGGCTTACACTGGGTCACTCATTTCATGACACAGTATGTTGTTCCTGAACCTCCATTTCCAGTCCATCAAAGAATTTCACCTAGCCTCTTGCTCGATGAAAAGAGACAGGGGTAACTCAGCACAACAATCATCATGCACTGTCCTTGCCTTCCCCTCTGGCTATAGCACATGGACTGGTTTTATTTTCAAAGTCTTCGGTTTGGTTCATCTCCTGGACATTTAGGAGACCACTATTGTTCTTATGTAGCCTGTTAGCTACACATGGGTAAGAAAAGGCAGGAAGATGCTGGGGAAGGTACTTAAGTTGATATTCTCAAGTCTACCCTAGTGCTTTCATTAAGTAAGGCACCTCATGAACATCAATTTTATATGACCTAGAGAAAGGCTTTTGATTTTCAAACACTGGCGCAAAACTAATCTCTGCAGCCTAAGATTTGATCTGAACTAAGAACATGGAGAACTGGTGAGTAGCAAGGATCTATATGATCTGACTAATCAGAACTGAGTAATTATTGTTGCCCAGTTTGGACAGTGCTGTCTAGAACTGTATTTTTAAAGCGCATGATCTTGATGGTATATCTCTTCTGATTAGCCTTTCAAAAGAATATTCATGTAAGTTGGAGCTGCAGCATCTCTGCTGAGGTATTCTGATGACATGATGGGTCGTTTTAAATATATGATTTGCCCAAGTGAAACAAGTCCAGCCATTTAGGGTAGGTCAGAGCGTCAAGTTACTGTGCCCTCTCTAACATAATTCTTACTATCTCTTAGGTCAGAGAGATCCTGTTTACGCACAGAAGCACTTTGTAATTGCAATTTGCAAAACAATACAAGAAAGATGCACAACATGGTTTGCTGACAAAGCAGAATTTTGTCAGAGTAGGACACTTTAAAGGTTTACCCTCCGGACACCAGCTGTTTACTAAAGTACTGTTAAATGACAGAAGATGATGCACTTACAATACAACAAAAGGCCAAAAATAAAACCTGGAGATATTTTACTTGTAAACAACAGCACAAATGGAAGAAATCTGTGAGTCCACATACAGGACACTGATGACAGATGGACATTCACCATCATACATGCCACTTTGTCAAGAATAGAAAGCTTCAGGAGGAGGTTATGAGACAGCAGTTATTTTATTATTTATCAATAAACAAGAACCAAAGATGCTCATATTCGGTACTTACCTTTCTTATCCGCTATTTCCTATGGCTTTTTCTTCCTAATATTGCAATCGGCAACTGCTTTTTGCAACATTATGAACGATGTTCAATACTTAGATTAAATGAAAGCTGGGGGCAGAGAAGTATTAAATGAAGAGACAATACTGTTTTAACAGACTGCCGGTCATTGTCATAAGTAAGCTATCAAACTTAAACCCAACATAACCCATCAGGAGAACAGCAGCTTTGCCAGCAACTGTTGCAAAGGGAATAGGGAATAATATTTAAGTCAAGGCCAGTAACCCCTATTTGGATTAGACAAATTCACAGATGGTGGAACAACCAGTGTCTATGAAAATCAGTAGTCCACACACAACCACTCACAATATGCCTGCTGTAGGTGACCCTGCTTCGGCAGGAGGGTTGGACTAGGTGACCCACAGAGGTCCCTTCCAACCGCTACCATTCTGTGATTCTGTGATATCTCTAATCCAAGAGAAATGGAGAGTAAGCAGAAAGCAAGCCCCTTAGACTTGTTTTTTTGGCAAGGAAAGCAAGGCATGACAATGTATTAGCTACAAGGAACATACTGGACCATTTTCTCCCATATCCCTCAAATCTGTGGTGCTGATGCGGTGAAAGGCGTGCTAGCATGCTAGATACAAGGGCAAGGAGCCAGCAGCTCAAAAAACAGAGGAAAAAAGACTTACATAGCAAGGGAGGCAGAAGACAGGACAAGGAAAGGCAAGCAGCACTGACCTGAGCCAAAATAAACAGAGAAGCACTTGCCTGAATAGACCTGTGGTTTGATACCATTTGTGAGTTCTGAACACATTGGCCAGGTCTCCAGGAGAGACAATTCTTTGTACAACATCAGCAAATCAGTCCAGTCTGCAGTTGTGACTAATGTCTGGTAGAAAGCTGTAAGGGAGAGAAAACATGAATGAAATCTGGGCGAGGGAAAACAAACGAACAAAAAGTCTCTGAACCTGTAGCTGTCAACGCAAAGCCAAAAGACTGATAAGCTTGTTTTCTTAGTGTGGGGCTGTAGTGTGGTGAGCACAGAGAATGAGAGTGATTCTTACAGCGACTGCTTGCAGGAGGTCAAGGCATAGCACAGTGGTCACCTCAGACATATATGTGAAGGTAGAGCCACAGGGGTTCCAGCACTCGGATTTGTCTTCTCATTTTTTATCTGCAGTGAAGTTTGTGGTAGCAGTCCCAGGGAAGAGCCAATTCTGTTTCTGCCAATGGTTGCATCATATCCTGTGAAATATTGTGTCACTTCAGTACCTCATCTCCAGGACTCCAAAAGCCAGGTCAGAGAGTCTAAGGCTGAACACACTGAGGAAAACCTGTGTGTGCTGAGTCACAGGAGGAGACTACCACCTTACGGACCCATCTCAAGGGCTGGAAAAAACCCAACCCATTTTATTCCCTCAATTTGTTCACTTGTGCACAAGTCAGCACACTGCACTGTGCAGAAGCACAAACCTACCAGAAGGATTGCTGCAGTGGAGCTAAGCATCAGCGCAAGCAGTAACAGGGACAACTCAAAATGCCAGCGTTGAGACCTGCTGTTACAAGGTACAGCTCTGGAAGTGAAACAAGAGAGACTTCAGAGGAGAGACCTTAGAGGAGCATCTTCTTGCTGCTCCTGGTGAAATGAAGTGTTACTGCCCACTAAGTGCTCTCTATGTTCTGCTATTCAAGTATAATTATTACTCCACCCTCAGCAGTGCTTTTGTGCCCATCTCTAGTAAGACCAGGGGCCGCTCTGCCTCCTCTATGTGATCCTGTATTGCCACACAACCCACAGGACCTGATCCTGCCAGACCTCAGCCAGCCATATAGCACAGACCAGAACCAAAAAAAGCCACTGCATTCCCCACCTCAGAGCAAAGGAAAAGCCTGGAGGGAAGAGATGCTGCCAGTTTTTTTCTACGTTGATTCTTTTCACACTTTCCAGTCACTCACTCCAGGCTCCATAAATACCTGCAGGGTCAAAATACTGTCCTCATGAGTTGGAGTAGTGACCTTTATAAGTGACACAGCCAATACAAAGTCCTTTCTTTGGAAGGAATTGCCCCCAGTACTATCTTTTGCTCGTTCAGTCTTCCTTGTCCTTCAAGCAATATCTGTCAGAACTGACTACTTCCAATTCATTTTTTTCCTTCCTCTGCCTCTTTATTTTATTTTACTTTGTGTATTGTCCCAGTCTCTGCTCTCAGAGGTGTCTCCCTGGGGAAATTCATGTCCCTTGTACTTTTTACTCTGTGCACATAATAGAATATTATCTGCATAATTTATCTTTCACTACATGTTGTCTTCCTTCTGGCTAAGTGTTTTTCTAAAAGAAATATATATCCTCATCATGTACACTGAGAAAAAGAGCCAACAAGCCTGTCCTATGTGGGAACTCTATAATATCCAAAACCTGATCCATCAAGAATATGTTAGCTCAGTCCTTTAGGTCAAATGCAACTGTAAAGCTGATCTTCCTCCTGCCTCTCTCTGTACTTTTCAGTGTTCTGTTCTTTCTGTAGATCTAATGAAACCCCACAAGGCTGAATCCAGGTAAAATTTGGAATTGAAATGCAACCCACAAAGCAAGGGAATTCAATGAGATAGGACAAAACCCCCTCTGCCTTTAATGCCTTTTATCACACCTCTGAATGGAAGGGTATGAAACAACAGCAGATCTACGGGACTGGAAAGTGTGGGAGCATTGGTCATGGACTAAGTGGCATGAGCATAACATCCAGACCGCATGTGGCAGAGATGTTGTTTCCACGTCGCATGCTTTCAAAAAGCACAGCTGCCAGCTAGTACATATTACAGCTCACAGTATGCAGGGGAGCTGACAAAGCATTTGACCATGTCTTGAAGTTAAATGTGCTGGAGCTGTTGTGGTCCAGTCAACACAATCTTCAGTCAGCCTCTCTTACATTCTCTTGAGCATGAGGACAGCATAGTGTTTTGCTGATGCTGCTGGGATTTCCAGGTGCTTACAGCTATGGGCAAGAAAATTTGAGAGGAAAACATAACAAAACAGATTCTTTTCTATTGCAGCTTGAGGTTTTGTAGCAAATCTGAATCACAGCATATTGGGGTGAAAACATGTCCTGAATACAGGGGGAGTTAAAAATCTTCCTTGCTCACTTATTTTAACATGTAACTATATCTATGCAATTAAAAGTAGATTTGAGTTTTCCATTTTTCTTCCCATTTTCCTTTATGATTATTTTGAAAGCGACCCAGCTTTTTCTCCTTAGCACAACACTGTTATGGTCCCTGTTTTGTATAATCCTTCCCATTTGCACCAGTTCACCAGCAGGTTCAGAGCTTAAGGTTAGAAGGTACTGGGTCTACCCCATGTGAGGACTGAGTTGTAAATGTGCAATAACAGGCAAATACAAGAACAAGGTATGGAGTTGCCTCTCAAACCCCTCACACTTCTACTTTCTACAGATATCTTTGGATGGGCTGAATTGTGCTTGGAGATTCTAGACCTCTTCAAGGGCCATTTGTATGATCAATTCAGATTCCTAAGAACAGATATTTGGTTCCGCTTTGGATAATCAAGGGTGTCACACTTGACTTCTGAAAGTGCTGGGTCTCCAGCAAGCCCAATGTGGATAACTCATATAGTCTTGGGAATCCATAGTAACATTAGAAGTGTAGACACCTGAATCCCCCTGTAGATGAATCTCTCCCTAGATTCAGGCCTGCCTTTGTGATGGCTATGGTTGTGCTGAGTGAATCTCAGGCCACGGGGCTTTTTTAGAGGGTCATACCAGAAGATTTGTGCCAAACCAACAGGCTCTGATTAGATGCAGGGCTGAAAGCCCTCCAGATGCTTTGCTGTCCCATCCATAGTGTCCGCATTTATGCATTTTACAATGTCCCCTTTCTGATTTCCTCAAACCTATTTATGTTTCTTAGGGGAAGAACCTGGGTAATGCAATGTGAAGCTAGCTTCACTAACTCACTGTTAATCCTCTGGTGCACTGTCACAGCGTAGTTACATAGGATTCCCACAGTGCAATGAGAGGCAGCCCTTGTATCTAAAAAATGACAATATGAGAGGAGACCTCAATCTTAACAGATTAAATTTGGATTTTATTGAAGAGCTTTAGAGCTAGGAATGTGTCATATGTTGGAGTCATCTGCAAAGCCCCCAGAATAGGAAAAAAAGCCTCTCTCCTCTCTTCTTTGATAGTACTGCAAAGCTCTTCTCTAAATTTTTAACTTTTAGCAGAAAAGCTCAATCCAGACTCAAAAACTGTGGAAAATTGACCTGTTTTCATTACAGGTTCTTTAATAATCGCTGAGCCTTTGAGGGTCTTACCCAGGGAAGTGAACACAGGGAGACAAACATAGGCGAGTGCTTGCACATGGCCACAATGGGAAGGGCAAGAAGCAAGGAGGGTTAAATTCCAAACACACCAAAACTTTTCAAAGTCTCCTGTCTCTTCTCAGCATTCAGCTGTTCCTTACAAAACTTCCTTTGAAGTTAAGGCCACAGTCAGAGGACTTCCTTGAAGGAAAGAAGTTTCATCTCTGTCCTTGTTTTACTATATCCATCATTCTCCCTTAAAAACAAAAGTTTCTATCTCATATGTTCACCAGAGCCAAGAAACCAGTATGAAACATGATCCTGTGCCATTGGGGCTACTATCAGGACTCAGATTTGGATTGCTCTTTCTCATAATTTCTGTGCATGTCTCATTATCAAGTCTATGTCCGCCTCAGAGTGGGATCCAACATAGGTTTCCTTCAGGCAGGTGAAGTCAGACTGTCCTTTTTTCTTTAATTTTCTGTGTGTTTGGGCGATAGTCTGAGTAATGGGAAGAAGTTGTCCTTATGCTGTATCAGCAGTGAGATAAGTCTGCTAGCCCGGCTTTCCTTCAAAGCACATGAAAGGATATCCAAAAGGAAGTTACAATAGGAAAAGCTGAGAAAAGTGGTCAGCTGGCTCCCATTTGCTTGTCTGGAAGCACATTTCCAATATCGGTAATCTCTGTGTCTCTTAGGGGACAAAAATACCACAAATCCATCTCCAAACACTCTAATTTCAAAATCAGGATCTGTGAGACTAGGCAATCATAGCACAATGCTGATTCCCTGGGAACAGCTATCAGCACCCACTCAAATACCAACAAGCAAAGACAGATGTAAGTACGGTCACCTATCAGTACTACCTGTCCTAGAGATTTAACAATTCAAAGAAAGAACCTGAGTTGTAACAAAACTAAATAACATCATCTGAAAGGCATAAGATAAGTCTAAATTGCCACAAGAAGAAAATAATTTTCCACCCATTTCTGTCTTAGTTAAAATCATCTTCATACAAGCATATGGTGAGGTTGACAATATGTCATGAACTGTAGTTGAAGGTAGCTGATTTGTCTCCCTCAGCTCGTATCAGTAAAACCTCAGTTTCATCCAGTTTTGGGCACTGGACCTCAAAAAAGAAGTGAACAATTGCAAAAATTCCACGGGAGAGAAATGTGAACCGTCAAAGATCAAAGACCATGATCTATGAAGGGGCAATGAGGGAGCTGGAGTTTTTTCAGACAGAGAAAAATAATTGATAGCATGTAAGAGTCATCAGTTGCACAAAGGCTGTTGGAAAGAGAAAGGAAATAATCTGTTTGCCATGATCAGGATGGCTAGCACAAGAAATAATGGGCTTAAGTGGCAGCAAGAGATATGAGGGTTAGACATCAGGAAAAGCTTCCTGTCAGTGAAGGGAGCAGGGCACTGGAGTGGATTGCCTGGGGCGTGGTAGAGTCTCACTGTTGGAGGCTTTTAAAGAACAAACATCCATCAAATGATACATAGAGAGATGATCCTTTCTAAAGGGGGAGGAAAATGGATAAAGAAACGTCTTCAAGCCCTTTCTCCTCTGTTTTTTCTCTGATCCTATAAGGCTACTAAAGAGAGCCCCAGCCTGCTCAAAATCCCAAGGATGTGGTCAAAGACAGCTATAACAAAGCCTGCTGAAGTGAAATTGCGTAGTCTTTATAAGCTTCTCAACAAGCCAGAGGGCTGCCTAGAATAACCTGCAGTGTGTTATACCAAGGTGGCGAGTGAACCTCTGCCATTTTATTGTACACGATGTTTATACAATAGACTAGCTTCCAGTAATACAATTAGTTTCACAGATACCTCCAAAACTACCTGCATGGTGAAGGTCAGGTGTGTCATTGCTGAATCAGAATCTAACTACAGCACCCTGTCCTGGGCCACTGAAATAGGCTCCTCTGTCAATGCAAAACTTTGCAGTATAGAAGTTTCTATATCCTGGAATAACTTCATAATCTAAAACACAATGGAACAGTCCTGCTATTATCAGATAAGGGCACTAAACGAGAAAGGCAACACTCCCAAGGTCCAGTGCCTGTACCCCTTTCATTACTGCAGTATAAATATATTATTGTTTGTCAGACTGATCTTTCTCAGTCTGTTTCTTTGTATCAGTCGTAGAGATAGGAGCTCTCTGGGGTCTTCTGAGTGTAATTACTTTCCTTTCTGCATGGGGGAAGAGATTTCTTTCCATTCAAGGGTGCTGTTTTCTGCAGCCTTAATTTAGTCACTTTTATCTATACTATGAGGAATGTGGACTTTACTATGAATTGTGCCAAGCACATCTTGGGAGTGGACTTCTTGCAACTTCGTGCTGCCACCTAAGAAGGAGAAACAAGGTTTGCTTTATCAGCTTGCCAGAAGACAGGAGGTCCCTATGGAGTACTCCCTGAGGCTTCTTTGACCAGTCACTGCGTGTCACCCTTGATTTGCCCACTTACAGCAGCACAAGCATTTTTCTACTTTGCAATGGTGCTTAGGACCTGAAAGCCAATCTGTGGTCATGTCAGGGTTTCAGAAACATCTGACTATATTCGTTTGCAAGGGAGACCTTTTCCCCATGACTGCTAGGGGATTCTCTTCTGTTTTGAAGTGCAAAGCGCCATTTCTTTTATACAAGTGTTTCCTTGGAACATGTGCTATAAGAAGCCAGGACCTGGCACACACCCTGAAGTGCTCGTGAGACCTCTGCCATGGAAGCAGGACAGCTGGTGATGCAAGTTTTGCTATGCAGTACATGAAAGGGAATATTGCACAAGAAAGTGCCAGGAAGCCAGTGGCTCTAAATATTTGCTTAGTTGCGTGTTTACCCCCCCAGAAAAATTCAACAGGACTCCATTTTAGGCCATAGATTTGTCACACTAGTATTGGAATGAAATCTTCTCCTTTTCACTTTTTTAAAAGCCTCGGGCAAGAGAGATCAAGTTCAACCTTAGTATCATTCTGTTTCAAGCGGTGTATAGTAATGTTGAATGAGCTGGAGAGTTATTTATTTAATGTATTTATTTGTGTGGTATTGTCAAATTTGAGGTCCAAAAACTGAAATCTCACTCTTCACAATACTGTGTACACATTGGTTAATATACATTTCCTCTGGGAGAAAAAACACGTTGAGATATGCTGCATGATAAAAGTAAATATTATTGTGTGCAAAGCAGCAAGGGGAGGAATGAGGCAGAATGAGAGAGAGAAAAGAAGAGAGAAATGAAATGAAGTATCCAAGGACACTCAGGAAACACATATCGCAGCAGGGAACTGAATTCACATCTGTTCTGTTCTAGCGCAGCATCTTTTCTATAAGCAGCCTCCCTCAATGTGCTTCATTTGTGGTCAAAATCCCAAAGAGGGAAAAGAAAAAACAAGAAAAGGAAACACTGCAGGAATTTTAACCCCAGTATTGAATACTTTTCATGGTGTCCAGGTAGTTAAGCTTAGTCTTCAATAATATATGACAGCAAGTAATGCAATTTAAATCAGGAGAGGCAGAGAGCAGGGAAGGGGAAATAGAGGTGAGTCCTGAAGCGCACAAGCCGAAGAAGACGATATTGTAGGAAAAAAAAAGCCGTGAGCCACATTAACAGCTTTTCTTAACAGAACTTAACTAGGTTAGAGTGACCTCCGAGAGGTGCCAGAATTTTAACAGCCAAATTCTAATGTGAAGCATTATGGATATTTCTGTATAAATTGCCCTTGTTTTACATAGACCATTTTGCTGAGCACAATGTTAATTTTGCAGCTCCGCTGGAGCAGCAGCTTATGAGAAGATAAACAGAAAATAATGCCTTTAGCAGCTGACAGATACCTTGGCTAAGAGGGATGATAAAACTATTTACGTGAAGATACTAAAGGCGTGAAGGGTGCACCAGCTTTTTAACAGCACTGCTCTGAATGGGGTGGGGGAAGGTGGCAATAGATGGGAAAGGACATGTTTTCTTCACTTTGTTTTTTACCCAGCCCACAGCTATAACTAACAGAATATTCTTCTTCTTTAGCTGCATGTTCTTCGCTGAGTTTTCTTTCTTGAGTAATTCTGCAGCAAGAACTGTTGAGTGAATTCCCATCCCAGGTGAAGCATAGGGTGTGATCTGTGGTGCTGACAGAGAAGGAAAGGGGAAAATGAAGAAAGCTAACCCATTCTGGGAACATAAATCCAACTGCAGTGGAGTGGCTGAAACAGAGGGAGCTCATAACCCCCCAGGTTTCCAGCCCCTGAATCTGTGGACTTCTTTACACTTGTGTTTCATCCAGTCTCAGCAAAGATGATGAGGGCAGAGAAAAGGGAAAAGGGGCATCAGGATCACAAGGTTCAAGTCAAGGTTAAGAACTCCCTTAAGTCTGATTCCAATCCTGTGTCAGACAGGCACTGTCTCCAGCTGTGCCTAGGCCAGTCCTGTGTTGTAGGATGTACCCACTTCTTAAGGGACAGCAGGCAGACAGAATAGGAAGGGAAAATTGGAGTCTGAAAGCAATCAGTGACTTCCCAAAGCACCACTCTCAATAACTCTGCAGCCATATCTCAACAGACTTAGGATCAGGCTGCACCAGCTATGGCACAGGGGTGAGTGAGCGAGCAGGGCAGCTGCTTGAGACCAAGTACTGGGATATGAAGCTGGATGAAGGAAGAGGCAATCATTGTGCCTGGCGGCGTACAGGTCCCCCTGCCTCTCTGCCCCAAGTGGTTACAGCTTCCAAGGTCACCCAGCCACAAACTTTATCCTTGTCTAGTCAGCTCCACTTGGCCTAATTCCAGGTATTAATGACCTAAAAATGTGCATATTTAAAAACTAATAATGAGAAAAATATTTTCAATTTTCAACCATCCATTTTCCTTTTTTCATACATGCCTCTCTAACTCTTTTTAAATGTGGTACAACTGATTAACATTCATTCCAATTAAAAGTAAACAATTTTTTTTTAAAAAAGAAAAGGGATGGCACTAGAATGACACCAATAGATTTGCCTGCCCAAGATGATAGAGCTGAATTCAGTGGCTGGCAGCAAGGTAATATTAGCACAAGTACAATCCCTCACAAGTCCACCTGGCCGAAGTCATAAATTGCTGCCTCCATTACAGCTTTGCCAATACCATTTCCATGCTGGCTGCACATCAGCTTTATTGTAGTATAACACGCATTTCACAGGAGTGCAGCAGGAATGACAGAATGGGGTTAGAATGTTAGGAAAGCCACATTACTTTTTCATCCTAGGAGCTACAAAAGGAGGTAGAAAAGAGAAGGGCAAAGGCACCAAAGGGTCAGCTCTAGGCTGCTGCTGCAACTGAGTGAAAAGACAGACAGAAAAGGGCTGTGCTCACTCATCCAATCTGAAGGTAGGGAAGTTTTTCAGATATTTCCCACTCATCTATCATTTATTATGCATCAAGAGCAGAGCTGTCACCATTTTATTGCACACTGTCACTCAGAGCTGGGCTAATCATTGCTGCTGAGAATGGAGACAGTCAGCTGGGAATGCATCTTTTCAAGTGTCCCCCATGTTGCTTATGTACATGCCACTGCCCTGGCTCGAGCTGTGTCTGGCGACTTTGGAAAAACTATCTTTGCATACAAAGAGCTAAAAGATACAGAGAAAAATGACAGGTATATATGACAAAGGAATCAAAGGACAATTCTGCTATGTCCTGAGCTTAAGTTAAGCTATCTCTAAGCAACCTTGGCTCTGATTTCCTCAACATAACTTCAGTAACAATGTGTAATGGGTTCTGAGCAGAGATTGCCAGGCCAACGAGACCATGTAGGGCCACACAGCCCTGTGAGAACACAGCGGGGTGGGCTGCAAACAGCACAGCCACCTTCACTTCCCCCAAGCCCCATTCAGCAAGGTCTGCTCTCACCATCGCAGCTACTGAGACAGATTTGGGAGTAAATTTTAAATTGGACTTTTCAGACTGCTATAAAGTAAGATGGGTTAGAGGTAATGTCTTGGAAAATGTTGGTTCTGGAGCAGCCTTCTCATATCTTTTATCTACCCAAGCAGCAATGTCAGAGGATAGTCTGAAGCCACCATCTTCTCATCCTGACTTTTCCAGGCAAGGAATAAAGCCATGCCTCTTTTTAAAAACCTTCAGATTTATGTTTCCAAAGAAATAAGAGAAAAAAAACAGATGAGCTTCTTCAAGGGGAACAGCACACCTTAGGGTTTAAATCACAGGAGGAGGTTACAATTGCAGAGAGTTTTGTGTTTGTGCCAGTCACCTGGGGGAGACAAAGAGCCACACTCAATTTGCCTGGATTTCCTATGCTCAGTCTTCAGGGTAGAAGAAACGAGAACCATAAAAGCCTTACGGTCGGTGCAAGGTCTGGAGAAGTCTATTCGCTTCTGGAAGTAAAAGAATGAATAATATAGGATAAAATCTACAGGGAAATAGAGAATTAAACAGGACTTGAAAGATCTCATGAGAGAGTTGGTCAGCACAGCCTCAGACAACATTTGTTGCAGGCAATGGCAAAGGTTGGGAGATTTTGCCTGAAAGGATCTAAACTCACTGTAACATTTGGTGAGAGAAAGAAGGCCTGAGAACACAAAGGTCATTTCAATCAGCTCAGCATGATCAAACACTCTGACATCTGCTCAAAACATCTGTAGTGTTTAAATGTCTGCTCCAGAGTCAAAATATTGGGATACAGAAAATACCAACATTGGTATGCACTAGAGAAACCACAAGTAATTTCCTTGGTGAGTGCTGTGATCAGATCTGTGTCAAAACGCAAAGAGAACATGGTAAAAAATGAACACAATTTCAAAAAGGATTGTAAAGATAATAGAGATTTTTCTCTGTGGAGAAAAGCTACAAAGATGATGGCTATTGAATAGAAATCAGAAAGATGAATGAGATAATACAGCACAGGCCTGGTCATGAACATAAAAAATCACATTCGGCACTTCTGCTTTTCCACTGACATGAGAAAGCAGTTTGGGACAATCTGCACAGTTAAACCAGAAATTACTTAGAAGACTTATAAAGAAAATACTTTTAAGTGTTTAAGCAAAAATAACCACTGGAACTCTCTGCTGTGTGATTCAGTGACAACTGAGGCAACCAGCTACAGCCTTCTGTAACCTAAAAAGGATATTTAATGTAAGTGGCGCATAATGTCATTCCTAGCATGAGGAGTGCCTGAACATTTTTATTTTATTGGCTCATATTGCTTTTCTTCGGCCAGTTTCCTTCCTCTCTTCATGAAGATGAAGCTTAGTTTGCTAACTCACAGCCACACAACAGATCTTTGTGGAAAGTTTCATCTCTAAGAGCAGAGCCAACTCAGCCTGGAGTTTTCCTCTGGAAACTCCACTCTCACACTCAGGACTACAGAGGGAGCCTCTCTCTTGCCATTGACCAGCTTCACCATCTAAATTAGCTGGCTAACACCTTGTGCTGTGAATACTCCCAGAAAGAAGTGAACACATTAGAGGAACATCATTCAGCCGTTAAACTGGGAGGTATCTACTTCTTAGGGGTCACAAATGAGATCAATTTGCCATAAACCTCTAGGGATTCTGCAGCATTAAGGCAGAGGTAGGTAAATGTTTCAGCTCTCTGTAGAAATTTCTGGTCTGTTTATCATTGAAGTTTTGAAGGACTTATGTGAACCAAAAATAGTTTAGTAGTTCAATAGAGCAAGACAGTCACTGTATCCATGCTGGACTGGACATGTGTGTGTTAGCTGCATCACTGATCATAATAATGTCCTTAGGTATAAGTGCAGTATTTGTGTGTTCTTCTAGCTGACATTCTACATTAATAAAAGCACAACTGAAATATCAGTGCAGATTCCAGCTCAGTCTAATCCACTGAAACTGAGGAAACACTGTGAAAGTCCTTCTGATACTGTGCGTTAGAGCTGGGTAAAACAGAGCTGTACATGAAAGGGTTAGCACCCACTTGCACTCTCCTCTCTGTTACTACAGGCAGTCAGTCCTTGAAATGATGACAAATTGGCTTGGAAATGCTCAGATGCACCTGGATGATTTTAGAAAAGGAAAGACCTGGGGGATTCCCTTTTCAACCAAAACGGGAAATACATTTTTATAAAAAACAGTCATGCTACTTTTCTTTTGTTCTCATCACTGAGATGTCTTTGGTGACAATGAAAGTGAAACATGCATAGTCCTGGGGAGAGCCAGTATCCCACAGACAGGCAATAATCAAACTTGTCTCCTGACAGCTTACTCAGTGGCTTCAGTGCAGAACTGTAGCCAGGTTTTATCCTTTCCTTACATAAGTCAATCCCCTCATTACCTGTGGATGGACTTGACCTTGATTTAGACCATTTTCCAATCTCTGGGACAATCAAATAAGTAGAGACGTCATAGCCTTAAGAGCTTTCCCCACGGCTGGTTGCGATTAGCAACTACAGAGGAAAGAGCAAGTAAATACTAAACCAGGTAATAAATTCCATGTCTCGCTCCTAGATGCTCTAAGGAAACATCCATTTCTTAGCCCTCACAGATCACCTTGTCTCTCAGGCAAATATACCATTTTCTTTCCTAACAGAGGCATGAGTTACTTCAGACCAGTACTGGGATCAATACCAGCAGCCCTGGGACTTCTAATACAACATTGACTGTATAACCAGGTTATTAGCCTAGTACTCTAAATCAAGGAACAGCTCCTAAATTTAAAAGTTAAATATCCTTCTCCCAGGTGATTCACAACCAAAGACCCAGCACTGGATGTTTCAGAGTTACTTCAAACTTTATGAAGAGCAAACAACATCTGTTAACAGTTGAATTCGTTGCTTCTTATTTAGCCATTTAAGACCAAAACACATTGCAGTACAGAGCTGGTTTCCTCTCAGAAGCTGTTACTCTCTCTCTCTCTCCACAGCTTTTCAAGTACTGAGTTGAAAAAAGCTGACTACAAAGCAGTATCAAATCCTGGGCTTGCCCCAACCAACTTTATCGATGTGTTTCCACCTCTACAGCAGAAGTGCAAAACCTGCTCCTTTACGAGAATCACACTGGAGGAGGAGAGATTTCTCCTCTTCTTCAGGAGAGACTCCTGAACATTTGGCAGGATTTATGATGATTCACTGATGCACTTACCAGGAGATGGCTCTAGGAAGGCAACAGAGACTCAGACCCCAGTGAAATCTCAAGGCAGAGCTATTCACATTCTTCACATTCATGTCTTCTGCTTTACTCACACTGGAGACAACTTCAGAGACCATCACTCATTCATCTTTCCCCACCAATTAGTGATAATTCATCAAGGAGTTTGACCAATGTTTAAAAAAAAAAAAATGCAGAATGGGAGCAGCACAAGGTCAGCTATGCCTTATGGTCCTTGTGGAGAGTTAGTCAGGAGCTGCCTGGAGAGGCCCTTTCAAGTTTGCTGAGTGACCACAGTGAGATATGCTCAGAAGAGAAGGATGGCAGTGTGAAGCCACAGGGCTCCCTACAATCTGCTGAGCTTGGGGAGGAGGAAGGGCATGTTCCTTTGCTGTCTCCATGGACACCTTTTCTCTGGTGGTGATAAAACTTGTGTTTAGAGCCCTACAAGGGAGGTACTGTTTTCCTTCATTGTTTCACTTCCAACCTTTGCCCCAGCGTGTGACCAAACATGAAACACCATTTATCAAGAACAAGCTCCTTTGGTTGATCACCCTTCTAGAGCTCACCTTTCTTCGCTTGCTTGGACAAAATGCTTCCGCATAAATGCCTTCACATAACTCATGGAGCTGAACCTCTTCTCTGCTTCTGTAGCACCAAGTTAATAATGAACTGCACTCCCTCACCAGGCAAAATAACCACCTCAGAAACTCTAATCAGACACATCAGAAGCTCAAGAGGATTAAAAACAGATGTATAGAAAATACATGCAATATGCATCATTTCAGGTACCCCTGAAGCAGGGACTCCTTACACAGACCTCTCCCCGCCTGCCTGCAGTTTCTTCATTTCCCCTGTTTGCCAGAGACAACAAGAGGAACCTATGTTCATCTGTTCCCTCCTTGCAGAGATTAATTCATTGACAAGGCTCCTAAGAATGTGCCAGCTCATTAATTACCATAAGAACTTTGTCAGCAAGAAGTAGGCAAGGTGACTGCTGGAAATGGTCAGAGAGAACCATCTATTGGTGCCATTACATGCCAAAAACCAGACCACTAACACCTGGCAGACATTTCTTAACTACGAAATATCAGAAGTTACACAATTTACTGGTATAAAGCACTAATGTAAATCAGTGTTAGGGGAGCAGACTACAAGGAAATTGCTCCCACAGGCCAGTCAGTCCTCTTCCAAGGATGAAATTATTAGGCTACCTCCTATGGACACAATGGATACCTGGGTGTACAATGGGCCTCCCAGCAGCAGGAGGTGACATGGAAAAATCCCAACAGCTTTGACTTACCATCTCATCTGTGTTTCTATCTGGCTGGTGGGAGAGAACTCATCCTCAGTAGAAGCTTATCCTGTTATAAACAGGGTTTCCAGAAGGCAGGTTGTTCCATTGCACACCCACTGGGACATCAGGGAGAGAGACCAGGTTCAACAGGCTGACATCTCAAATGCATTATCTGCTGACACAACCAAGTGCTTGACTCGCAACCCTGTGCAGTCTACAAAGGATCAGAGATGGCACAACCCATTTCAGATCTCACAGTTGGTAGCTCTGCCTTGTGACTGCCTCAGAGAGGGAACGTGACCATTAGGAAGTCTCCGATTTGCTATTAAAATTCATTTTTATTGTGATACCAACACCAGGATAATGCACCTGGGATAAGACCTAGGAAATCCATCAAGACCAATACTTAGTCACACTCAAGTGCTTTTATGCCACAGTTGCTATGAGAAGCAGCTTTAAAAACAGACCCTTAAGACGATCGGGAGGGCAGGGGGGCTCCTGACTGCTGTGCAATTGAAGGCGGGACTCTCCCCCAGACAGAGCCCATGCGTTTTCAGTAAAGGAGCGTTTGAACGTCCAGCAGTAGAAAGGAGAGTTACGTCAATGCATCAAAGGGTTTGTTTCCCTTGGCTCAAGGAGAATACAAGGAGTAGAGAGAAAAAGGTGGAGAAACTTAAGGGTGTTTCAACTTGCACAGAGTTGGAAGAACCCTGGAGTATCCGTAAAAACAAAAAGGAAGATCTAGGTTACAACTTCTCGTCTCATGCCTGCCACAGGGCTGGTGCATTTGTACCCGGAGAGGAAAGTGTGAAGCTGAAAGTTAAGAGCTATGGCAGTATCCTGCCACACTCCTGATAACCTACCCATAACCCTTTCCAATCGCTGCACTAAATCATAGGGGGTGACCTTCCTTCACAACCCCATTATCAGCTCACTTGCTTCCGGCCTTTTTATTCGATAGATTTTCATTTTATTTTCCCTCCCTCTCCCTTTTCTTTCGCCAGTGTCACTGCAGGCTGGAGGGCTAGGAAACATTATTTTTATCATCTGATATAAAAGGAATATGACAGGCCCGTGCTGTAAAATGCCAAGTGTCAAACCGTAAGGAGTTCCGCAAATAACCCTTCAGATGTCCAAAGGGGGGAGGCAGGATATGGATGGCTCCCAAGTGCATGTCTAAGTCCACCAGCACTGCCAAGAGAGATATATGGCTCTGTCCAAGCTTGCGAGGTTTCCGTCAGAGGTCCTTGCACGCGTGGAGAGCAAGAACTGCCAGAGGGCAGACAGGCAGTGCTGCCACTGGACACCTTTGTTAGAGGTCTCACAGAAAACTGGTGCCTCTGAGCGACAGCACTGACTGTGTCACACACCTAGAGCGACTGCCTTGAAGAAATCGGCATTTACTGATGGAAAGCACAAAATGAGTGACCCATTTTCCCTTGAGGGATGTGTAGTGAGGTCTGGGAAGAAATTAGTAAAGGAAATCTGTGAGAGAATACACTGGTAGTGATGAGGCAGGAGCAGGCTGATGCTGAGCATCTGGGGGAGGTTTGGTGCAGACCAGGGAGAAAGCAGAGTAGCCTGATGTGCTGGAGGAAAGAGGAAGAGGAAGAGGAGCTGCTCCAGGGGTGAAGGGGAGATGGTGGGATGGGAGATTAAAGACACGTTGGGGGTAGGGAGGGAGGAAGGTGGAGGGGAAAACAGAAATGGAGGCCAGCAATTCAGATAAAATGGATTAGATGGGGATAAAGGCATCTGGGACGAGCATGAGATTAAGATGTGCACGGGAGAGATCATCACTGTTCAAGGGAAATGAGAAAGCAGGGTCATCTGGATCCTGCTGACGGCTTTTAGAGGAGCAGAGTCTGAACAGTTTGAGAGGGGGACGGCCACAAAGCAGAACAGACGTGCATAAAACCCCAAGGGGCCCAGAGAAGGCAGGGGGACTGCTAGACCTCCTGAGTACCCACTGGGATCATCAGACAGCAACCTTAGAAACAGCACTGTTTGAAAAGCACAGGATCTCAGTGGTACTGAGACCCAGCTGCACCCAGGGCTACCAGGCAGTGGACACATTCGTGGATGATATTAAATGCGGTACAAACACTGTGCAGGAGTTTCTTGTATTTCAGTCTCCATTTAGCAACATGCTCCTGGGCCAGCTGGAGTTAGATCTGAGCCAGCACAGCAGACAGAGCTAAATGAGAGAGACAGCTCCGTCCCTGGGGACATGCCACCACCCGGGGGGGGGCTCTGAGTGGCCTCTGTAGCAGACTTGCTCCCCATGGGCAGCCAAGCACTGCGACTCCTTGCATGGGCTAGAGAGTGCTGTGACCCCAGTGTGCTCAACATCCCTGTTGTCACACACTGGGGAAAAAAAGGTAATTGAGAGGTCTGACTTGTGTAGTGAGCAGATGACAGAGAAACAGAAAAAGTGTTGGTTCAATTCGTTGATCTCTTTTCTGGGCTGGGAATCAACTCATATGCCAGTTTGGTCAGGCAAGAGCAACCACACTGCTGCACTCCGGCTCGTTCCAGCCTACATCTCTTTTTGCTTTACCCTGCTCTCCTTTAGCATTTGCTAACAGATTCTTGCACTGCAGGTCTTGTGAAATGGGCCGGGGCAGACACTCACTTTGAGAAACCAGTTCCAGGACCATGGCCATCACACAGCAGTGAGCAGAGCTGCCGAATTCAGCCCTTCGTCAGGGATCTAGGCTGCTTGTGGATGGGCACACTATTACACAGAGGAGAGGGGAAAATGCCTTTAAATTGGGCAGTAGATAGTTTGACTGTAGACCTGCTCACAAATGCATGCACTAGCTCAGAAACCAGTGAATGGAGGAAATAATCAGCCAAAAGCAGGAGCACAGATGGTTCTTAAGCCCTCCTAAGAGGCTGAAGAAATACACATTTAACTACAGTGTAGATTAGATTAACTTCAGGTCTTTGGTGATATGAAGACTATGGGTTATCCTGTTTGAGCTACTTTCTCTGCTACCTGCCCAGCCGGGTGTGTAAATAGTTTAGTCACTTTATAAAAGAGTTCATGATTCTCATGTTACCGAGGAAATCTAAGGAAGAGAATAGCAAAGGCAAGAAGTCGTCAAATTTGTAAATCCAATTAATAACTCTCTTATCACAGCTACCCCGGCTTTCTACAAGCCCTGCAGAAACAGTCACACCTGAAGGGGCCAGGCACAGCCAGCCCAGAGGGCTGAGGCTCGGCTGCTGCCCCGCAAGCTGGCCACGTCCCGGGAGCAGCAGCCGCCGGACTCCCCAGGCCCCCAGCGCATGGTGTCCCTCTGCTCAAACACAAGCATGGGGGCTTAGTTTTTTTTCTTACTTCTGACAAACAAAAAGGGAAAAGCTAGGAAGAAATAGAGAAGAAAAAGGGAAGAAAAGATGAACAAGAAGAACCTACTTTTAGCAATGGGGGTTAATCTGATTCAAATCCTAAATCCATGTTAGCAGTTAATCCAGTTAGTAAGGCTTTCATTGGGAGCTTTGAGAAATCCTTTAACCTCTTGCTGTAGACTAGGAGCAGCTTAACAGCTCAATGTTCATGAGAAAAGCCTGTCAATAATGCTGCTAAGCAGGTATTTAGCAGGATTTAAGAAACAAGCATGTGACAACTCTTTAATGAAGCAATTGGACTTCTCTCCAGGATCCAAGCGGTCACTATTTTCTTTAGTCTTTCCCGTGATCTGCTTTTCAAGGTTCAAAAGAAGATGCAGCTATGGTCTCTGTCAACTTAGAAAGTATTCCTTCCCAGGGAAAGCACAGTAAAAAGAAGATTTTGCTAGTGCTTTTTATAAATCTCCTGGATTCTTTGTCCTAAGAGATCTTCTATGAAGCAGATTGCAGTAGTCAAAAAACGGAATTAACTTCTGTGTAAGTTTTTTTCCTTTCAGAGGTGCCTATACTGTTCCAAGGAAGGCAAGCTGACAAATACCTGTAATGTTTAAGCCTTTTTACCCCAGCCTCAGTCTAGCAAGATCAACAGTAAACCAAGTTTTTTTACCATGTCTCTGCAAAGTCATTACATACTCACTCCACCTGCAGACGCTGGCCAAACATGGGTTAGCTTTAGTCCGGAGATCATACCATCACACACAGCCTGGTGCTATGTCCTGGTCCCTGGCAGACTGCAAGCATGGCTGGGGGACACCGGTGTACTGCAAGGCAAACTTCATCCCTCCCTGGACAGATGACACCAAGGGGTCAGAGACAGGTGATTGTCCAGCCTGACCCACCCTTGGCTTCTCCAGTGGGCATTTGGTAGAGGGTTCATGAGGATGCACAGCTGTCCTCTGGATTGTGCTTATTTATCCCTCTGACACTGGTCACAGAAACTCCACCACAGAAGGTTTCAGACACAATTGCCTTAAGTATCTGTGTGGGTTGCTACAAATTCTCTCAAAGTTATGTGATCCAAGGTGGCAGTAGTCACTTTATGCAGAAAGCCCTTTTCAAGCTGCAAAGCCCTCTGGGAACCAGAGCTGCTGGGCAACAGGGGAGAGATCCCTACACCAGCATGGTGGAGACCACCACCAGTCTGGAAGCTCCAGCAGAAACCAATATATCCCATCCACCCCATTACTTCTGGAGAACAGGGCACTTCTGAGCTACGGAGAAGCAAAGAGAGAAGGAAAGGGAACGAGGCACAAAAATCATAGCTTTTCTCAGCCTTCCCTCCTGTTTTACACCAGGAGATTCAGCGAGGGGTATAATTTTGGCAAGACCCCTCTGCCTTTTGGATTCCAGACACAGACAATCCCATTTCCATTGACTTTCACAGATAAAAGGTCATTCTGCCTTTTTCCTCTCTCTATACTAAGGAAGAACATTGCATTACCTTTGCTGTGTTCAGCCAGCGTGGGCTGAGACACCCATGCAACATTAATCTGGCTTTACCACCACACACCTGGCGATGCTCAAAGGCAGGCGGATCATTGTCATTCTGGCTATTACCCCTAATGCACAAGAGCTAGGAGTGTGAGCAGAGTCCTTCAGAGAGAAATGCTTTGCAGCTCTCAGTGCCTGAATTCAGTCCTAAAGCAGGTTGAGAAAGCGAATGTGCAGGAAGATACAGGAGAAAATAATCCTCTTTAAGCACCCATTCAGAATCTCAATAGTGTGCAGGTTTTGTGTCACTCAAAAGTATTTCCATTTCTGGTCCCTTTACCATCTGACTTTGTCTGCTGATAAGACCGAAACATTTCCACGCACGCACACAGATATTAAAACCACTTATAGAAGGATTGTCTTTATGGGAGTCCTACCTAATGAGACCGTGATCCCTTGTGAATAACTCTGATAGGCACAAGGACAGCGCAGATACTAATTAACCTATAACACTGCCATTAAAAAGTCATGACATGACTTAATGCACTGACTAGGATAGTTATTTTTGCTTTCATAAATTATATTTTCCTATGTCTCATTTACATATTTTCAACTTTTCTTTCCCCAGTCCTTACACTGTGTATTTTCCAAAAAGACAGTCACAAGCCCTTTTAAGAGGGGAAAAAAAAAAAAGAAAGGAGAAGATAACGTTTAAAATAGCAAACAACTGGTAAATGCAAGTATGTTCCTACACAGTTCAAATTCCAGCTCAGCCCTTGTTGGCCTGGTATATTGATGGAAATGAGACTTTTGATGCACCATGCAGAGCAATTGTTTCACTGAAAAATGTACCTCAAACAGATGCAATGTTAGCAGAGACTGGGATACTGAGCAATTAGTTATCCTGTTTACTGAAAAATAACCTGTTGTGTCTAGGTTTGCTGAAACCACACTCCGGTTTCTTATGAACCCAATACAAAAGACAAAGTGGATAAGGCTAATGTCTGTTAGACTATAATCGCAGCTGTATTGCAGCATCTGGATGCAGAAGGTAAGGCTCCAGCTGAGAAGTTTAACTTCATAAAACCAGCTGTACTAAGCACACACAAGCTGAAGAGAAATAAATCACCTGACCAAGCCTCAATTCCAGATAATTTTCTCTACAATGCAACCACCTCCAGCCCCCAGCTTCCAGAGGGAATCACCACCCGATTTTCGCCCTCGTTATGATTCACTGCCTTCCCAGCACTGAGGCATTCGTGGACTTTCCAGCTCAGCTCGCTTGCGGAGCCACCTAGAGCATGCAGAGCAGCAGCTCATGGTCTACCAGCAGCCCCAGCCACTGCTCCCAGACCTTGTCCTTCTGCCAAGGAGGGCAGCAGCATCGGTCAGACGGTGTCTGCATGCCCCCAGTGCCACTACGGACCATGCCGTGGGCAAGGCAGGAATCTGCTGGGGTACACACCACAGACGGGGTTGGTGCTGTTCTCTGCTTTCCCACTCAGACATCCGCTTGGCCGTGTCCCAGCACAGTTTGTGGTCTATAGCCAGCATTGCCCTGGGGGTTACCTCCAGCCATCTGCCAAAAGCACCATCTGAGCAGACCTTCTGCTAACCCTGCCTCCCAAGGAGGAAGCTGAAATACCACCAGGCTCCCCACTGCTTGCCACAAAATAAATAAATAACAAGCGAGTGAGAATAGCCGCCGATCTTTTGTTCTGATGCAGTCTGGCAAGGTCGGCACTGATGCGTTGCTTGGATAGAGCCAGAAAAATGACAGGGTCCATCTAGCCTGAGAAAGCCATCCCTGCCAGGGCTCTGCAGTGAGCACTAAGGGGAAGAAGTGAGGATGCTACAAGGTATTATCCCCAAGGCAGCACCAGGCTGCAGAAAGAACAAACCGTGGCCACTTGGAAAGCTGCATGGGACTTCGGAGAATCTCTTCTTAGAGTGGGTTGTGGTAAACCCCAGGATTGTCTTGCCTCAGGTGGGGAACGTGTTCCAATATGGGGCCTTCTAATTCCTGTCAACCAAGGACAAAGTACAGCTCTGCAGAGCAGTGAGAGCTAGGACACAACATCTGGTTCCTCTCCCTCCCCATCGCCAAGGAGGAGATGTTGACCACAGCCCTGATATGGGGAGAGGGACAGGAGAGCAAGGAAAGAGGGAGGCAGGGAAGAGCAGATACAGAAAAGTACTGAGCTTAGGCGAGGTTCAAGAGATCAGACTGTGAGGGCAAACACAAAGCAGAGTCTAAGGATGACTTCACAGTTCTTAGTTCGAGTATCACAGGCATATGATATGGTGATGTTGCTGGGGTGTTGGCACAATCACACTCTGTCACATCAGGCCTCTGTCAACCCAGGCTCATGACCTCCCTAATACAGTTCTAGGATCTCCAGTTTCATTTAATCACTGGGAGCACTTGCCTAGAGCTGTTTATAAAGCACCTTTGTAAACATTCCTTGGAAACAGGGCTCGGGAACCAATTCTCTGCTCACACATCACAAACAGACAGCACCCCCTCATCTCAATCCCTTTCCATCCTCTTCTTTTCCACCTAAAGAAAAAATAGCCTGCGGAGCCTCAGACTGTGACTAACTGCTGAAATGACACTCACTGAAAGAGGGGGATCATTTTGCAGATTAGGCTGGGAAGATCTGCAGGAGACTGGCTCCAGGATGGGAAAATTTTGCAGCAAAGCTATGCAAAGGAACAGACGGAGTCAGAGTCCCTCTACAATAGCACGGTCACGCTACTCAGATCAAGCTCCTTGGCCATTGTTAGCAATAACTGACATTCTGCCTTGCCGTCATTTGGTGGCTGACAAGCTCATCAGCCACAGTACATGGCAGGGAAATGATGGTGGTGGAATTAATGGGACCCTTCTCAATTTGCTGCACAGCCTCCCGGCCCACCACGATGGCCCCAGCAGCCAGTTCTTTCCCTGGCAGCTGAGAACCATGGCTCTGCTGCATGGTCAGGGGCAGGGGACAGCGCTGCACACGCTCAGCCTCGCTGCTTAAAGTAATCAGGACAAAGGCAGACTGAACGCATGAAGCACAGGAGGGTGGGGGCGACGAGGGAGGAATTGGGAGAACATCAGGTAATGCGAGGCCGCAGGCAGAGACGGATGGCACAGAATTTCCCTGAGTCAGGCTTTTGGTCCCAGCAGGTTAAGGTACAGCCTCCTTGACAGATGCAACCATCCAGCTTGGAGGGATTCAAATTAAGGTCAAAAGGGATAAAGCAATGGTGAGCAAATGAATGTGTTGTTCCTGGCTCGCAGTCATGCCCAGGTGCACGTCCCTCATCGTTTATGAGGGTAATTAAAATGTATCATTTGTGTATGTGTGCACACATATACACATACACACACAATTTACTTCTCTAGAAAGGAATACAACCATAGGAACTATGTTTTTTCACTGCCTCTATAGCAGTTATCTGGATTTTAAGCTTGGGAAGAGGGCAAGAAAAATGGGAGGAGAAAGGCTACCCCCTTTCTCTGTTTAACCTCCCCAGGAGAGGAGGGCAAAGCTGCCCATGGTTTTCCAGTCCTGAGTAGGGACTGGATGGCACACTGACTGTTCATGCAATGGTGCATTTGCAAGAGCAGGGCCTTGTAGTGCTTGTGGCTGGAATTGGGCCCAGGAGGGGCAGGTTTGTCCCCTGTCTCCATCACTCAGCAGATTAATTAGCCATTACTCCCAGTTCTACAATGTAATCGCAGCCCAGATCTGCAGCAACAAACTCTGAACCCATCCCATAGCTCAACGCCAGCTGTGCCCAGCTTTTGTCCAACAACCATGACAGTCCTACGTGCCAGGGCTTCCTCCCTTCCTCCTCCTGGGCAGCATGGCTTGATGCTGTGACAGATTCTCTTTGCATCCTGCTACGTGCTCTCCATAGAAGCTGGTCAGATATACATGTCTAAAATCTGAGTCCCAGGAAACATTTGTTCCAACATTGGTGCCCAGAAGCATTGTCCAGACCTGGAAAGCAAATGTGCTCAGTGCTGTACAAGGGACAGGACCAAACTGCCCACAGGTTCAGGACTGTTTTGGCTCTGTGAGGTCACTGCATATTAACAGAACTCTATTATCCAGTCTTCTAGCTGAAGCACACAAGAAGAGCACACAATCTGTATGCCTTCCACAGCTGGATATACCTTCTCCTAAGGTAGGCACACAGTTTGCCCTAGACCCAAGATGTGCCTGAAAGCACAGAAGAGCGTCTGAGCATTGCTCTGTGCGTAAGGTTTGTAAAGCCTGTTTTGGCTGGCCTCTGATATGGTGTTAGTGTCTATCAGTGGATACACAGGCACATAGTGGAGGGGGCTGAATGCTTTTTGCTCATTGTAAATTAGTGATGCTTTGGAATTTGTTTATTCCTAGGTAGAAAATGCTAAGCCCATCGGTTATGTCCTCACTAATCTCACGATGCCATCTAATTTACACTGACCTTCCAGCCAGAGCACTGCCCTAAATTGTCACAAGCAGTCAGCTCTCCATTACGTAGCTCAGTGGAGTGAGGGGTAGAGACATCTGTGTGCACGGACTCAGAGCTGCAGTGTTACTCAGCACAGGATCCCCAGGAATAATTAACCCAGACACCGCACTGAATCCTGGCTGACTCTCCTGCAGCCCTGGTCTCCAGCTCATAAACCTTTCCAGAGTGCCAAGGCACATGGAGCAGAGAGGAGTGCTGCAGTCCCAGTCTCACCTCTGGCATTACCTGCTAGTGCCACTGCCTCCATCCAGTGCTGGTCAGAGGGCTGCTGCCACCTCCATATCAGATCCGCTTGATGCTACGGCTGCCCGTAGAGCTGGCAATGTCACTGGGGCTGCTGCAAAGCCCATGCTCGTAACTCTAGCTACCTAGAGGCTGGCCCTATTCCTCACCCTAACAGCCCCTCTACACTGCCTGCCTCTGCATCCTCTGCTGTGAGAACCTGGGTGAGAGATGAGCTGGGAGCTAGTAAAAGTCCCACAGGATTTAGTAATTCGGTGTCTTACTGCTAAGTGTCTGAATTATGCATTTGCCATAAGGGACTTGACCAAGACTGCCTGTAAGCTGAGAAGAAGGCATCTTCTAAGAAGCTTGGGGACTTTGGACTACTTCAGGATTTGGTCCTCAAGCAAAGTTGTCAGCAATTAACACAGATGTATTTTAGGTCTGTTCATAAATGTCTTGCAGCTGCACTGATCTGGAGCTGGGCACAAATAGCAAGCGATAGAAATCTTTTTGGGCTCTTTGCTGATGCAGCTGGCTCTGGATAGAGTCAGACATGTTTTTGCTTCTTCCAAAGGCTGATGGTGCCTTCAGATCTGTAAAACTGGGATGTGGGTGGGAAGGGGAAAGGGATCATGCTAACCTTTGAATACTCAAATCGTTCAGACATCACAGCTAACCCTGTCTGATGGTGGGATCTGCAGAAGGTGGCTAGAAGCTCTCTCAGAGTTCAAGTGCACTTTAACTCACCAGTACTCTGACAGGGTATTTAATCAGGACTAAGACTAATGTGGAGTTAAGATCTTCTTCAGAGACACTACAAAATAAAGAGAAGGGTGACATTTATCTTCAGTCTTTCTACTAATGACCTTCTGCTAAACATCATATCCCAGAATTGCCTGCCAAGGCCTCAGATATTATCAATATGTCTTCCCGCCTTTTGCCCCATGACATATTTATCTCCAGTGGTAAATCAGCACAGTATCTTCTGGCTAGCTGTACTGCCCCTGGTTTCCCAAGCTTGGATCTCCTTCCTCAGGCACTGGCACCCAGGCTGTGTTCCCTCCTCTCTGGTGCAATGGCAGATGAAATGCTTTAGCACTGTCCTTGCAAAAGGACAGTAGCCCAAGATGCAGGTTTCCAAAGAAGAGGCAGAGAGTACAGCCTAGGCTGTTACTACAGCATTAACATGAATAAAGAAGAAAAGGACACATCCCTGCTGATGCTCTGCACAGCTTGAACCTGCTTGGCTTGTTTCACACTTCTTTCCTGCTCCAGCATCTCTGTTTGGTATCTGGGAGTAGCACCTGACTCAGCAGCCCCCTCAGCTCCTCCTGCCATCCCTAGCACGCCGTTGGCTCTGTGGCCACAGCCGTGTTAGCTGAGCCATGCAAGGCCCCATTAGCATCTCCTGAACCGATGCAGATGGACAAGCTGGCTTCAGCAATAAAGATAGTTTGAAACCGTTATAAAGCAGCGAGAGCAAAATGAAGACCGCTGCAGTGCTACTGCCATTAGGAAAGCAACAACACCAGCAAACAAACAGAAAAGCGCATTGAAATTCTTGCCAGGAAGGCCCCAGTTGGGCAATGAGGTACATATACAGTGCAGCAGAAGCCAGATGTAAAATATTCCAGGCTGCAACTTTAAAGTGGGTCTTTTAAGCAGTGCGGGATGCTTGATCCCACAGCTGAGGCTAGAAGTATGTTACATAAGGGGCTATTTCACTGCCCTCACTGTAAAAGTGCTGTGGAATCGGGATCGAGTATTACAGGCAACGGTCCTTAAAGACATGGTTAACTGCTGCACTGAAGTAATAATCCTGCCGCTAAATCCAGAATTTAAATGCCTCAAGGGCTTAAGGGCTGTCAGGAGCTAGAATTCATTTCCAGAGGTTTTATTTAGTTGCAGCGGCAATTTTACCTGAGGGTGACAGTAAATTTGAGAAATACAGGACTAATAATTTAGCAGAATTGGCTGCGGTATTTTTTTAAAGACACACAAGCACACACACACACAAGCTTGATGAAATGAGTTCTGCACGTTGCACGCTTACAGGTTTCATTTGAATGAAAATGATTAATGGGAACACAAAGGAAAATCACAGTGCAGGAACAAAACAAATCAGCTCTGCCTCCTAAAGGTCAGAACAAACCTGCCTCCCGATTTGGAAATCGCCTCCTCGGACAACATCAGGCATTTGCTTCTGCATCCACCTCTTGCCTCTCCCAGCTGATCGCTGCTGATTCCCAGCACCTCAAGCAAGTGGATGGAGCAGTAAATAAACCCACTCTTAGCCAAACAAGTAGCACATGACCAGAAACAGTGATTCATGCCACTGGCTCTCTAATTTCAGAGGACAACGTTTGCCTGTCTGTGTATCACTATTATTTTGAATAAAAAACCAAAGAGATCTTTTACTCGGTACCTCAGTTCAGCTTAGAAGATGCTTTCCCTCAGGAAGAGACAGGGAGTCTGCACAGCAGAGTGCATTTCCATCACCAGGAAGGTGAAACAATATAACAGCTCGTAGGGAGCTCTTTCCCGATTGCTGTGGTCCCGGGCATGAGCAGAGCAAACAGCCCTCCCGTTCCCTTCCTGTGCCTTGTGACACCACCCAGGGACAAATCTCTCTGCAGAAGTTCCCATCTCTTTGCCCAGCCAAACTGCTATGTCAGGGAGGGAAATGACTGGTCTGTGAGAATGGGCCCAAGACGGGAACTGAACTTCCCAGCTGTGAGGCTTTCTTACAGAAAAACTCTACAGGATTTGAAACCACTGAGATCTTCCCCCGCTCCCCGCAATTGTGATTGAGAAATATGTTCTTCTCTGCATTTATAATTGGGATGAAAGAGATGGCCAAGGCTTTGTTTAATGAAATATGTCCATTCAATTAACCCACGCCACCAGGGATTCGGCAATTGAAAAGAAATCAGCGTCCCACCTTTGCAAGGGGGTCCTCCTGCCCAAACCCACACACCAGGGTGAGGACTGGGATGCTATGGGCAGGACTCAGAGATACAGATTGGACCTGCTGAACCTTGCTTAGCTGCCATTCCTGCTTCCCCAGAAGTTTTGTTTCTTTTATTTTTTTCCCTTTTTGGGCTGATTGCCAGTTTCAGAGCTGTGTCCAGAGATTTTGGACCCTGTGCTCACTCTTCCTTTAGCAACACATGTGAAAGGTAATATCTGGTCTCCATGGCAATTGCAAAAGGAAAGGCTTTGGAGTCCAGTAAACAGGAAAGCCATACCAAAGAGAACCAGGTCTCACTGCCAGCTCTGTCACCAAATTCTGGGGAGAGAAAGCCCATCCATGCCTCAGTTTCCCCATCTCTGCTGATGAATAGCTCTTAGTAGTCTGTGAACGCCCCAGCATGTGGTTCACTGACAGTTTAAAAGTCAACCATCAATCAACATCAGGCAAAGAATGGCATTTTATTTCAGATCTTTGTCTGAAAGAAAGCTTGGCTCCTTTAAAGGAGGGGGATGACATTTTGAAACACACAAATTGAAATGCATAAACCGAAACGCACATCCATACCATGAAGGAAAAAAAAAACCCTCTTTTTTTTTTTTTTTTGTCCAATTCCACCAATAGCATACTTACCACAAGAAACAGAGGTAAATGATACAAAGGCCTAGAATTAGATCAGGTGAATCTGGAGTAAGTATTTTTATGCAGGTAAATCGTTTATTTCTACTCCTGCTCCCAGCTTCCACTGGTGCAGGAGCAGAGACTCTTCAGGAGTGTGACAAGAATAGCTTCAGCTAAAGAAAATTCATTAAATGCCAGCTGGACTTATTTTACCACTTCAAAACCGAGCATTTCAGGTTTTCATGTTTTTGTGACCAACTGGTGAGTTGGTAGATTTACAAAAATAAATTCCTTTGGTGTTTTGAGGGTTTGGTTGGGGTTTTTTTGAAGTAAATAAGAAAAAAATCCCCACAACCTTTGGGGGTTCTGTTTTAGCTTTTTTCTTTTTTTTTTTTTCTTTTCTTTTCATTCAGATAAAGAGGGAGAGTGCTTCAGCTGCTTCCCATGCTCAGATGCAGTGGGTTATTAATCTCTATAGCACAGTGAAGAAAACAAAATACTTCTATGGGAAATACTTATTCTCTCCAACAATGCATCTTTTTTCTCATTTTGCAGAAAACCTGGGTAGTTTGTAATCCCCTTTGGTTACAAGGAAAAACCTTTGGATAGTGATTCATTCAGAAATTGGATTTATGCACCAGGGGAGAAACAGAGCCTGTGACACCTCCCAACAGGCACCGACAGCCCTGGCTGAGGCATGACACACACGATGACACGTAACGCTAACCCCCTCCTGGGGAAGGTGCCAGTTAATCCATGCACCTATGAGGGAGCACCTGACATGCTCTCTGACATCCAACAACCCCAGCAAACCCAGATCCCTTCGGTCTGCAGCCCAGTCCTCGGCTGTAGCCATCAGGAACAGTCCTGCCACGGTGGGAAGGCAGCTCCTGCAGCTTTAAACATCACCAGACACCTCATAGGTTCCCCAAAACACATCCTTCAAACATTCCCTTTTGTCATGTGTTATGACCCAACAGGACTGTCTTCCTTCTCACCCCTCACAAGGGAGACGGATACCTCTTTTGACTTCCTTTGAGCTATTTTATGGGCTCATCTGCCTCCAGTGCTTATTACCACCCCTAAACCAGTCTCTCCCTTGTGGCATCACAGGCACATTTTCTGGCATTTGTGACTGTTCCCACACTGTCTCGAGCTGAGCTAAACAGCATCCAAGTGCAAAGCAGCATGACTGAAACCCCTGCTAGACTTTCATAATGAATATGAAGTTGCCAGACAGTAGAAATTCCTAACTTCACCCAATTCTCCAAATCCATTTATCAACGCTAACCAGCCAAGACCAGACAAGTCTTCCCATTTTGACTAAAATTACATTATTTTTTTTTAGACAGCAACAAAACAATTATCGCAAAAATACTAACATACCATCATATGTGAAACTCTGTGTTTTATTAACACAATGTACTAACTCATGACTCAGACAAGATATTAGCTGCAAAAATAACCAGGTTGACTCATCTTTGTTCATGGCAGAAGTTTCAGAGACTCATCCCAGATCCTGCCAGGAATCGTTCAGGCCTGAGAGCAGCCCTGGATCCGAACTCTCTTTGGGCTTTGAAGATACTCTGATCTAGCTCCAAATCTGCTGGTTTGGAGGGCACAGCTTGGCCTCTGGGATGTTTCAGCAGCTGAATCAAATCATTTGATAGTTTTGTAATGTGCTCAACTGGAACACCACAGGTTGACTGTGCTAGCATAACTGCTGCCTGTGACTATTGCAGCTGGCTAACAATAGGACTCGAGATAAAAGGATAATTTTGCAGCTCTGAAGTGAAGGCACATTAAATAAAATACAACAAAAAATTGAAGCCTTCCCAAAACAACAGATTCTAGGATCAAAGCTCTGCATCCACTTGCCCATATCAAATCGCAAAGTTTGATGGGCAGGTAGAGATGTCTCTTTGCCCAAGGTGTTGGTCTTGGCCAGAGTGAAGGAGCTCGTTCTGCATTTATATCTCCTTCATAATAACTCCAAGTAAGAGATGGTTTCTGACAGCTTGACCACCTCTCACTATCAAAAGTTGGCTGCCTTGTCATTGGCAGAGTCCTCAAGCAGATCCAGCTGCCCAGACAGAGCTGGCTCGTGCTTCGAAACGTGGCAGGCAGCCAGAGCAGCAAAGAGACGTGCCGGCTTTTCCCTTCACAGTCCTTTAACAAGGAATCCTGATGTTCCTGGGCCCAGCTTTCATTCCCTGGGTACCTCACACTATCCAGCGGTGGCTCTGATTATCTCTGAGACTCTCCTTAGCAGAGAAACAAGCAACCTTTTTTCTTCTTTTCTCTCTTGGGATGAGCACTTAAGAAAACATCATTAAACAGAAATTTGCCTGGACTGGAAAGGCAACTCCAAGCCACTCTAACAAGGTGATTTGTCCTTGCTACTTTAATATCTGGCCTTGTCAGGGCTTGTGCTTTTGCTAAAGCCATCCAAGCCAGTCACATACACGAGCTCCCATGGGGAGTGAGCCTTATTGATGGTGCCTTTCTGTTTGGATGTTAGGGATGGACACAAGGTAATATTTCTATTCCTTTTCTAGCCATCCTATTTGCTTTGACCCGGACAGTGAGCTGAGGCCATCTTCAGATGGACCTTCTGCCCAGATATATGTCACTTCCCCTTCTCTTAAGGTGCCAGAGTTTTACAAAAGCTGTATGTGTGATGCTCCCTAATCCCCTTCAGACGCAACAAATTGATTAGCATAAGCAGTTTAACCCAGAGCTCTTTGCTAACCATCCTCACCTTGAATGGTGTGGACAGGGAGCAATCACAGTTCAACACCACGAGCTGCTAAAGGTTTAACCAGCCACTGGGTCAGTGACCATTTCAGCCAGTTGAGAAAGACCCAGAGCTGTAGTCCCTGAAATCCCCACCACTTTCCCATCTCTGTGAATTCTGGTCCAGACAGAGTTTAGGAAAAAATAAGCAGCAAAGGCCAACTAATTTCACTGTCAAAATGGTGCTTTCAGCTTGCCACAGAGAATCCGCAGTATCAAAACACAATTAAGTAGTTGCACATCGACAGACTCTCCTAATTGCTGCAAGGAGCAATTCAATTATGTTTTCGACACTGAAATGAGTCATTATCAGTCTATAGGGGAAAATTGTGTTTGTGGGTTGGGTTTTTTATAGCATGTGCTTTCTTCTTCCCAAAAGTTAGATGTTTTACTGCTGACAATATTCATTTTGGATGGATTCTTCCCTTTGGGAACTAAATTGAGACATTTCTAGTTATAGGAAATGTTCCACTGTAGATCAGAAAAGCCCAAAGCCATACTCTCCTATCTGGGATTATGAAAACTGAAATTTAAGGTCCCATCTGCCTTGTGAAATTCGACTGCTTCATAATCAGATTACAAGTAATCACACTTCTACTCTGATTTCGTCGTAACTCTAGTCTAGATAGGACCCTAAACACAATTAGGCTAGTACCCCAGTTCAGACCAGTGATAGCTGGTTTTCAAGACAGGAAGAAATAATTCCTGTTATGAAAGTAGGTGGGATGAAAGGTGACAAAGATATTTTGAAGATATGCTGAATTACAGATGCTGGAATAGTTAAAATACACAGAGTATTCTATGAATTGAAGCAACTTATCAAATACTTAAAAGAAAGTTGAGTCAGATTGGGTCTACTGCTTGGGGGATTGAGAATGGTTAAGAGCTACAAGAACACTTGAATCTTTCTCACAGAGAGAGTTGTGTGTTGTTTTTTTTTTTATTGTTCCTACAACAATTTGAAAGCAAGGTGATTGCAGAGTGATGAGATTCAGCAGCACTGAATAAGTTCTGCTTCGAGAGCTCTAGGTTAAACACCACTGATTTAGATGTTCATGCCTGCACGGTAGTTCAGCAAAGATAACAGGTTGCAGTAGCCACTTGGTAATTGACCTGTGGTGATTTAAAACCTTAATTTGCTTTCATGCTTCCTGATTTAAACTAGTGTGTGCACTTGGGCATAACTGCCTTAAGAGGTCTGAGCAATATTTTAGCCCGGATTCCTCAGGAAACAAGGCTTAACAGAGCATAGAAGACTATCCCTCCTAATAACTTCTAAATGCATTGACCATTTTCAGCCAAATTTGTTGCAGAGTTCAGAGTTGTGATGCTTATAGCTCACAGGTTTTGTGAAGAGCCAAAGACAATCTCTGCTTTTGCTTATTTTGAGAGCAGGCTGTTAGTTGAGCACTGTGGGTAACTGTGACTTGGTCATAACATGTCCTGTCTCTTCTGTGGTGGGCACATCACACGGGACATGAAGCAAGAAGAGGAGAGTTGGGCTACTGTGGGGCTGGGTCCTAGATGCAAAAGGGAAAACATAGAAATCTAGGCTGTATTGGACCCACTGCTTGTTGAATTGTGCAGTTTCTAAATAGCTGTGTAATAGCTATGACTTCATGACGTTCCCTTTGCATACAGCCATTGACACAGAAATGAAATGCTGTTCTCTAGCAGAGATACAAGCAAGCAGAAGGGTCAAGCAGATCTTCCTTGTGCTAGCCAGGCAGGGCAAGAGGCACCACACGCTGCAGAGCACTGAGTGGCACCTGCAGGCTGGTGACAAGGCTCCCTGGGTGATTTGTAGGCTCTGAACAGCAAAGCTGTCACCAAGCTCCAGTGAATCTCTCTCAGTCTGCACCTTTACTGAGTTAATTTATTGAATGTGTCAATAACAGAACTGGGCTGGGGACCGGCTGTAAAGTCCAAAATCTGACTTTCCTCTGTGTTTGCACTCCCCTCCATCTTCAGTGCTCTAAATTTCATCATCAAGTGAGTTCAGGTTTTGGCTGGCTTTCAGTGGCAAAGGGCTGCTGGAAACGAGCCCCGCTGCACAGGGTAAACCAGAGGACGCTCATTTTCACAGACTGCTCGCTTGATGGCTGAGTGAAGTGAACAGGAGTCAAAAGACAGCTTAGTCAAGCTAGCAGGGAAGAGCTAGAGTCAGAACATCCAACTTCCTGCTGCCCATTAAATAATCATCTACACCTTTGGTCCACAGCTTCCTCACTTAGAGAAATGGGTCAGTCCCAGGGTGCTCCAATCACAGAAGGATAGTGGGCATTTCAGAAAAGCGGTGCTGCATTTGCAGTATTGCTATTCCTAAATTAAAATTCAAGTGCTTACCAAAAGTTCACTGAATTAAAAAGGAAAACTCAATGGAATTCAGCAAAATGTAATGTATCCCTCCTTACACTGGCTAACAAGGTCCCTGTCACAATGACATGGAGAGGGATTACAAGAAATGCCAAGGATGCTCCAGAACTTTTACCTTTTTGAAACCAGGCTGTGTTATCTGCAAGCACGAGACACTGTGAAGCCTGCATGGTGGCAGGACCCCATCATGACCAGCCAGGACTGATCTTCTGGGCAGGGAGCCCAGGCAACGGGCGGGAAGTGCTAGTAGTTAAAAAGATGTCTGGAACTTGCTGAAACAGATATTTTCCCAGGAATAAAACATGACTTTGAATAAATGTTTTATGCCATTGCACAGAATGAATGGCAGTGAATGTGATTTGGGGACCTGTTAGAGAGGGGAGCACAGACATCGTACATGCACTGCAGACAGTATTAATGAGGTGGTTTAACGGAAACTCAGGGAATTGAGATCACTGTTAATTTTAATTCCCTTTCCTCTAGGGTTTTTTTTCTTCCTTATTGTGAACAACTTCCTATGTGGCTGATAAAACAGGTCCATCAAAATGTTTTTTGCAAACACTTGCAGGAACCAACGCATACACAATTGCATGGAAGGTAAAGAGGCATCCACTGCTCAGCATCTCCAGCAGATTTAGCATGAAGCTCAGCTTGCAGCCAGGCAAACAGCACTATTTGCTTCCAGAAGAAGTAGGGCAAAGAAGTCACTAGGAAATAAATAAAGGACTGTGCTCTAACCCAACAGCTGCTTGAACTGGTCTGATCTGTGGCAACATCACTTTTGTAGAGGAACTTCTCATCATTCTCTGTGTATGGTTCAACAGCGGCTGTCAGGGGTATGGAAAACTGTCATTCTTGCATGGATCAGAGCAGCTCTTACCCCTGTGCCCACTAGACAACATACTGCACAGCTTGTACCAGCACGAGGAAATAAGGCCAGTGTCTGCCACATTGTCTCCTGTCTGGCTGTTAGAGCCATTTTTAGGAGCAGACTTGCTCCAGTTTTTATTAATTGCTTTAATAGGTAGAGAGTATTTTTGTTGGTAGATTGGTTTCCTCCTGCACGAGGAACACAGTCCCCTGTGCCAGCTAAATCTTTCCTCTACGAAGCTTGGAAAGTCTAATGTGAAGAAATTCGTGTGTGATTTCACCTGGATTATTAAAGCTACAAAGAGTCTTGCCCTGGCAAAGGAGCATTGTGGTGCTGTTAAAAGAGCAGAACAGCAAAAGGGCATCATCTCTAGACACATTGCCTTTAGTTTTTGTCCGCAAAGACAAAAAGCAAAACCAAGAGCTACAAATCAGAAGAGGTGAAAACTCTCAGGAGATTTTCCCCTCTCCCACCCATGTGAAACCTACATAACCAGTGAGCATTGGCTAGAAAAAAAAGAATTAATGAATATTGTTTGCTGCGCCTGCATCAGAAAATGTTAATGCTCAGCTAAAGAAAAGACACTCGAGAGTTCCTTCAGATAAGTTTACATTTCCAGTTGCGTTTGGAAAAACAATCAAGGTTGCGGTTTTTTACCAAAATATTGAAAGTGCTTGACTCTTTCATATTACAAACCAGGAAACTGAAGCTATTAAGCCAGTCCTACAATAAGATTTGAGAAGAAATAGAAGGCTCTTTAGAACTAGTTATTTCTCTTCATAATGAACTGAACTGGCAAAAATTCTTTTATTTTTTTCCTATTCCTTAGTTATCCAGGAATCAAACGTGATGTAAGCACCTATTAGTTAAAGTACATGCTCATGCATGTTGATTTCCCTTGTCCCAAGCTCAGCTTATTTGCAATTTAAAACATCAACAATAAAACATTTCAGCACCTCAAAGCCAAATGTTTTCACCATTAAAGCTCTTTCCTAAACACACCTCCCTTCTGTTCTGGCATGCCCATTCGTGGGTTGTCTTTAAACTTTGTGCCTCATTTTCTCCTTCCTTCTCCCCAAGCAGGTGACCAGAGAGCGAGCCAGGCCAAATATCCCTGGGTGCCAAACTTGGCATCGGTGTTATCGGTCTGTTATCAACCGCAAAGCTTCAGTAGGTTACACGGGTGGCTCCAAATCTGTAATCTTAAATTTCTGGAGGAAGCCAGTCAATAAAGTTCACTGAAGAGTCAAAATCTCCTTGCAGGACACAAACCTGAATGAGCAGGCACTTCTTCACTGCTGCAAAACAGAAGGGAAGAGATGGTGTGGAGAGAGACCAGGGCTACCTCTGAACTGGCCAGCCTGCTTACCAGAGGCCCAGGAGACACTGGTAAGAACAGCTGTACCCAAGTCCCAGACACATCCTGCAGAGTGTGATCAGTGCCTGTATGCTGACTCAAGCCTATCTGCCAGATTAACTGTGTGCATGGGACAAGCTAGTCATGGTGAAAAATTCCTCTGGTTTCAGCTGTGATTGACGAGAGAAGGAATAAGAAGACAGGAGCTGAAAAGCAGTGTGCAGTAACCTTTCCCTTTGTCAGAAATGTCAAACCAGTTCCTAACAGCTCACTTTAAAATGCATTTTACATCCTCTTTTTGACACCTTTCCCACCTCCCCAACATTACCAGAAGATACAAATTCACCCTGACAGCCAGACGAGGAAGGGAAAACAAGAAATAAAATAAAATAAACTCTCTAAACCCTTTCTAACCACCATAGATAACAAGAGTTAGTATAATACACTTACTGACACTTCAAGCATGAACCACCTTCTGCCCTCAAAAATCCAGCACTAATTTGGCAGGAATAAGGTTACTTATCCTATCACGACCCAATGATTACTGTCTTTTTTCCCTGCTAAACACTGATATCATTTTGTAACACAACTGTATCGGGTTCATCTTTTTTTTTATTGCCTTTCTCCACTCACAGACTTCCTCCTTTCCTTTTCTCTGTCGTGTTGACTTGCAGAACCTGACATCTTTGCATCAGAAAAACTGAGCAGCTCTATTAATTGCTACTGAATGAAGATGTTTATCACACAAAGACAAAAAAGAAAAATAAGAAAACCCAATCCACAATAAAGAGAAAAGGAAGATGTTTTACTGACATATCTCTCACATCTGCATTTTGTGACTTTATCGGTAGACTTCCTCTCACCTAAACTTGTATCTTTTAAAAATTTGATATCTAGTCTCATTAGCCGTCTGGGCTTCTACTATACTCAGAGAACAGAGAAAGGGCAAGTCAGGAGAATGATTCACCATATCTTCTTTAGAAAGCTATTTTGGGATGGACTAAATCATTCTTTGGAGATTAGACAATTAATATAGACTAGATGTCCAACTTCTACACAGCTACAGGGTAAGATGTACTACTGCCATGACACAAGGAAGGACAGATCCAAAGACTGAGAGCTGACAATAGATGTCAGTGACAATTATTTGGTTTCAAAACGTCTGGGAAGGAGCAGACCCAAGAGAGAAAACACTTGTTCAAGGTCACAGGGAAGGTCACTAGAACTGCTCGTGTCTCCCAGGTGCGCTCCAATGTCCTGAATATAACATATTCATTTACCATGCAAGGAATAAGGTTGAGGAAATGACAGTCCAAATGCCACATGCAAAAAAATTCAGAAGAAAAAGCACGTGTTTTACTACAGTTTCATTTACGTGAGCAGCACACCAGTTCCCCCAAGCTTCTGAGAGTATTAGTAGTAGGAAAACACAATTCTGTGCATTTTCAGAAGCTGCTTGCAGCCCGAAAACCCAAGGCACAAGATGATATCAGTGACCGCATTACCCAACCAAACCTGAAGTAAATACGCTGTAGTCTAAATAGAACTGGGGCAAAAGCTGTAGGGAACAGAAGGTCTTGGCACTGCATGAAATTAATGCTAGCTCTGGACTAAGTGATGTGAAATACTTTGAAAAAATACTGCAGGCAGCAGGTGGACACCGATCTGGGGGTGTCTAGTGATGAGTGACTTCCATATGTAAAGCCAGTAGTGACCAGGAGGAGGGAAATAAGCTTCATTTCTCCCATGTTCAACTCTGCCACAGCGAATAGGACACCACAGGGGACATAAGGAACCGCAGGGACCTTCCAAGGACCTCTGGGAAAAGGATGGTCATGAAACATTTGGAGTGACTACATTATGAAAAATAAATAGCCCTAACCATACACTTGCCCATAAATTGACAACTGCAGCTGTACTCAAGACAGCAATGTTAAAAAATGCCTCTTATAATGCCAGTGTAGAAAAGCCTGCATAGACCTGAAGGGTGCTTTTTAACCTTATGCCACCATGTCGCTTTGGACTTTCTTTTAGTCATAGCCACTTTCTTACAACAAGCACAAACTGCCAGCTGAATCAATGCTTCCCCTCCTCCTCCTCCAAACACTTCATAACCACAAACCTCAGCTGCGCTCACTTGTTTCCTGTGTTTACCCAACAGATCATGGCAAAAAAGGGACCAGAGGAAGGAGTTTATAACAGTAAAATAATCAATACTGACATGCCATCACTGTCTGCAAGGCAATCATTAGCAGCTCAGGAGAGACCTCAGGGGCTTCTTTTTGCTTGGCGTGTGATTGCCTCCTGCAGAGAGCTAAGCTGCTATGAAAGACTTCGGCAGGTGCCTCTTCCTCCTCCACTCCTCCTCCAGCCCAGGGGATTCAGTGAAAGTCAGGCAGCTAAATTACACCTCTGGGTTATCATCAGCAATATTAATTACTGTGTTCTTCCTAATTATCCTCTTTTAACACACTCAGTTGGCTTGCAGGAACAATGCAAGGTTGGCAAACAGTGGCATTTAAAAATGATTGGGCCATAGGCTCAGTTGATAGAAAGCAGCACAGCAGGTTTATAGAAAGGTCAGTTTATGCTGGTGGTGGAGTTTTTACCCACTGTTATGAGGGTGTGAGCTGAGTTGCAGGTAGGCTGACATGCCCTGGCCAGCCGGCATGAGCAGAGACAAATGATTTGGGGTCAGTTGTTCACTGGCCTACATTGTGACCTCGTGCAAAGCACTATTCCCTACCACAGTTCTAAAGTGACTTTCTGACCTACATTAAAATAAGCAACACAATATCATTATCCAGAGTCAGAACACTTCTTTTGTCTCCTGTTCCATCCTGCATGAACTGCAGGTAAACTTGGGAAACCCAGCGAGACTGATTATGAACTCTGACTGGCTGGCTGTCCTGTTCTTGAAGTAACCAGACGTCGGTGGACTCGCACTCAGATCACTGACATACAGAAAGTCACATTTGCAGCATAAGACAACTCAGTTGTGCACTTCCCTACCTTGTTGTTCAAATCCCTCATTCTCCCCAGGCTGTCTCCCCCCTTCTTGGATGCAACTTCTGTCTGGGGTACGCAACTCAACTCACCAGATTCAACTCATCTCAGATGTGGTTGACAAGGATAACTGCTCAGTGGCCTGACTGCCTGTATTGGAGCCTTGACAGATTTGATGCCTCAGCGGATGACAAACCTACCTATCAGAATGTACACCCCGTCATATAGATCTGTTCCTGAAAGAGCACTACCATTCAGATAAAGTGTGTTAAAAAGAAAAAGAAAATTCTACAATTTGGAGTGCACCTTCTTGGGCTGTGATCTTTCAGCATGATCCTTTAATTGCACTTGTGTTCCTAACTTCAGACCAGCACCTCTAGCTGCAGAACATTTTCCTCCACGTCCCTCAAAAAGTATTTCTGTTTTGTTCTCACTTGGTGCCTATGAAAATCGTGTCTAACTGGTCTCCTGTCCTGCAGAAGACAAGACATAAAATACAACAGTATTTGCAGACATGGACTCTGAAAATGTCACCCGACTTTCTACCCAGAGCCAGCCAAAGCTCTGTTAGTCTCCTCCTGTCAGCTGTGGGATATGAAGCACTTTTTCCAAATATCATCAGACTCCTGTGCTCATCTGCTTTGAGAGTTCAGAGTTGAAATGAAGCACTCAGAAAACACAGATCCAAGCAGGCAAGATATATTTGCCAGCGTATAGAGAAAAGCAATAGAAATCCCATTTTAACAAACTGTTCTCTAGCTCAGAGAGTGAAATCCAGTCTGGTGAAGGTCAATTCTAGCTCCATGTATATCGTTTAAGTCCCTCTTAGGCCTGTAGCTGTCACAGAGGCCACGTGCTTTTGGAAATGTTTATCCTGATAGAAGATCCTTGTGTTTTTCAAGAACAAATAGTAGCTGCTGCATTTTTAGCACATTCCCTACAATACAACCACAATCAGGGCAATATGAGTGACACCCTGCTCTAGGCACTCAGTGAGCAGGCACCAGGTAAGGTAAATCTGCCCGTTTCTTGGCTAATTCCTGCTCCTGCAGGAATCCAAGGATGTCTGCAGATCCACAGCACTGGAGGAGCAGGGACAGAGGTGTACAGATGGAAGGACAAACCCACAGGAGAGTGAGACAGTGCCTTAGACATCAAACTCTCTCAGCTTTCCCCTGTGTATCCAAACATTTACTTCAGTTACCAACTCCAGCATGAGCTGGTGACACCAGAGCCAGAATCATGCTCCTTTCTAGAGGACATCAAGAGCTTTTCCTTCATTTTGATTACATGAATATAGCTCCAACTATGTCACAGCTGGAGGTACCCAGCAGAAAACTGAAAGCAGCCGCATCCATGAGAAAGAGTCAAGGCAAAATCAGGGTAGACATGTTACAATGCCAAGGAAGTCATCCCTCCATGAGTTCAATAATGACAAAAAGAAATCTGCCTGGGGAGACTGGGACATATATAAATCTCCTCTCAGCCAGCAAACATTGATCCTTGTAAATCCCTTCCATGGCTTTGAGCTATCTCTCAGAAAGCAGCACAGTCTTGTTTCACCAGCAGTTTTGCCTCATGAAGGTGACATTCTTCATGCTCCTGCAAAATATTCAGGGTGCAAAATGTGATACATAGATTGGGGCCTGATTCCTACCTGCACAAGGTCATTTTAGTTAGTTCTTCAGCCCATTTCAGTCAAAGATAATCTTTCCAGCAAGCTTTGGATCAAGCCCGGTGTAAACTAAAGCCCCCAAGGCCTCCTTAGTTTGGGGTTCTGTCTGGAGGAGAGTGTGCAGGACGGTGTTTGTGCTGATGAATGGCTTGGCATTACAGTAACGAGGTGCAGGAGATCTAAAACCCTGCTGCTGTTAATATACATGAGTCACCACTGCTGTGTGTGCCAAACATGCTTCCAAATGGAGCTGCAGTTTGCCCTTGGATGTTTAGCTGGGCAAAGGAAAGTTTGCAAAACTTGTTTTTGTTCAGTGATTCAAGATATCCACGTAGTAGATATCTCTTTCTCAATGTGCTTACTGGCAAACATCGAACAAAGACAACTCTTGTGTGTTTGCCTTTTATTAATAGTTTACAACTTGAAGTTTTCTTCTCTTTTGTTCTTGCTGATCTCACAGAAAACTATAAAAATATATATAGATAGATGTCTGCCAAATAGATTTCTTGGAGGAAAGCAGAAAAGTGTGAATAATGGGTTCTGAAATATGGATAATTAGTAGATCAAATAACCCCAAGGACTGTGGAATTTTTTCATCATCTGCAGATATTCGCCATTCCTATTTCTCTAAATAAGTTATGTGTACCCTCAAGCTACATTTTTTTCTCTAGTTCATATAATAAAAATAAAGGTGTCTACTGCGGGGGTAGGGGAGATTATTTATTTATTTTAATTTAATTTAATGTTTCTGACAGTGAGATGATGACAGCTCTGGCTGCAGCTACAAGTCATATGAGCAGCTGCTGTACAAAATTCCTGACTGCAGCACCTCTGCCCTGACCTTTCCACTCCCACAAAAGGCTGTTCTTCAGTTTGGTTCGGTAATGCCAAGCCAAAGAAGATTGCCAATGTCAGCAGGTTGGTAGCAGGCACACAGCAAAAAGTGTGGACCCGTTTCTCTCTGGGTGCAAATGGCTGCAACTCTCCCTTAGGGTTCCAAATCATATTCCAGAGGGACTTTTCTAAATGCTGCCTTACTTCTCATTTGCTTGCTCCTCTTCTCGGTATATCCATAAATAAGGAATATGCAAACCTCCGGTGACACGAAATCAAAGCTATTTGCTTCTCCTCTGAAGCAGAGCAAGGCTAGAACACAGGAAAGGGTCTTTTCCTCCCCGCAAACGGCAGTTTATCTGCCACTAGCGTCGCTCATCACCAGCCCACAGCTGATCTATGCTCTGAGAGGTGTGTGCAGCTTTGTCCATAGATTTTTGGAAATAAACGAATAGATAAAAGAATGGCTGCCATGCTGAGGTGTTCAGCTGCTGATTTGTGGAAGCAGTAGAGGAACTGATCCTTGAAAAATGGATGGGACTTTGTTGCAATGTAGGAGTTCACAAGAACAGGTTTATCATGGCAATTCTCTTACCAAAAATTAGAAAGCCAGAGCTCTGTATTCTACTAACATCACAAGAAAAATGATACAACTGTTACTTATTATAAATAAGCTTGATAAAGTGCTTCAAAGCTTGAGCCCTCCAAATCTTCTTGTTTCTAATGAAACACTGTCATCTTAGAGGCAAAATAAAACTCTTCCCTTAGAGACAGTAATGTAATAGCAGGGACATTAATTAATTTCATCTCCACATCAGTGCTCTGTTTTATTTAAACTCCCATCCTGCAGCCACTGGGGTGCTCGAGCATCTGCAAAGCCTGCAAGAGCCCTGGACTGCAGCCAAAGGGAGGTTTGGTGTCGGTGGCAGATGGCAGACTAGTGTAGACAAGACAGAACCAGCTCTAGCTGGTCTAGGATGACCATGGACCTTTGCTAGCAATAATAAGGAGGTGATTCTGCCCCTGGACTCCACTTTTGTGAGACCCCCCTGGGAGTCCTGCATCCAGCTCTGGAGCCCTCAGCACAGGAAAGACAGGGACCTATTAGAGCAGGCCACAGCAATGGTCTGAGGGCTGGAACACCTCTCCTGTGAGGAAAGGCTGTTCAGTCTGGAGAACAGAAGGCTCCAGCAAGATCTCATAGCAGCCTTCCAGTACCTGTAGGGGCCCACAGGAAAGTTGGAGAGGACTTTTTACAAAGGCCTGCAGTGATAGGATGAGGAGTAATGGCTTCAAACTGAAAGAGAGTGGGGTTTAGTTTAGAGATAAGAAAGAAATTCTTTACAATGGAGGTGGTGAGGCACTGGCACAGGTTGCCCAGAGCAGTTGTGGCTGCCCCCTCCCTGGCCATGTTCAAGGCCAGGTTGGATAGGGCTTTGAGCAGCCTGGTCTAGTGGAAGGTGTCCCTGCCCATGGCAGGGTGATTGAAACAAGATGATCTTTAAGGTCCCTTCCAACCCAAAGCATTCTATGACTCTATGATAGGATAATGAAATTATGGCTGTTACAAGTAGGCTTTAAGTACTCATATGCCCTAAACCCTTCTATTCTTTGCTGATGAAACTTTGCAATGGTGATTCACTACGGACCCAGAATGGTGGTTTTATGTGTGAATCATGGTAGTTTCCCCCCTTAGAAATCACCTCACTGGACTACATTAACAAACTCAATAAAAGTACCCAGTGTGCATGGCACACCCAAATCCAATGCCAAGGACTACAAAAGCAAGGTTTGACATGACCCAGAGACCTTGTTAAATTCTTAGCTACAGCCTGCCGAGGCCTGAAAAATACAATTCAATGTCAAGGGAAGATGTCACGAAGCCCTAGCAGGAAGATGTCTCTATCGGTAGCCCCATTGAAAATCAAATTGATCTTTCATTACCCCATGCAATTAACCTATGTAAATATGTGCTAATGACCACTTCACTAGTAATTCATTTCATTCGCTCATCAGGCTGCATGAAGACACAAGCAAGCAATGTTCAAAAAAGCACATCTTTGGTGACCAGGCCCCTCCAGCCTGGAAGGAAAAAGCAGGAAGCCAGTGGCGGAGTAACACCACTGATAGGACAGCCATCCTACACTTCTCTCTGCAAGCAGTTTCTGAAAGGTAAACTCAGCCTCTTGCTGACGCTACAACACAAAAAAAATTCTACTGGCCATTCCAGCCACTGCTGTTTCTGCTAACCATCTTCTCATTGCTCTGATCTGTTAATCTTCACAGTGGTGAAACAAGGTTTGGTTGGTCGCCTGCCTGTACACTGTGATGTTGAAACAAGGACAGGCAAGTTCTGCAGACATGGCAAGGACTAGGAAGAAGAACAGGCAAGTAAGCATGAGCAGAAGGTACGTGAGGAAGAGGGCAGCAGTAACACTGCCTATGAGGCAGCCCAGAGAGTTGCCAGAAAGAGGAAGATATACTGGTTTGCCTTTACTTCACTTCTATCACATAGTTGATGCCTTGCTGCTCCTGCTCCCACAGAGTATAAGGACTGTGTATCTTTACGTTCAGACACCCCAGGACACAAACTGACTTGCTCTGAGTCATCTAAAAAAGTGGATCTGGTGTATTAGCTCCTGTCCCAAGAGACTCAGACCACTCGTACATTGTTTAGAGTAGAGATGTTTCTATCTCCGAGGTCTTGGGCAAGAACACAATACAGGAAATAAATCATCCTCCCTCTTTTTCAGTTCCAACAGTTCAGCTGTGCCAGTGTGGCCAAACTGAGTTTTCACCTCATTTGAATCCTGTGTGTTTGAAAACATAAGTGCCAACAGTGAAGTGGCACAGACCCATCCCCTCTTCTCTTCTGCATCATCTCCCAAGGCCTTTCCAACAATGCAGCCAAAGTCAAAGAACATTATCTGACCACACACTCCCTTCCCCTTCTGAGACTGTCCTACACTTGCTTAGAAAGTAACACATCAAACTTTCTAAAAGCAATTATACCCTGCCCAGTCAGACAGAATCAAGGCCATGAGGACATGAATCAGACAAGCATCAACACCATTCTTTCCATCCTACTTCACAGTGGAGCAAGAAGATGCAATGACATCTTCTCACCTAATGAGACAAACATCAATCACTGAGCTGTCAAAGGGGAATCAGAGATATTGATGCAATCACTCAAGGTCTCATTGGTATCTTGCAAAACCCATGACCCATCTGAACTTCATGTGCAGGGAGATTGTCCCAAGTTTCTGATTCTTGGACTTGTTTTCCTGCTAGGACAAGTAAATGATAAAACAACAAGAAGAAAGAAGTTTTGCATTCTTTCTGCAGAAGAGGAAAGGGACTGGAGTCAGCAGAGGCCTTCTGAAGCTAAATTTCTTAAAGAAATAGGATTTTTGTGACAAAACTTTTTGTGTGAAGGCACACACAGCCTTTTTCTGTCTTGTCCACAATAACTTAAACACAGCAGCTACTTCAAAGCCAGTTTTACTGAACAAAGAGAGTCTCCAAAATACCACGTTTCACAAAAATGGCTAGGTTAAAGAGAGATCCTGAGATAAAATGAGCACACCCACCCTTTATTTTATATTCTTAGAATGTCCAGCCACCTGAAAAGCTTTCTTCAGTGCTCATCAAGCATAAGGCACAATCCATCTGAAACTCCAGTGTTATTGGTCCCACTACTCATTTCACTGTTAGACTTCGAACTAAGGTTATTTTCACCATGCAGGCATTTACCCAGGAACAACCCCAGTTCAGAGACAGGAGCTTTATATCAGAGGGGCGATGTCAGGGCTTTCCTGTAACTCTTACCATCCTACTTTCAGGACGCAGCAGCAACCAGAAGGAGGATCACAGTTGGGGAGTCTTAAACCTGCTGTCACTTCAACTTTCTTTTATCTCCTACTGGCCTGGATTCTGTGAATGGGACTGGACTCTTAAGCGTTATTCTGACCTCATGGAAAACCATATTTTAAAATTGTGTGCAGCATCAGAACTGGATCTCCCCCTAGTCTCCATGACGTGCAAGCTTTGAATGCCAAGCTCCAGGCTTCCCATTGGCAGGGATACAGCTTTGTCTGATGAGCAGGGTTACAACAAAGGCATTTTCTTCCTTAATTACTCAGGTACCAACAGAGCTTGGGAAATACCAGCCTCAGAGGGAAATGGTTGGGAAGGGAAAGGTAGGAACACAGAACAGCAGCAAAATATCCTCAAAAAAAGTGGCAAAAATTATGACGAGTCAGGAGTTGCATTAAGACTCCAGTTGCCAAATAATAGAACCAATGTGTTAGAACCCATCAGTATAAAAACCAAAAGCTCACTGAGCAGAGCAGGACTTGATCTCTGACTTCCCTTCCCTCCTTGGTGGTTTCTCCTGGGAAAGCCTCTGAGAAATCATCGCCGACTGTGCTGGGAGCACCATGCGTGGGGCATAAGAGGGACTTAGGTGTCTACTTTGCTGTCTATCATCGAGTGACCCACAATCAAGCTCCTTGCTGCCAGGCTGTAGGTCTTGTGTTGAAAGCAGTTGTGTCAGATGGTAGATGCTCACACTTTCGACAGCAGCTCAGTGCAGACTCAGCAGGACAGATCCCATTCCCAGAGTTCTTTGCCATTAGAAAGTAAACTTCATTAGTCTACTACATAGATGCACATGGAAAATATAACTTCTGGAGAACTGAAACACCCACACGCGCTCTCTGTAGAACCCTCCAGAAGTGCTGCAGCCTGCTGTCCCTACAAACACACATCACAGACCACAGTCATCTACACTAGCACCATGCGCTGTAGCACTTTAATGTTCTGTCAATAATTCTCTCCAGCAGCTCAGCAAGTCTGGCAAAGTGCATGGCTATAGCCACTGGTTTTTATGAGCATAATAATCAGAGTTAATTTCCACACCACAGACATGAACATTTCCAGGATCCCAGCCACGTACACAGGGCACCTGAGACACCAGCAGCTGTCTCCAGCTCCACTTGACCCCCTGAAAAAGGAGGCATGGAAAATGCTATCCCAGCAGGCATTAATGCAGGTTAATTAAACCTAAACTGCTTGGCAGGGGCACGGTGAGTTGAGAAACGATGCTTCTGCAGGCTGCCCAGTGCACCAATCCCACCGTGGCATCATCATTAATGGTTCTCACACAAGCCTCAGGGCTCATTTGCTTGACAAGAGCAAAGCAGTAATTTTACTGTTGAACACTTGCAAAAATGATGCCCTGACTGTTATCAAAAGTGACAGGCAAGTTATGTGAGCAGTTAACTGAAGGTTACTTTTTAGGGCCAAACCTCTGAATAGATCAGACGTCAATTAGTTCATGCATGGAAGGAGGAGGGGAAAGAAAACATAAAGAGAAAAAGGAGGAAAAAAGAAAACAGAAGAGAGGAAAAGAAATAGCAAAAAAGGGATGGACTTAATTGGTTTCTCTGATGAGTGCTTTGAGGGATAGAAGGGGGAAGACTATAAGCATGGCAGCTGCCCGCATTCCCTGAGGAGCTCTGACCATGCCAGTGGGTTGGCAGCTGCTGCAGTTGAGGCAATGCAGCTGGGACAGCAGGAAGAAGCTGGGGTCTCAGCACATGCAGGAGAAGCACCCTCCAATCTGTACCTGCCACAAGGTACTGGGGCTTTTGCTTTCCTCTACATTCCTCACGTGAAAACACCATGAGAAAACTTTCATGGTCCAGCAAATTAGTTCATTTACATTGTGGACACTTCAAGAGGAACAAAATCATCCACAGAGTGAATATACCTGGGCACCCTACAATCCAAGATTTTTAGAAAAAAATACAGAGTCGTTGAGACTCAGAAAACTGCTGAAAGAAAAAAAATCAGTTTTGACAAATTTTCCCCAGTAAAAAAAAAAATCATTAGTGAAGTTAAATAACCCTTTTGATTCACTTTAAATAAGAAGATAGGTTTTTTACCTTAAAATTACTTTCCTTGTGAGAAATACAGTTATACTAGGCTACAAAGCTGAAAGCTGAAAAAAATATATAAAGATGCAAAGTGAAGCCTTTGTTTAAAAATAAGGAAGTTTTTGTTTTCTCTTACCCAAAAGCAATGCGGGATCATAACTTTCCTTCTGAAACACAAAAAAGTGGATGGAGTCATCCCCCACTTCCCCTTCACCTGTGGGGTGAGGAACCAGAGAAGTCTTGCCCCTGCCTCGTGTGTGTGTACTGCCAAAGGGTTTAGCTGTTAATAACTGTTACTGCTCTGGCTGTCAGCTGGATAGACTGCTCTTCTGTGCTTCTTAAGGATGGTGTGGCACAAGACCAGTGGTTCTCTGAATTTTGTGGAGAATAAGATTGATGGGATGGAGGGAGAGAATAGGATTCCCCAGCATTGAGATGTAGAAGAATTAAGCCTGTAGCCAACAAACTAAACTCAGAGGTATAACTAGAGGTTTTCTTGCAGTTACTGGTTTGAGAAACAACTGTGTGCACAGTTTTATAAATGTTCTTTTATGATTAACAGTAGGAGAAAGAAAAACAGACTGCTCACATCTCTGTCTCCCTCACAGAGCAGCTGCCAACAGTGCAGGATGTGGTCTCAGCTGAGCTTATATAAGTGAAGTGACAGCCCTTCGCCACTCCCTTGCAGGTACAGCCAGGGACACCAACCCCAAGCCCCAGCTCCCTCAGCCCTACACCAGGCGCAGCCCCGAGCCGTATCCTGCCAGGCTGCACCGTGCTGGGGAGGCACCCAGACAGCTCACTAACAGCGAGATTAAAGCATATCACTATTTATTTCCAGAGAAGTTCAATTCTGGACCTGTCACCCCGACAGGACCATAAATACTTGCAGGGCTGGATGTAGGCTGAGTCTCTCGGGTTTGGGATGGGAATATTGCAGTTGGGAGCTTATTTGTCCAAATTCCCACTCTCCCCACACCTCCTCTCCACCCCAGTCCCCACCTTTTCTGATCTTTGTCATACCAAGAAAGGTCAGCGTTTTGCCTCACTGGTTTGCTCCTGGAGCACAGCCTAGCTTGGTTGGTATAGGCAGACTTGATGCAAGCAAGGACTAAACCTCACAGAGAGCACCCATTGGTTTTCTGATCACATCCCGGACTGGCTGCCAGGCTCCAAAGGCAAGAGGATTTATTGCACTGAAAAGCAGCAGCAGCAGCCGCCCGTGAGGAGCCTACGGAGCTTCATGCACAGGAATAAAAATTTCAGGGCCGCTTGGAGATATGAAATATTTCTTAATTACTTTATGTTCCAGCACAGCTTGAGGATTTTGCTGCTGCTGTTGTTCTTGGGGCTTGTTTGGTAGTTTTAACTTTTTTTTTTTTTTTTAAATGTAACTAGTAGAAAAGCAGTATGAATGCCAGCTTCCTTGCTGCATCTCAGAAAGGACTAGCTATGGATTTGCTCAGGGAATGGCTGCTCATAGAGGATGCTGGCACAGAGAGAGTGCCAGCCTCTGTCAGCATGGGATCATCTACCTCATGCTGAAAGACATTAAAATCTCCTCCCCTGAGACATTTCTCTATAACAGCTTTGCTCTGGGGAGAGGTGCATCATTAAAACACTTGCTTAAAAGAAGCCTGAACAAGATCCTTCCATAGATTCCCTTCTAGCCCTGCCAGATCATGCGTTTCTCTAACACCCCTGCTGCTCAGTAATATTTGTCCCTTGGACTGTGATTCCTAAAGCATGATTTTCTCAAACACCCTTAAAACTTAAGCCTTGCTCCTCTCCTCTTCCTCCTGCTTAATCTCTGCCCCTCAAAGAAATATGATGTTTCTCACTGCTGAAGCCAACACCTAAGACACCAAAGGTCCAATGGGTGCTAAACTAAATTTGTTTCTGGGCTGCTGCTCCCTGGGTCCTGGGAGAGAAAAGGGGGAAGTATCTGGGGGAAATGAGAAGTCCCAGAGACTGAAACCTGTTCCTCCTACCATTCCCACATCTTCAGGCACTGCATAAACACATGCAGCCCCAGCAGCCACGCCTGGGATTGCAAAAGGATGCTGCCAGGGCACAGAGAACTGCACCTTATTCACAGCTTTCCCTTATCAAAAACACTATGATAAGCTCCTGTTTTGCACCAGCCTTCCATGAGCAAAAAGCTCCTCACGTGAAATGGTCAAGAGAACAGATGATTCTTTTGCAGTAAGTTTTTTGGGTAGAAGGGTGCAGATACCAGGCTAGGAGGGGCATGATGGACACTGATGGTTGTCTCTTCCTTGTCCCAGGATCAAGGCCAGCTCGGGATGTGGCCCAGGCAGACCAGAGGCAGCTTCATGTCCCCACACTGAATTCACAGCACTCACACACCTCTCTTTGCTGCAGAGCTCTCTGTAACACGGACGTGGAGCCTGTCCTGCACTCCCAGAGGCCAGAGCTAAGGAAAAAGGAGCATATTGCTGTAGTATATCCCAGTTCAGTGCCTCCCAGAGATCCCCCTGGATTGTGCCTTGCACCAGGCAAATACAAGACCCAGAGACAGAACTAAAAGACTTTAATATCCTTCATTCTGTGCAGCTGAAGAAGAAAAGGAGAAAGTGTTTTCATCACCTTCTGGTGTCTTTTTCTCTTCTACTTCATATGAGAACCAAGAACAAGACAGCACTAGGAGTCCAAAAGTGTTACCACCCATGCCACAGTTAGTGCATTGGCTTTCAAGCTGGGGAAACTGGTCCTGCATAAATATAAAACACAAAACCCTGGACATGACCTTAGAGCAGTGAACCTCCGAAACAGAGAAGTGGTGCAAGCAGGATTTGCTTCCCTGTTACCAGAACTGCTCACATTTTTGTTCCTAAAAATGACACATGTTTTCCAGCATACCAGGTTGGGGAAGACAGCAGCAGTGGGCAGCTGGACGGAAAAGAGAATGACAATTTTGCCAGGACAGTCCAGTGACCGCGGTAGGTCACGTTTTTTAATCTTTTCTAGGTTAAACACAGGCAGTTGTGTCTTGTTATATTACATTATATAATATGATTTGCTGATATAGTTTGATAGGTTGAATCCAAGAACATGGTGACTCATGTAGGAAATTGGAAGCCTCCTTGTCTCCAGCACAGTGTTTCCGGAATATAGAGTGAATCAAACTGATTGTATTTATTTAGTTATTTTTGCTGTTTACTAAATAACTATTTATTTAGTTATTTTTGAAGTCTGTAAGGGAAACCTCCCCAGATTTGAGAGAGGGGGAGGGAAGCTATGGGCTTGGGTGCAACAGATTCTCTAAAATAAAATATATTTAGGAGATGTTCCAAAAATGGAACAAGAGGAGAAAGGAATGTCACGAAAGGCAGGTGTCAGGACTGCTGGGTTGCAGTCCCTGGCTCCAGCACAGACTTCAGAGAAAGGCAGGTTTTCCCTGCGACGCATGCTGGCTGCCAAGGAGTTCCTTGCTTTGGGACCTGAATGCTTTTGACAAAAAGCCTGAGCTTTTCTGAAATCCTCCGCTCTAACATCTGGCCACCTCAATTTGCCCAGACATAAATATCCACTTCACAGTAGCATCGTAAATCTTAATTAAGATCTGTAAACTGTAGATGAAAAGGATTATATGAGTATACAAGTATCAGTATCAGGTATAGCCCCCGAGAAGCACACGCTTTCATGCTGTACCATGCACAGTGGCATTGAGAAACGTATGAATGTCACAGCATTATTGATTCGGTAGCTACTAAAAAGCTCCAGGATCCCTGGCAATGAAAGCATGATAATGAGAAGTAGCCAGGATAGCACTATTTCTGCAAACAGTATTTGCATTCACTGGGACTAGAGCATAAGCTGTATTTATCAATAGAGAGGCAACAGCTGGTGTGAATGCTAAGGATTAGCCAAGTTCATTTTACAGAAAATGCGGTGGCTGTGGTTTACCTTTTTAGCATTGGCTGCAAGGTATCAGTAAAAATGAGCAACTCACCCAAAAGTGAATACTTCAAAACAAAACCAGAAGCTATCAGATGACAGTCTAACTGCTATTTATTTTTCAGGGATTGATTTTATTTTTTTCCTCAGCAGCTGCAATACCAAAACCTTCGTCTATTTATACTCAGGGTGTGCAGGAGCACAACTTCATTACAAGGTGAAGGAAAAGCAGAACGCTAAATTGCCCTAACAGGTAGTTACTATTTAATGAAAAAGAAGACAAAGAGTTACTTAACGAAAGCCTGAAGTGTCAGAGATTTCTCCTGAGAAGGAGATATAATGTAATTAAGGCCAAGCACAGTGATGCAAAGAGCTACATCAATGGAGTAAGTTATCTGATACAGCTACTGCCTCCCCACCCCTCTCGCTCTGGTCTCCGTGTAAATGAGGACACAGCTCTAACAGGCTGCCTGCTATGATTTACTGTAGCAGGGTATTTCCAAAAGCGGGAAGAAGGACAGTTAGTAAACACCATTCGCCCTCCTACCGAGAGAAAGGGGAAAGATGCTGCTGTGCTTGAACAGAGGCTATGTGAAACAAACGGCTCCTTTGCTGCTACAGGCCATTAGCATAGGTACAACCATAAATTTTATTGTTCCCTACTGCTGCCGCTGCGGTACCACTCTCACTCGTAGAGCAGTACTCCTACTGAAAACGTCCTTAGAGCTCATGACATTTTGGACAAAAGGCATCCTTGCAATGCAGCAAGGATCCTGTGAAGCCTTGCTTTCTACCTTGGTGCTTGGTGACACTCAGGCTGGAGCTGCACCCTCCACTTCTCCTGCCTGAGGTCCCACGTGCTCAGGCCTTGGTGACATGCGCAGTGCCCAGGTTCTGATGGAGACGGGGCAGCTTGCTCAGACACTTCAAAGCTCCAAAACTCTGTTTTGTCTTTGGATTTTTCTCATTAAATGAGCTGTTCTCTCTTCATTGATCTCTTTACTGGATGAATCTACTTTCATGGCTGCCACACATGTTCCATGGCAGGAAATAAAGGAAAACATTTCACCTCCTGAGGATCCTGAATCAGTGCTTAATTAAACAATAGTGATTACATTTCCTTTGGTAGTGCTGTGCAGGCAGAGAACTTTTGCATTGGAAGGAAAAAGATAGGCAGAAAGCAAATTCCTCCAACATTGCTTGCTACGGATAAGCTTGCAAATCGTGCTGGCAGAAAGTTTATGGTCCTCTGCAGAGATCCCAGCTGGGTGATTTTTTTCCTGTCTCTCAGATACAAATACCGTGTAAATTCTCTTAAATTACTTGGTAACTAAGATAGATATGCTTGGCAAATACCCTATCACTACAGAACACAGTAATTACATATTCTGCATCCAGGTACTAATTATATTGCCTCTCGATTACTCAGTGATTACACTTTGAAGTAATTACTGGGACACCTATCTACTCTGGGTGATAAAGTAGCAATAATCCTGTATCCATTCTAGGGGGTACTGGCTTCCCTAGAAACACCTTCCCCCAACACTGTATCAAAAATAGACCTGGAGAAGTCGCAAGGAGTAGGGCTGTGAGAAAGGGAACATGCCCCTCCTCCCAGCCTACTGGTGGGCTGCAGATCTTTCTCCATTAATCAACACTTGAAGACCTCTGAAAGCAAGAGACTCCCTTCTTGTCAAAGCCAGCCAAAAGTCACCAGGGCAAAAAGCATGGTGAGGAGTCAGGGGGCTTTGAAGACTAAAAAGAGGCCACATGGCAGCTCCAGAGAAGCAGCAGAACAAGACAGCTAGCAAGCGTTCACCGTGCAGCAGCACTAAGAGCGACAAGCAAGCACCCACCCACACTGGCAGGTCCAGCACTGCACACACATCGCGGCTCTGCGACAGAAGAAGTCAAGCTCCATGACTGCAGCTCTACTGCTCCAAAACCAGAAGAGTTTGCACCATGTTGCTGAGACTGCTGTGCTCCCCAGGGTGACTGATGTCATCGACTCACACCGTATGTACCCAGACATCACATAACCACATCGCAGATGAAACCTTTAACACAGGAACCCAAGAAGGCTCAAAACGCTCACGCTTGCAGAAGCACTGCTCATCATCCTCCCGGGATTCAAGTAACCAAATCATATGGTTAGTATATGTTCAGCAAGTAATTTCTTCAGACATGGTATCTGGCTAACACTGCTGAATGAATCGGAGGGGAAAAGGGAGGAAAGGATTTTTTAAAACAAAGACTATTGCCACCTACAGCTCTTACTTGCCTTTCCCATCACCTCCTGAAGCTCATTTCTGATCACATACATCATTCCAATTCTCCTTGCATCCCAGAAAGATGAGTCTTTTTAATTGTGGCAAGTGTTAAGATTCACTTCTGCCAACCTTTTCAGACCAGTTCTGAGAGCTCAGAAGCAACCTGGGCAGTATTTTAAGAGCTCAGAGTTCTGGCACTGTCCCTTAACAATGCTTAAGCGGATGCTAATAGGTTAACACGTTAAATATTGCCTCTTTCTTGCCTGAACCAAATGAGAAATATTCCAATTACAGTATTCCCCATGGAAAATCTCTACCCACTTCAGTTATTATAAACCAGTCCACAATCATCACATGTCTGCCTGCTGTAAGCTAAGATCACAGCTTTTCTGAGTTTTTGTTTTGTCATTGCACTGTGCCTGATCTAGGACAGACGATCCTCTGGGCAATCATGATACAAATAATAAATAAAGTCTCCAAGCTTCTCCCCACTCCATGCTAGAACAGTGTTCATCTGCCAGCCCATAGCACGATCTGAGCTCTTGTCTTTCCCTAATTAAACACAGGTCTTACCTATAGCTTGTTATAATAGATGGGAGTTTTCCACCTATTTCGGTGCAAACAGGGTCCAGCCCCTAGAGTAATTTTCCAGCTAAATAAAGTACTCAGGGAAATCACCATGAGAGTTTATTAATAAACCTTATGATGAGTTTATTGCATACTGTGGAGGGAGAGGGAAGGAAGAAAGAAACTGCATACTGTCTGAAAAAACACGTGCTTTCCCATTAAGAATACCTTTCCTCAAGAGCGTAATAATTATCAATGAAAACTTGTCAAGTGCGTGCTTCTGTGGAGCACAATTATTTTTCTGCTACTCCGCAGAAAAAAAGCTGTTACTGGGCTTGTATTTCTGCGCCCAATCACATTTCGGTCATCTGGCATCACCATGCCTGTAGGACACAGCTCCAGGTAGACAAATCATAGAGTATCTCTGTCCAGTTGCAATATGTCCCACATCTTGGAGGTTTGATTCCTCCCTCCCTTACACCAGTGGAAGCCAATACTCTGCACGGATGATGACACTATGATACCACTGCGAAGCTAGATACTGTAGTTACTACCAGAAGCTGTGAAGGCAGATAATCACATCGTGTCAGCCCTCCCTGACTTTCCTAGCTCAAATGACAACTTCTTGTTCATATGCCCTCTCCATATATATTTGCTTCTGTGGTTTGGGTGAGACCATTCCTGACTAAACAAAGGAAGTTATCACAAGCAAGATATAATCCACATCTAGAATTTACAGAGAAAGTTCTCCAAAATGGAACAATTTTCACCCAGGAGTGTTTCAGGCTGAAATTTAGCTTCAGAGAAAAAACTAAAGCAAAGAAATACTATCAATAGAGATACACAAAAATATTGTCTCCCAAGGGCTTAAGAACATTCTCTTCCTCCTACTTTGCTGGCCGTATCAAATATAGTAAAAGTTCTGACCTTCTTCTTTGGCAAGACCTGGAGAGACTTGGCTGCAGGTTCTACCTGAGCAGTAAGATCTTCCTGCCCCAAATGACACTGTGAGGAATGGCGAATACTAACATTTTCTCCTGCGCTTGGGCTGACCTCACCCAACACTTATCCTGCTGGGAAGCTTCATCACTTGCAGCAATGATCAGAGTTGAACACAGACCACGTTTAAACCTGCTGCAGTGCCCTCATGGAGATCTTCCCTCTTCCACATCATAATCCTCCAGCAAAAAGAAGAATTCCAAACTTGTCCTTCAAAAAGAATATTTTCTCTTTGTGTACCCATCAGCAAGAAGGTGCCATTGCTTAAGCTGCTTGCTACAAGGCAGGTGTAATCCTTGTATGGGTTCTATCAAACCTGAAAGTCCCTGGTCAGCTCCTCTTTAGCAAGAAAAGATGAACTGGAAAGATACAGCCTGTGCTTCTGCTAAATGGATGACAAGAGGCTCCGTGCCTGGAACATGCAGTTTCACCCTTTGTGTCAAATGCATTTGGCCCTATTAACATTTTATCTGCGTGCCAGAGCAAGAGCAGGAGACTTGGCAACCAGACAAGAATAATCTTTCCTGGCAAGCAGCACCCTGCTGCTACAACAGCTCTGACGAACTTAGGGACAGTTGATTGGCAGCAGGGAAGAGACTGAAGATGGAGGTGTGGAAGATGGGATGGTGAGCAGGCAGGCCCAGGACTGGGACCGTGAGGTCAAAAGACGTACACTTGCATGAGTACACATCTAAACTGTTCAATATCAGAGGACCCTGAAGTTGTTTCCTTCAGTCACTGGCTCAGTAAATGGCTGTCTGCTGTTCTCTTTGTGTCTCCGGTCTCTGAAAATAGAAGGTACTAATATCGATCTGCGTGAGACATGTGATCATTGGCCATAGTTCACACCGTGCTGTTAGAGGAAAAGTCTTCTCCCGCCAAAATACCTCCCATCCACAAGAACCTCCTAAGCACCTTACCTCAGGCGAAATTTAAAACCAAAAGTGTAGATGAGAGTGCAGATGTGATGGATCAGTGCTGATGACATGCTCTATCTTGGACAAACTCAGTAACAAAATGGAGGGATTGCCCACACTTCATCATGAGATTTGGCATGGCCTGATCAAATGATTCTGGTGGAAAAATTGCCCCATCTTATTTACTTTCAAGTGAACGTCCATAAGACTTACCCTTAGGAAATTATTTGGTACCTCCCAGTCAGAGTAACAGAAGGTGTAAGTGATCAAATTTAGGAAGCACTAGATAAGCATTAGGAGTGAAAACAGGTTCCCCCCCATCCGCTGAGGAGTAAAGATTCAATTCCTCAATGGGCCAGAAGAATATGTTAAACATTACATGCACCCAGACGTGCAGGCTTCTCTAGGACCTATCTTCAGAGACTTGATCTGGGGCCTCTTACATATCCAAAATGTAAAATTAAGATAGAAAATATACCATGAATGGTCTCCTGATATATTCAAATATCCCAGCACTGGACTGGGTGTGATTAGTTAGCATAATTTCTATTCACACTAATTATTTGGAACACCTAGAGTTTCAAAAAAAATAGCTCTGCAATTGCACTGCTTAAATAGCTTATGGTATTACCAGCTAAGGCAAAAGTGAGGGATGAAGAAGTTAATGATTAAAGCTATACTCTTTAATGAGATAGCAGTCCAGATTTTACAGAATTCATCAGGGATCGTGGTGCAGAACACCCAAATTAGAGTAGCAAAAGAACACTATGGAGCCAAAATGAGGTGAACCATCAGTGTCAGGCAGGTAGACTGTCAGCCAGAACAGCTGGGGCGTCAGGTTGGGGGACAGCAGCAGTGTGATGACAGAAAGGTCAATACCTGCCACCAGCCATGTGACTTCCTGGATTCATTACTGTAATAAGCATCATACCAGGAAATTGCAATAGAGGTCAAAATGTAGAAGGAGAAGAGGAAAAACATGCGAGCATCCTGATGAGGAGAAAAAGAGGAGTCCACATAACAAGGACATCCAAAAGTCAAAGCGCACATGGCCCACTACAGCATTTTCCTACTGGAATCATAGAATCATTTGGGTTGGAAGGGACCTTTAAAGACCATCCAGTCCAACTCCCCTGCCATGAGCAGGGACATCTTCAACTGGATCATGTTGCTCACAGCCACATCCAACCTGGCCTTGAACGTTTCCAGGGATGGGGCATCGACCACCTCTCTAGGCAAGGTGTGCAAGTGTTTCACCACCTTCAGTGTAAAAAATTTCTTCCTCACATCTAGCCTAAATCTCCCCTTTTTGAGTTAAAAACCATTACTCCTTGTCTTATCACAACAGGCCCTGCTAAAAAGTTTGTCCCCATCTTTCTTAGAAGCCCTCTTTAAATACAGAAAAGCTGCAATCAGGTCTTCCTGGAGCCTTCTCTTCTCCAGGCTGAACAACCCCAACTGTCTCAGCCTTTCTTCACAGCAGAAGTGCTCCATCCCTTGGGTCATTGTTGTGGCCTCCTCTGGCCCTGCTCCAACAGGTCCACGTCTGTCCTGTGCTGAAGGCTCCAGAGCTGGACACAGGACTCCTGGGGGGGTGTTACCAGAGTGGAGCAGAGGGGCAGAACCCCCTCCCTCGCCCTGCTGGCCACACTGCTGGGGATGCAGCCCAGGACATGGTTGGCCTTCTGGGCTGCGAGCACACGTTGTCAGCTCATGTCCAGCTTTTCATCTACCAGTACCCCCAAGCCCTTCCCAGCAGGGCTGCTCTCAGTCCCTGCATCCCTCAGCCTGTACTGATACTGGGGGTTGCCTTGACCCAGGTGCAGGACCCTGCACTTAGCCTTGGATGGAAGTAAGTTTTCTCATCTTTCCTGGTTTCCTAAGGAAAAGACAGCTAAGCAGTTATTCTCCGTGCGTGTGTCTGTCTCCCCTACCTATTTCAACCCAATTCTACACAGTGGCACAGTCTCAAAGATGCAGGCATCCCGCGTGTTTTGGAAAAACAGGATGACAGGGATATTCTGGGAGCAGGTGGATGGCAGAGGGATTACTGAGCATGCAGCCCTCATATTCCTTATTAGTCTTCAGAGAAGCTACACAAGATGCTTGACTCCTGTATTTGGTTGCTTGTGGAACAATAGCTTTTCTTTACTATGATTTCCGTGAAGTTATGTTGCATCCCTGTGACCTCACACAGGGGATAAAAGACTCAGCTAACCTGCACCCTGGGAATCCTCAACAAAGTGAGGAGTCATAGCATGCTGCTGCCAGAGGACTTACTAAGCCATGGAAGTGTCAATATATGAAGTTGAAGAAATTACCAGGTTCTCCCAAATGAGTTTTTCCTGGTGAAATAATAATGTTCCAGAATAAGGGTGACAGAAAATGTCTGTCTTTAATTTCTTTTTCTCACTGATTTATTAACAGTATGGAAACATGAGCACGGAACAACACTACGCTCAAATCCCAAATCACTATTCTTCTTATAAATCAGGGAAATTACATCTTTTTCAAACCCAGGGAGGTGTCAGAATCAGTTCCAGCATGTGAATGCATGGCCTAGAGATCCCAGCAGCTTCAGAGTATAGCAAGTACACTAAACACCTAAATTACCTTTGATAGCATGCAAGGGAGCACGTAGACAAACTCCATCAATCTGAATCCTTCTCTCAACACAGCTTATTCAACCCAAACTCTGCAAACCAAGTTTGTGAGAGAAGAAAATGTAGTTTCTTGCCTCATCCCTAAAAAACCTACTTGTAAAACAAACATATTTGTCCTCCTGGCAAAATGGAGAACTACTCCCTTGCCTGCTGTGCTTATCTCATGTCTAGCAGCACAGCCAGTTTCTTAACTGTGTATTTCAGTGTGTAGGTCCCACATCAGCTATGCTCAGATGGGAGGCACCTTCGAAAACACACTTAAGCCTAGCTTGTGGTAGTCTCTCCCCAGCATGCCTTTTGGCTGCTTCTCCAGACAGCTTTCGTCTGTGTTAATTTATTTGTCCTTGTCAATTCTTCAAGATGCAACTCTGTCTTATCCAGAGATTTCCCTGTCTAGGCTAACTTGGGGAGAAGGTGTGGAAGAACAGCAAAAGACAAGAAGTTCCTCAAAGGAGGAAGATGACAAGGAGCCCAATTCAGTTGGCCTGAAGCTTTTTTTCATGCTCTACTAGTGTGTAATGAATCTGCACCCTCCCAATGCAACTGCAGGCTCATAAAGATCCAGCTCAGTGTTTCCCTTTTATTCACACTGATGATAATACAACTAATTGTAGTCTTCCTGCCCACTGAAAATTGAATGAAGAAGGAAATCTGAATACTGACTGAACATGGTGCCAGGGAGAATAATAAATGAAAATCAAAGGCCCGGTTCCCAGATGACTGTATGCAAAAGAATCAGTTTGCATGAGAATTCACACTTTCAACCACCACTGGAAGTCTGCCGTAGATAGCATTTTTATGGTGAAAATGATACAGGCATTTGCTTTTCCTCAGAAGAAAATCTGTGATGTTCAAGAGCACACAAAATCATCCCCCTTCTCAAGTGCCCAGGCAGCGAGGCCAGGAAGAACTCAGATTCAGATACTTTAATTCCACGTGCAGCATCCCTCAATATCAGCCTGCTTTATGCGACGACTTCCCGAAAAAAAGAAATAATTCTGTAGGTTGGGATTATTTCTTTACACAGCCCTGTCACATTTGGAATGAAATTGGAGCCCCCCAATCTGCTCAAATTCCCTTGCACAGCTGATGTAGAGGTTCCCTGTCAGAACAGATAGAGCATGCGCCTGTCACACGGCTCTCGCTGGAAGTGAAAGGACATTATTCAGGCATGAATCACTGGAATCGGGGCACTGTCTGTCCCAGAAGCCTCCTTAGCTCCGAGCCAGTGTGCACTGCTGTTCTCAGCCATGACGGCAGCAGCCACGGAGGAGGTTTTATGGGTAGATTTGGAAGCACAGTTCCCTGTAGTCAGCTGCATGGACATGCTGGAGACATGCCACGCCAGACCGTGGCAGTCTGACAGCAGCCTGGTGTTTGCCTGGTCTTTCAAGAGAAAAGCAGAATAAAGCAATATCACAGCTCAGATGCAGGTTTCACAATAAAATAGTATGAACGATGCTTGTATCCCATCCCCAATTCCTAAAAGAAACATAACCAAATGCTGGTGCTGTTTTTCCCCATCTAGCCTGTTTTCTGAAGTGCGTCTCTGACAGTTTTTGTCAAGAGGGTACAAGTATAACCTTTCTAAAAGTCCTCAGGAGCCACCTTCCTCATCTAACGATCTACATCCTGCCATGGGATGGTTCAGAAGTGAACAGAACACTCCTCACTTTGCAGGCCTACAGGATTACCCCATGAGTACAACTGCACCAGGGCTACCAATTTGCCTAATTCTAAAGAGCCAGGGCTGAAGCAGAGAGGCTATTGGAGATGAAGTTCCTCATACAATGTAATGCATTGCTTTTTTAAGACGTCTTGAATCGGAAAGGTGTTCTACAGTGTCACTTGGACCATCTTTACACCCTTTCCATCCCTCTGCCCATCATCCTGGGCATGCTGGACAAAGCAGCTGTCAGCCTGTTGTGATTTGTGTTACTCAAAACCAGCTTTTTGTGACTTCAACATTCAGATTCATTGGATTGCAGACTGACCTAGACATTCCCTTCCAGCTTTATGCTCATTTATGCAAGACGACTTTTATTTAACTCTTTAGATCAGCTGCATCTCCTCCTTGCATCACTTGAGCAGTGCCAAGGGAATGGAGCTGAGGCTACAGTCTGACCTTACATATTAAATACAAGCCACATGAGTCAGTAAATCATTTCTCTCTGCAGGAGGGCCCTGTGCCTGCTAGAGAGAAGTAATTAAATGACCAAGTGTCCAGAAAGCTACAGAGACAGAGGAAACTGGATATGTGGTGTTCGAGTAGTCTTCTTCACAAAGTATCTGACAGTTACTTTCCTCATTAGCTTTACTCCTCTCCCATCAGCCCTGCAAACCAGTGAAGTAAAAGGGTGAAAAGCAGGGTCAGAGCAAGACTGAAGCACACAACTGCCAACAGGGTGGAGGTGTTGATCTCAGACACAACCTGCCTGCACTCAGGAGGGCAACTTCACCTTGGGAGCTGGGCTCCTGTGTCCACTGACGTTCCCTCTCCCATCCCCTTGGGTGTTTGCTGCCCATGGGCACGCTTGCAGCCTGTTACTAATTTGGATTTGTCTCTCCAGTTCACTTCACTCTTTTGCCATGGGGGGAGATTAAGAAAAAGAAGAAAAACAAACCTAGAAAGGAATATTTTTTTACTTGGTGCTGGACAGAGCTCAAGACGGAGTGCNACATCCTCTGGATACGTCTTTCTGGAACAAAAAGAATCACCTATTCTCTTCCCATGTACANACATGGGTGGGGAGAGGGGGATCACACTTTATAATAGCTGAGAGTATTCCTTTAGCCTTAAGCCCAGCATCAGAGCTACACTTAGGGTCAGAAAAACAGCCAGTATATGTAGCCATCTGTGGAGGACGTGCTTATATCCACCTGAGAAGGCAGTGCCTACCTGACTCTCTTCCAGTCATACTCCATTCCCCCCTGAGGGCCTACTGTCTTCTTCATAAAATTCTCATCACGACAAATTTTGAGCAGCCTGTTGTGACAAGATCATTCCGAGTGCTGCGTGCCCAGCGCCAACCCGCCCCGGCGATGCTCCAGGTCAGGGCTAACCTGCCGCTGACTCTGGCTCAGATGCAGGAGCGTCTGCTCCTGCCTTGCTCCCATCCTCCCTGGGTGCATTAACTTTTCATCTAACCGCGGCAATGACAAAACAAACTCTCCTCTCTCAAAGGCAGATGGCGGGGGGGAGAGGGGAAGGGATGACGACAATGGCTACAAAACCTGTACAGAACTAGCTCTCTGAAGATGGAAGTGCATCATTTCTGATTTTTCCTGGTAAAATCAGGGAATTATCTTTAATGAATGGAAAACAGATGACTCATTTCACTGCTGTTGAAATATTTTACTTCAATATTTTCCCCCCATAAAACATTGTTTAGGATTTTGTGGTACATTTCAATTCAACATTATACGTAGATGTGTTTTGATTTTGGAACCAGAGGATGGGAACATTATTAAAAATTATATTTGGATTGAGTACTATAAAATAAACCATAGCCTTTCATTTTGAGTGAAATCAAATGTTTCAGATAGACCAAAGAGTGTTTATGAAGGGGTTTCACTGTCATCGCTATTTAAAAAAAAAAAAAAAAATCTGTTAACTTATCAGTATAAGATTCTTTTTTATTTTTCTCAGTCAAAACCAAAAATCTGTCCTTTTAACCAGTTCTTGTTAGATATTTTCTCTTCTCGCTTCCATAGAATGCAATGTCTACTTGGAAGAGGCATAAATTTGTTGGTAGCACACTAGTCTGGAGAACATGAAAAGCTTTGAAACACTGATGGAAAAACAAGCCTGCAGGAAGACTTTCTGAGCTGATACCACCACAAGCTGGTGGAAAAATAGTGAGCATTCAATGAAAAAAAATAAAACAAAATCAGACAGAAAAAATTTAAAACAGCAGGAAAAAAAAACCACAGGAAAAAGCTGTGCAAAAGCTTTAAAAATTCAGAACTTTTCAGCTATATGCTTGGACCCAGGGGGATTTTCTAAGAAGAAATGCATCTGAATTGGACATTCAGAACTCCCCCATGAGAGCAATTGCGTATTGTGGAACATTTTACATTCTTTCACCAGAATGCTGATTTGTATGTGACCTGTACACAGAGCAGTAAAACTTTTATACCACCTTTCATTGTGCATTTTATCCTGAGACAGAAATGGCTGGCAAGCTTAAATTGTTAGCAATATCTGCCAACACTTTTAATAAAATAATTTCTGTCCTCATGACTATACGTCATCACAGTTCCATTAGTTTGAGCCAGTTGTAATAAACTAATCTGCAGAATGATTTCCAGGCACCTGCAGCTAAAGAGAAAATAATGTTTCTCCTCTTTTCTTATCTTTTTTTCTCTCTCTAAATGACAGACAGACAGATAGATATCCATCCTGGTGACAGGGATATTCCTTCCTATTCTTTCTTGCAATACGGCAGGTCAAAGCCGGTCTCATCAGAAGCTGGTAGATGGATACTCTATTTGAGATATAATTGTGTCTGTGCCTTGTGCTCATCTAGTCACGATGGAAATTAGTTTTGTTGAGGGCTTCTTCCTTCCCAGTGAACATACTGGGAACCCTGTCCTAAACTCAGTGTACAGACATAAAGAAGAGTCTCCAAGCAGGGTGGTCATGCTGGTGTTAATGCAGCCCCAGGAGGGCATTACTTGCTTGTTCTCCAGGGCTGTCTGAGAGATCAGACCATTTTATTTGTGGGTCAGCCCTGAAGTTACCATCACAAGCCTTTGTAACTAGGCAGTTCTCCAGCCACGAGGGAAGGAATGATTTTTACTTTAAGAAGTCTGGGCTGCATCTGCACTGAGGGCAAAGGCGTTAGTAACGGAATGTATAACCTAACAGGCAACAAGTCACTCCCTCTGTCTCTCTCCCTGGAGAGGGCACAAAGTCATCCTGGCAGAGTAGAGGCTGCTGCAAGTGAAGAATGACGTGTATTAACACTGCAGAGATTAGGTGTCATGACCAGAATGCCAGGGGGAATAGCGGGCTGCAACCAAAGTGCCTTAGCCAAACCACGAGTGGAAGACCAGCCCTGCAATAACAAGGGAGTGCTTCAGACCTCTTTGGAGTGACTTGACCGAGCAGTGTGGGAAAAGCCCTGTGCAGCGTTTCCCAGATTTCTAGCTACCTCTAACCAGCACTATCAGTCTCTGAGCGTCTTGAGCCAAGCAGCACTTGTCTTGCTCCTTCTGCTGCTTTGCTGCATCCTACCCAGATGACGCAGAATGCGCCACTCAAGAGTGGAGAAGCATCATGGTTGCCTAGGTAATGCCTTTGCCATGAACAATAAATAAAATAAAAGACAATGCATTTGGGTTAGAAGCATCCAGGGGTCTGTACTGCACTCACCACTGCAATACCACCCTAATGAAAAGCCTGCTCCTCCCTCGACACACTTATACACACACACACACACACACACACACACACACACACGCAAGTGCACTCCTCCTGCCTTTCACTGCGGGGAAACTGCCTGCTCCAGCTCAGTTGCCATGTAAAAGAGCAAGCGAGGGAGAAGAAAACACATCCATAAACCGCATTCAACTGAGCCCACTTCTTCCTGAATCTTCGCAAGTGACTGCAAAATCGTGGGAGGAATCCAAGACCTTAAGCCAAGGAGTTCCAGCCTCTGCTATTGTAAACCACCGCAGTGAAATTTAAATGTAAACGGAAATTGTCTTACATACACACATCAAAACAAAAAAGCAAGCCACCAGCCCACCAACCTGCCCAAAGTGGGTTTCTATCCAAAGAAGACACTGCAAACCAGCACTGGCTGCGGGCAGGCAGCCACCGCCTGGCCAAGCGTGATGGCGTTGCTCGTTTTTCACTCTGACACCACTGCAGGCTCCACAAGGCTCCTTGATTTGCAAGGTGATCAGAATACTGAGTACGATACTGCAGTAGCGAGCCTGGCACCCAGCACAGCAGCGGAGCGACTACCTCCCTCCCCTCTCCGCCCCTGTTATCGTTCGCATGCGAGGAAAAAAGGAAAAAGAAGGAAGAACAAAACCCCCCCACCACAATGAGATTCCAGGCATCCAACGCCCCCTCATACATCTTCAGAGAAGGGACCTTGGCTCCATTATTTCCAATCCTTCAACTCATTTCACAAATGCCTGAATGTGCCTGTCGGTCCCATCCCCAGGCACACACACCCTTTTTAATATGCATGCTTTTGCTATAGAAATGTAACCCCAGCAGTACATTGTAATGATGGTCTTGCTGCAGGGACACTGCAGTCCTCCTCTGCCCGTTACTATGCAAATAAAATTCCTGGAGAGAGCAATAAGTTATCATCTACCCCACATGAGAGAGCCCATGGCTTGGACCAGCTGCGAGGGTCAGATCCTGCAGTCGGATCCAGCCTTATCCTCCTCATTCCATTCACCCTCAAACCCTTGATCATCAGTAACCACTCAGGAGGTGGGAACAACGCTGTCTTTATTGACAGCCTAAAATCCCACATTAAATCTGAAGCCACTCCTAACTGATACTAACAGAAACCCATGGAGGTTGAGTTTTAGTGGAGGAAATATCACCAGACTTGAATCTCAAAGAGCAGGAATTAACTGATTGCCACAAAACACACCTGAAAAGCACAGCATCTATGAACTCGTTGCTTGCCCTACTCCTCCTATCGATCTTTTCTCCTAGCTGCCACCTCTCCCCACTCAGTCCTTACGTCTCTTGGACCAATCCTCCTGTCCCATCTCCTATCTGGAAAATACTTAAGCCACAAGATTCATTCCTGCCTGTAGCCTTCCTGCAATGAAGGGTGAGTCATCAAAAACAACTTCATAAAACTTCCCTTGCACTTGTGAGCTTCTTCACCTCATCCAGTTGGTCAGGTGACATATAGAACAAATTACGTTTCTTATTTCTAAGTTTTGTTAAGAACTCAGGTCCTGTATGCAGGGTGGGAAAGTCAGTGAAATTCAGTCCTACAAGGGTTAAAAGTCCAACAGCCTATTTTCATTGTATTTCTGAGATGCAGAAGCATCCTGCATGACCAAATATCTTCAGGATACTTAAGCACAGTCCCCGTTCATCTTGGTTCTTTTTATTTATTTATTTTAACTAAATAAGATGTCTCTGAAAAAAACATTTAAATTTACTTAAATATTGCGAGGAAGAAAATTTCATGCTACTACGTGACTAATCAGTTACACGTTAGCGAAACCAGCAAAAACAGCACAGCAGAGGTGCGATTCTCTCCCCCTCCCATTGGTATTACTACTTCTGCAGAGCTTCTTATCGATCAGCTAAATGACACAGCAGAAGTTTCCATTCCAAATTAAAAAAATTCATGTGCTGATTCAGCTTTAGAAAATACTGGTAATAGATATCAATGTCAAAAAAGCATCATTTCATTGACCAGTTCTGACTCATGAATACAAAAATAATGCATTCTGTTGTTATCCCTTTCAGTGGCAAATAAGTGTTATAAAAATTAAGACTGGGAAAATAGATCATTGTTACAAATATCTGATAGCAGATATTCTGAACTCAAAAATGTCTCTCTGATGTCAGCTAGGGACGGACAACATAATCAGCTCTCTCACCACTCTGCCTTTCTTTGGCAAAAAGTGTGTTCACATGCACTACAGGTCTCCTCCTTCGCCTAGCCTTGCCCACTTTCGGAATTGCTCAGGAGAGCTCATTGCTGCCTGTGGTGAATCAAAATGTGTTATCATTAGGCTCAACATGTTATTGAGTTAATTAAATGCCACACTTTTGATAACATCAATTAGAAGCATCTCAGACTCATCTGTACACACACCCTTCACAAAACCTGCAAAATAAGTGACAATGTTTTCATCCAGGTAGATTTTGTTGCTGGAAATATTTCATTCATTCATTACTAATATTCAATACGTTTTGTACATCCTAAGGTAGCAGATTCTTCCTCACTTTTTCATTCTGTACCAGAATGTAGGAAACACATGTGACACTCAACTGCGTCCCATGTTTGGGAGCTCGGGTTCCCAAGACAAGGTTGGCCCCATACTTCCAGGACATGGCTTTCAGCATGTTGCACCCTACAAGTCAATGACAGCAACTTTAGACTGTGTGTTGTCCATGGTACATGGCCTGAGACCCTCACAAAGGCATCATGGAGGTTGAAGTTGTCCATATTTTCATAGCTAAAGGATCTATTCCTGTTCCTACTTAGCATGAATTTCCACACTGATTTTGAGATGAGGGAAGGTCCTAAACTAAAGCATATCTCTGCTCAAAAACTCCACACTTTATTAACTATGGACAAGACAATTTTCCAAGCCAGGTACTACACTACCCATAAATTCCTATACGCACTGCAGACCTTTTCTTAGACAATATTGCATTTCCCTTTAGCCCATTAGTCACCTCTTATTTCCCCTCCACCATGGCAGGCTAGTGCTCACCAACACAGCCATCATCCGAATTTCAGAAAAAAATCACCAGAATTTCCTTCTGAGAAATATAGGCCCAAAACTTTTTTGCCAGGTTTCACTTCAGAATGTCTCATGTTGTCTTGAAAGCGTGACATTGCTGTTCTCCTATTACAGATTGGAACGACATTTTGCACCTTATCAGAAGTCTGTTTAACCATTTGTTACTGTATAAGTGGCATGAAGTACCAAATAAAGGACATCCTCCACAATACAGGGCAGATGGACACGTTAGATGTGAACCACTGGTCGTACATTTACTGGTAACTGGTGGTCTGCTTCTCTACCTATTCACTTACGTGAGGGTTTCGTTGTTTTTAAAACTTGTCTGGCTGAAGAACAGACAGAAACCACACCTGATTAAGTTCTCCACGCTATGAAAGAGAAATAAGGATAGTAAAATAAGATAGACACAACCTTCATCTCTTCTCCGTTTCTCTGCCAGCTGGCTGGAACCTGAACTGCAATGCACATTTGCAGCAGACTTTTTTCTGAGACCCTAGCATCTTTTGTTTCTTCATCACCATGACACTGTTAGATTGTTGTGGTCCCTTTGTACGCTGCTTTATTGTTTTGTCTCAAACCAGTGCGTCATATGTCTGACACATGAGGTGTCCCACAGCATCTTTCACTAGGCTTGACCTTGGCTTTAATAAGATGCGGGGGAAGTAAGTGTTCTTGAAAGTTATGGCTGAAGAGAGAGAGAAAAAGAGAAGGGAAAAAAAAGAAAAGGCTTACGAGAACTTTTATCAGGCAACTGTGTAAAACACGACATTTGCTATTAAAATGATAAACTGGAATAGTTTCCAGATATAAAGACTACGACAATATTCTCTTATTAAGTGCTATAGCATTGTTCTTTGCAGTAGCATGCACTGAAAACAATGTAGCTGCGATAAGATGCGGAGCAGAAGTTAATTTTCACTGAACTTGCTGCAAACTGGAACAAGAGAACAATACAGACAATAATATCACAATTTCAGTAGATTCTCTACAACATTTAAATGAAACTTTGGATACCGTCATGAAATTGTGATAAAAGGTAGTGAAAAGGTGTTTCAGTGTGTGAATGGTAAAAATCAAAACTTTTGCATTAAAATTTGACAATAATATGACTGTTGGGAGACCATCAGAAAAATTCATTCAGCCTAAAAATGCATCCAAACACTTGAAGATGAGAATTTCATGGTTTCTACATGTCTTCAGAGCACCACTGGCTCTATTGAAATGTAGAAAGAATTTTTTTAAAACAGGAGAGAATATTACCAGGGGAGGAAGAAACTATGAACTAATATTCTTATTGTAGAAGAAAGAATGGCCATACAGGTCAAGCCAAAACCAGCTTAGTCAAGTGTTTTTGGGCAGCAGTTTTCAACAGTAAATACTGGGAAAGTATAAAACTGTCCTAGCTCTGTATAGGCATGTATGCCTGGGTTTATTTAAATTAATAGAAGGAAGAGCTTTTTAGAAAAAAAATTGTTATGGCAAGTTTTTTTAACTAGAAAACACTAACTTTATTGTAAAAAGGTTTAAATATCACCTCCTATATCAGGACTTCTTTACATATTTCATATGAGGGAAAAAAAAAAAGTAATAAAAAGAGTCAAAGAATAATTTGAAAGGGGATCAACTACCCAGGGTTATAAATACCTTCAAAGAGAGACGAAAAAACTAAAGTAGTACATACAACAAATGTCAGATTTGCTTTGTGCAAGAGCAATTACTCACTAAAGCAATTTGTCTACAGCTTTGCGGAGATCTCTTTCACTCAAAGTCTGTAAATCAAGGTAGCATGATCAGACAAAGGTTATGGGTCTTGTGCAGATGTAATGCAATACAAGTCTGCAGTCTGTAAGCTGGCAAGATCAAAGAGTTAAGATGAAATTGCTCATGATCACTTCCTAGCCTTAAAATATGCAGTTCCCAGACTCTGCATTATAGGTATTGCTGCTTTCCTCTTTTCTAGATGGGCCAGACTCATCTGAGCTACAAACGTCACTGAGAAGACAGCGGCATCTCAAAGTCACTGCACTGCAGTTTCCTCCTCATTATTGCTTTTTGCTTTGGAGTTTCTCTGCAGCTGCTGCTTTGCTACTTTTCTCCACATTGGAGAAAAAATAACGAGGAATCCTCACTGACCACAAGCTTTCTCTTGCTTTCATTATAAGGTGTTTTCCTGTAAATACTTTATGTATAGAAATATCCTACCATATCTGATGTTCTTTAGGCTTACCGAAACATATCAAACCTGAGAACCAGGTCCAGCAAGTCAGAGGGACAGCCTGGTGGCAAAGGTGTAAAAGGAGCACTCGGGGATGTTGGGCATTCCTAGTGAAGGAGGGTGAGCAGTAGATCCACAATGATCAGGGCTAGGGCCAGTTTTATTCAACATCATCTCATTCAATGCATTTGGCGAAGAGTTTAGAAGTCCTTCCAGCTCCTCCTGCAGTTCCCATAAATAGGTCTGCAGTATTTGGGGTGGGAATCTGAACAGCAAGCTGTATCCTGCAGGGTCTTCAAACCTTTCCAATAAGCCACAACTGGACTGTGCTTTACTTGAAGAGAGGCCCAGTTTCCTTTCCTACATGTCTCTAAGCTAGCATTCAGTTCTCAAAATGCCTGCACCAGTAGCTAGAGAAAGAGCAACTCTTCAAACATCAAGGAGTAAATAACGTTAACATCAGTGTCATTTAGCTGCTGGTAGAAGAAGACAGATTTATAGAAGTAGCAAAAACTGCTAGCATTAAGTAATGTGACTGCATGCTGGTTTTTATTTGTATTGCTGTGTGGTCACAGAGCAGGCTCTTTCTCTGTGGGGCCCGTACCAGCGCAAAAGAAGAGATGATCACAGTCAAAAAAACCCCATTGAATTCTCACTTCAGCAATGCCCTGTCCCAGGAGGAGCAGATTGACAGGTCTCCACCAGCTTTGTACTGAACATTTGCCAGAAAGGTGATCTTTAAAGGGGACTGAAAAGATAGTAGTGGTGTATATTTTTGTGTGTTTGAAGGGACTGTGTTCGTATGAAAGCAGGTAAGGAAGGTATCAGTTAAAATGCAATGGGGAGGTACAAGGAGGACAAGGAAGGTGGGTCTCATAGTCTGGTCATGGAAGCAGGCACTGCTGGCTGACACTTCTCCTTGCTGATGCATCCTGCCTCGCTGCCTATCTAGCTTTCCTCCCAATCATTTTTACTAGAGCTCGGTAAAAATCCCTGTTCAAAAGAAGATGGTGCCAAGATGGACGTGTTGTCTCACCTTATGCACGCCAGCCCCCTCACCACCCCTGCAGGGCCACAGCAGGAGCGTCACCTTCGAAAGCCCCATGAAAATTGTCAGGGTTTATTTGGTTCAGAGCACTTTTAGCAGGAAGGGGAGGGAAGAATGGATACTGGTATAAGAAGCCAATGTTCTACCTGGCTAGCACAGCACAGATTTGCTCAAAACTAGGTTTGCTGGAAAGTTCGTAAAGCTTACAACAAGCCTTGCGCAAATAACCCGACAAGCCTGCCCTTAGGTTTGCCTTGTGCTGCAGAAACTGCCGCTTGTCTTCACTGCTGCAGCTTATTAGAAGATTAGCCAGTGTTTAACTGTCAGTGTTTAACTGAGGGCAGTACTTAAGTGTCAGTTAATCTAACTGTTTAACAAAAGAGAAGATAATCATAAGAATGAGGAAAAGAAGAAAGTTTCCCTCTGAGGTAACACAGATGGTCCCCTCAGGAGCAGTCAAGTGAAGATACTGGGCCAAACCTTACGCAATCAAGAAAGCCACAGATGTTAGCAGTGGTGGAGGTTACCTGGCAGCTTGGAAATGCAAGGCATGTGTCTGAAATAAGAGGCTGATGTGTTTGCGAAGTCTCATTTTGACATTGTCCTCCCATGCCTGTCCTGCAACTGCCTTTTTTTTTAATGGTTATTCATTGTCTCTCTCAAAAAATTTGTAGGAAAGACAAATATCCAGACTGATATCTGGAGCTAGTGAAAAGGTTCAGAATGGCGATAACAGAAATGAATGTTTTCCATCTTTCAGAGCAGATAGCAAGTAAATCTAAGCAAGCTACCCACATTGCCATCACCCTGTCAAGGCTAGACTCTCCACTGGTCAAGCTGGAAACACGTCATTTGCACTGACAAATAGTGAGCTCACGCAATATGTTTCTCTGAAATCGCCAGCATGATTCACAATAACTTCACAATCTGGCCTCAGAAGATCAGTCGAAACAGCCTATCCTATCCTTAATGTCTTCTGCAGCCTCTGAAAAGAAATACACACTGGGAAATGGGCTTTCAAGAACAATTCCCAGCTACATAAACAACTACAATCTATTCTGACCTTCGCACAAAACTTCCTCTCAGGAAGGAAAATTATATATTGTAATTTTTTCTAATGTTCTGTTTTATTGTTTTTGCTCCTTCTCATGCAATATAATTAAAATGATGTCCTCAGAATTGGAGGATACTTACAATAAACAACTTCTATGGAAGCTGAACAACTCAGCTATGGTGCTTCATCAACTGGAGAAGATGTTTATTGCTACATATACTCTGCTGCTGTGAAATCTAGCCCTTAAACACTCAGTTTCTAAACAAGAGAAAATAAAAATCCAATAAGAACAAGTTAAGGTCCTTGACACACTATAGGGAAGTGAAGGCAAGAAAGAAAGATTGTCTCTTGCACAATAGGAATAGACTTAGGTCAGTTAATGCACTGTAGAATGAATTACTCGTGATAGATGAACCACAGGACGCATAAAAAGCTGATTTTCTTCCAGTAAGTTCTATTATAGAGACCCTTAAAGCTGCAAAATTTCACTCTCCTTCAATTCTCCCAGTGCTGACTGCTTCAGAGTTCAGATAAAACCTATGGGCCGCAACATAGCTCATATGTCTCCCTACAGGGGGTCAAACAGATCTATTTCAGTGGCTGAAGAGCACATTTTGAATAAACACAAAGGGCAGAAGAACAGATGCTAGCCACAGTGATAAATAATTGGGAAATATGTTGAAGGCCATGTGTGCAAGAGTCCATAAGTACAAAATGAGCCCATCACTGTCACAGGCCTTGTACTTGGCAAATGAAAACTAAGACATGGGAAAAGTCAATGCCTAGTTTTTCCTCAAGAAGTGTAAAGAAAGGCTCTAAACATTTTGAGGTTTTGCCTATCATGTACAAGTAATCCAATGTAATTTCCTGAGTTTCTTGTATTAGACAGAATTAGACAGACAAAGCTCTTCAGTGCTACTGTGATGTTCAATCTGGAGATCATGCAAAATTTCATCCAGTTCGATCAAATCGGGCAAAATGACAAGACTTCATGAAAGATGGCAATTAAGGGTACCTAGAGAAGAAAACTGGAGAGCTGTAACCCATCTGCAGGTGTTCTGTGATCCTCTCCTAGGGGACCTTCTGAGCCATTTGGTTAATGGTGTCTCTGAATCAGAAGTTCACTTCTGAGCACACCAAGCTTGCATGTAGAAATCCATCAAGGCTCAGTTGAGGCAAACCGTTCAGGACAGCTGGCGTTTGGTGTCTGCAATTTTATGAATCAGCTTCTGTATAATTAGCCAATTTTTACCCTATGTATCTTTCCAGGGAACAGTTTTTGTATCTTCCCTACTATATATTTCTGTTTGAGCCCTTAAGTTGAATAAATTACATTATTAACTGCACTAATAGCAACAAAGTGATAGATTGGTAGGAATTTCATTTGACTTGATGCAAATTACAGTTAGAGATGTGTTTTAAACGTTGATAAACACAAGCAGAGGACTCCTACTTTGCTAGAGAAATAGATTCTTCCTTTTCTTCCTCTTGTGACTGAGCCTGAAACATTACAAAATGATTTCTCTCTGCAATGTGCAGCCCAATCCATGCACCTTGTCTCTTCCTTCAGCTTTGAAATACAGACATAAACCTTCTGTACTTCAACCCATCTTGCCTCTACTGAGCTACTGCACACCTAGAGAGAGTGACCCATTGTAAATCCTCAGGAGTAAATTGTTCTGAATTAGAAAAACATCATACAAAGAAAAGGAGAGTATTTGATTTCTTTGGGCACCAGGGAGAAACTTTCTCATATACATAACACAAAAAGAGCACCTGGTAAAGGATTGCCTGTCATAATGAGGCAATATAAACCTGCCAGAAGAATCGAAGCACCAATCATAAAATTTTATTTTCCCTAACTGTGCGAAGTAACAAATGCATTCTTTCAGAAATCACACAAAAAACAGAAGAACACTGCTAAGGATTTAGGCATTAAGGACAAGTAACAGCTCTATACTAAGAACACACGCAGAGACATCCCTTATCTTTTTTCTTTGTTTCTTTCTTTCCTTTTGTCTTTTTGAAGGAGAGTTAAGAATGTTGAAAGAACATGATAGAGACCAAAATCCAGCACTGATATAGGTGAGAAGTATCTGTATAACATGAAGAAAAACAGCAGCATCAAACTGACTGTGGTTTCTGTTACTAAACCACCTAAAACATGACAGGAAATACTTTTTTTTTTTTTAATGAATTCATTTAAGTCCTTTTTGTGTCCTGTCTTATTTAAGGGTCTCCTAAGACAAGAAACTTACAGGTGGGCATGTTTTTAGGACAGATATCTTTCAGAGAGAAAAGAAAGCTTCCAGGCAACACTTTCTGAACTAGTCAGCAGAAACATTACCAGTGGAAATTTGATTTCAAAAGCTGTATGCATTCAGTTGGAGAACAGAAGCAGTGCGGTGTGAGCTGAGTGACCCAGGAGTGCAGCCTAGTATTTTCGGTACTAAGTATACAATGAGGCAGACTAATACAAAAACAATAAACAGTTTGTGAACCACATCAAGCACAAATAATCGTAAGGGCAATATGGGGCTCATGGATAAATCATGGCTGAAAGTTTTCACCTACAGGAAGGCAAAGATCTAGGCTCTTGCCAAAAATTAGCAAGAAAGTCTCACTAAAATCACAGAAACAATTTCTTCCTCTCCCCAGCATCCTTGTCCTGCCAACCAAAGTAAGTTCCCTGCTGCAATACTATTTAAACTGGAAGTGCCAAAGACTGTAAAGAACAGAGTTCTCTGACTCCCCACCCATCAGTTCACATAAGCACATACTTATTTTTAAACATTTTGAGTGGTCACGGGGGACTACCAACTTGAGTGTGCTTTATTACATCGGGACCACTCCCTCCAGGAACATCAAGACTGAGCCTCCTTAATTTTTGCTTCAAGTCACATTCTGGTCCTGGTAGACGGAGCTGGAAATACACCAGCAGCTCTGATACTGGCTTTCTGTTGGCTTATTCAGACATCAAAACTCCCTGACAAATCTAAAGTGCTGCCTTCTCAAACAAACTCACTGCCACCACATTATTGTACTGTAATCCCCTAGGATATCAACCATGAAGAAAAATCCAATTCGAGGATTTTCACTAGGAGATGAAAGGGTTCACTTAAACTCACCCCATATTCTTTCACCTCTGGGCAGGCACTGAATAACTCTGAACAGGATTTTGCATGGAATGAAAGGGGAAAAAGATGTAAAACCTTGGTGATTCTCTCCAATGAAGGGAAACTAAGGAGATGAAATATGAGGGAAGAGAGGGAAATTGTAAAAGAAAAAGTCTTTATGATCCTAATAACAAAAATTCATAATCCACCCAGTCTTTTGTTCTGGCTCAGAAGGACATTTCCCCTGAGGGACAACAACCAGAAAAGAGAAAAAAAATGCAGAAACAGAAAGAGAGGGGAAAAATTATTCAAGAAGGCTGAGGAACACACAAACCTCTTTTGGCATGCAGTTTACAGCAGAACAAGCTTCACAAGCTCATTACTTATTCTCACAGTATCAGGAAGCATTTTGGAATCACGTAACAGCAGACTCTCTTCTGCCAAATCCACTGAAAATCCCATGGGTTCTGCAGGACTTCCCTGGCCACCGAGCTACTGTAAACCTTGGCACTCGCTCAGTAAGCCTCAACAGGATATTTAGTACCTGTTTGCATCTCTCTAGCAAATGAATGGCAAAGCTTTCTAGCAAGCATGGAGGTAAACCTGACCAACTCTCTGTCTTTGATGGCATATTTTGTTTAGGTAAGTTGACAGCAGTTTTGTACCTGCTGGAGTTTTTGGTCGAAGGTTTGGGAAATTGCAAGTATGTTAAACAAAGAAAGGTCCTGCACATCTGCAAGGTTTATAAATAATGCACAGACTTGGTGCACCACTGCTCTGTTTAACGTTTTCTCTTTCCATTGTCCCTTTCAAACTTCTTTACCTCTCTTCCTCAATGTTGCCCTAAATAAGTGCCTTTTTGAGGCTGCTTGTATAATAACAACTGGTATCTCTAAAGATTTTGCTGTCTGAAAGCCTGTCACTCCACTCTGAGCATCCTGCTCCATTCAATTTTTAGTGAAGACTGACCACCTAACATAACCAGCTGCTGGCAGGAACACTGCACATCAAGTGAGTGTGTCATTCAGACATACTTCAAAGTGGGAGAGCGCTGTTTGAAAAGCCAACGTCACTGGCCAGTAGCCACAACCAGCTGAAGTGCATTGATGTTATTTCTAGTGATGAGTGAAATTCTGTTTATCCTCAGGGCCATGGGAAACTGAAGAGGCCAAGAAGTGAAATGACCTAAGAAGGGCACGCTTGGATCTTTTTGTCAATATTGGCTTCTCCATATCAGCTTTCACTTAGGTGCAGTGGCTGAAAGGTTTAGAGAGACACACACAAAATGAAATTATTTTATTCAATGAAAGTCTGGCCCTATTGCAGTTGCTGGGAGTCTTGAAATTAAATTAACTAGGACAAGAATTTGCCTTTTGGTTTCAGACATAAGCCAGACGTGTCAACACATCTCTCTTCTTCTATATCTAAGCACAGACAAGCCACTAAAACATTAAATGCTGGGTTTAACCAGACAGGCACACATCTGAGAGCTCCTGTAATCCCCCCCAGCCCCCCTGGGCCAAAGCTGGCTGATACAAATGTACAGAATTTGGCTCAAAATTGTATATCCTTAATGTAAAATGCTTAGAAAGAAGAAATCCTAAAATAAAGATATTAATGTGTTGTTAAAAAATGGCAGTGCAATGTTATGCACAAGTTCTGATTGCATATTAAATTTTAATTAAATTATGCTACTTAAAACACTGTCTCAAGGGCAGAGATGGGGCTGCAGCCCCTCTGAAATGACTCCTGCCAGCTTCCCTGCCAAAGGCAGACTTCTCAGAGGATGTGGCTATTAACCAGCAGTGGGAAATGACTACCTTCAGCAACCTCTTGGTCCAATCATAAGTGTCCGACTAGAAATAAGCCCCTGATGCAATTATAATAAGAACGCAATACTATGAAGATGAGGACATTCTAGATTTGTGATTGCAGCTAAGATGGGACTATTACTGGCTGCTACGCCTTGCTAGTTTTCTCAGGGTGCTGCAGAAAGGATAGAGGTAAGGTCAGATTTCTCAAACATCTCCTTCTCCCAGAAAATGAGACCACAGCATCCTTTATGCTCCCTGCAACTGCAGTGTGTAATCCAAGGCTGCATTCCTGGATCATGAGGTCTAACAGTCCAGCTGCCTTCTGCGGTAGCAATTGACATCTTCTCCCATCAATGAGCCACTTTGGTGGCTTTAATTCAGTAAACACCATGTGAATTAGCATAATGATGATGGCCAGGATCATCTCAGGCTCATGCTTGGCCCTAAAGGATATGATCATCTCAATACAATCAACCAGTTTCAGCTCATCCGTTTCTTCCCAACCTGCCAGACAAAAAGAACCCCCATATGTCCATCAAGAAGGATTGTATTGGAGTGAGAACACGCCTGTGGCATTGCTTTTCACCCTCCCACAATGCACTTGCTCAGATCCTCTGGTCCAACTAAATTTAACGAATGCTTCGGGGCACAACATGTGCCAGGAAAAGAGGACCATCAGCTATAAATGTTCTTGGGAATTCACAGTCCTGCCTACTCACTAATTGCACAGCTGGAGCCAATCCAGAGATGTTTCCACCACAACTCAGAGAGCTAGTAAAGACAACGCCTGATGCTTTTCCTACTGGTTCTTGGGTGCACGGTCCATAGCTTCAAAAGATGCAGTGGTAAGAGAAAAATCCCCCCGGTTTTGATACCAGCAGTTGCTGGTTGCATGAGGGAATGAACATGATGGAGAACAGGGAGCGGAAGGGTTGGACTGGGCTGGTTGGAACCAGGGTCAGAAGCACCCACAGCTGGACATTCTCCTCACCCAGCTTCATTCCCTGACAACAGTAATCTACCCTGTGCATTCAACATTGATAGGATGATGGAAAATGGCTTCAAACTGAAAGAGGGTAGTTTTAGATTAGAGATAAGAAAGAAATTCTTTAAGGGTGATAAGGCCCTGGCACAGGTTGCCTAGAGAAGTTGAGGATGCCCCCTCCCTGGTAGTGCTGAAGGCCAGGTTAGATGGGGCTTTGAGCAACCTGGACTAGTAGGTGTACCTGCCTATGGCAGGCGGGTTGGAATCAAATGATCTTTAAGATCCCTTCCAACACAAACCATTCTATGACTCTATGAATACAGCCCAGTCCAGAGCTGATTCTCCTTCCTATGGATTCGCCTTTAGCCCTCAGTGTCTTGGTCCCTTGCCTGTATCCACAGGCACTCATATCACTGTGAACTGGGTAAATTTCCCACCTATAGGTCTGCCAGTATGAATTTCAGGTAACCCTCTATATGAACCAGTAACACTCATCAAACATACACTGAGGCTTTATAAAGACAATGCCACGCTAAGGAGATCAAGATGTGACCTAAACAATTTTCCGCTAGCAAAGTCTCTTAAAATTGAGGATTTTTTTTTTTTTTCCAGAATGAGAACTTCAGTAGTGTTAAGAAAAGGGAAATAAATGATTCAATGGACTATAATGAAGAGCAGCTAAGTGCAATCACAGTAAATTGCACAGACTCCATCTTTTCCTTCTCAGAAGTAGTACTTACAGATGAAAATATACATGAATATATGTATTTTTATATATGGAGCAAAACACAGTTCTATGCAGAGCCACATAAAACAAACACATCATGGAAACCCTACCTGAGCATGTAATACCATTGCCCAACTGCAAGCCCACAGGCTGTATTTAGCTGCCAAAATTGTTTTACATGCTCTGTTGCCTTTGCAGAGGAGGAAGGAGGGAACGATGTTGCTAGAGCAGCACAGACTGCTGCTCCTGGGAGACCTCTGCTCCCAGAGTTGCTGTGCGACAGCAGATGGAGAGCAGGAATGAATGGGAAATCCGTATAACATTCTGCTCACGGGACATTCAAACAAACCTGCCCACAAGAGTGCAAAATCTGAGCCAAGCAGAGCATGCAATGTGTGCACTATGTGTGAGGGTGGGCTTCTCATGGCAGTCAACTTCTAGCAGTGTTCCTTCAAGAAAGGGGGACAAACTGGCTCTGAACGATGGTTTAAAACCAGAAAGATCATAAAATTTGCCGCAGGGGAAGGCTGCAACAGACATACAAGAAAAGGAATTTGCACAGGCTCAGGGTACATTTTGTCTGCTTTAGACCTTTCCAAAAAGGAGAACAAGACATTAATTTACTCAGCCAGTTATATGAGGTTTATGCCTCCTTCATATCGCTAGTCTGGCACAAAGAAACTAGAAGTGCACAGGTAAATCAATCCCATAATTTCCATTTTTGCTTTAACAAGTTATTTTACTGTTTCAAGGTGCTAAACATGTGTATCTGATGACTGCAATGCACATTATGCAGCGATGCATCCTGAATAGATATATGAATATTAAAGGTTACTCTGTTCTGACAGCTTATTCTGGAGTTTGCCTTACACTGGCTGAGATTTTCAGTTCTTCTTAAATGTAACTTGCATATCACTGTAAACTCTCTCCCTCCTTTTGACAGGGTGCCCTTGTAGATGGTAATTTCCTGAGTAGGGAAGAAGAGACTCACAATTCATCTTGGACTGGGTATCCTACAGCAAGACATTTTTGCAGAACTTCAATATGTATCACTAGATATAAAGCTGAGGCCCCATTTTTACAGTATATTGCGATAAGCATGGAAGAATATTAATTGATGTCAGTGTGGTTACACTAACGTGAAACTGGTACAAAAGAGGCCCAAAACCAGACATGTTCAAGAGTCCAGTACAAAGAGTTGCTATTAAGATGGGGCAAACACAAGACAGTGACAAATGAGAATCTGCTTTGGTCTTCTCTAAGAGATACCGCATGTCCTGGTTTCAGCTAGGGTAGATTTAGTTTTCTTCCTAGTAGCTGATACAGTGCTGTGTTTTGGATTTGGGATGAGAATAATGCTGATAACACACTGATGGTTTAGTTGTTGCTAAGTAGTGCTTAGACTCAGTCAAGGGCTTCTCAGCTTCTCATACTGCCCTGCCAAGGAGGAGGCTGGGGGTACACAAGAGCCTGGGAGGGGACACAGCCAAGACAGCTGACCCCAGCTGGCCAAAGGGATGTTCTGTACCATGTGAAGTCATGCTGAACATATAAACCAGGGGCAGTTGGTCAGGGGACAGCAGCCGGTGCTTGGGAACTGGCTGGGCATCAGTCAGTGGGTGGTGAGCAATTGCCTTGTGCATCACTTTATTTGTATATTCTTTTATTATTATTATTATTATTATTATTATTATTATTACCCTTTCCTTTTCTGTCCTATTAAACTGTCTTTATCTCAGCCCATGAGTTTTAACTTTTTTCCAATTCTCTCCCCCATCCCACTGATGGGGGAGTACGCAAACGACTGTGTGGTGTTTAGCTGCCTGCTGGGTTAAACCACAACACCGTAATACTCAGGGTAGATGTAATAGCCAAAGTTAATTAAAGAAATTAGTTATAAAATAACACTAACTTTGTCTGCACACAATTACACTACAACTCCTCAAATTGTGGACGTTGTCTGACTCCATACTGCAAGAAAATTCCACTTGGATGTCATTCCTGGCATTTGCTGTCTCCCAAATTCACATGGGAGAGCATCTATCTCTTATTATTCTGGCATTGTCCTGGGGAGTCACCACACCTCCCAGACCTTTACAATGCTTCGTAGACAGCAGAGCCTGCAAACCACAACTATCTTCTAGTCACAGACCTCCAAGCAACATGCTGCTCTGATTCAGGTTAAAAATGCTCTCAGTTTACCTGATGGTAGGATGTATATAGGGGAAGAAAAGCAAATTAACATCACACGGGGCATAACTGCACACTGTCAGGCAAAGCTCTGCTCTTACTCTACCATCAATCCTGGACATAGATTGATGTCTTTAGTAAATTCATCAGCTAGGAGAGCTGAGAGAAGGGACCCAGGAGAGCTCAGCCTCTGCCAGCTGCTGCCTCGTCCATCACCTGCAGCTCTCCCCAGGGCTTTCATAGGCAAACTGTCCTGAGTGGGGAGGATCCTAGCCAGAGACACCCTTTCCACCATTTCCTCCAACTGTCTTGGCAGCAGATCTGCCCTTCAAATTACCGTTAAATCCTGCATCATTTGGAAGGAGAGGAGAGAAATGAAAATAGATAGAGATGAACATTGGCTGCTGCTTGCACTGTGATGCAGCTATGGAGCACTGCATTGTAATGAGATGGGAAAAGTCCAGTGACAAAATAATACTGACATACTATTAAGGCAATATCCAGCCTCCTTATTTTTGTTGGGACCCTGCTTATTCTCTGCTCAAGCATGGTTCCCTGCATAGTGCACTGACTGTAGGGTTTCTGCTTGGGAGCAGCTACTGCCCTTTTAAACATCTAATGCTTTTTCACAGGTAACAGAGAACCAGGTAGGAAAATCCTTTACTGAACCCATGAGATGCAGCTGTCCCATTGCTAGAGGTGCTTTTGAAAATGCCAGCCTACACCTGAAGAGACTTTCTTAATGGTTTTAATTTCCTTCCCTTTTGTTCTTGAGAACAACACACAAGGGAGAGCAAAAGGAAGGAAACAGAAGTTGGAAGGCCCCTGAGTGGGAGACTTTTGCGGGTGTATGATGGCAAAATAGGGAATCCCTGCAAAAGACAGAAGTAGGAGACCTGGAGAGAGCGGCTGGAAACCTAGTGGTGCCAGAAAAGGAGCAAATGGGCCTGTAAAAGGGAAGAAAAGCAGAGGGCTAGAGAACAGCTCAGAGACCTGCATTTATTACATTTTTGGTAGGTGGGCTTAAACTGAGTGGCTTGAGTCATCAAGACCTGTACAGCAGAAACTGAGTGCAAGACTCTCCCTGCCGGGCCGAAAGACAGATAGGCTTGGTTTGGAGTAAAGCTAGAGTTGAAACCATTTTTAAGTCTTGTGGAAAATCAGGTGAGTTGGGGCTGGATATTAAGCTACAGCCTCTGGAGAACATGCCATACAGATGCCATGCCACATGCCAGTATAGCCGAGCAGGCTACTGCCAATGAATGAGGCTTCTTGCAGGCTGAGCGGAGGATCACTGTGCGTGATAAATTTGAAGAGGGAAAAATAGGCCAAAAGGGGGAATAATCTGTTCTATGTCTGGCTTTATAATACTTCTACACCTGACTGCGCTGCTTGGAGAGGGCATAGCTCATTTTTCCCCAGACAGCTGAAACTTTGCTCAAGGCTTCTTTCCAGCTTTAGGAAGAACTGGGTCCTTGCATTTGCTTGTGCATAAAACCTGGCTCCAGCACAGCTGCCAAAGGACATGCTGTTGTGCTGCAGATGCTTGCTCTGTACCCTGCAACGTGCTGCAAAGTGCCACGGCCATTCAGCCCGGTTTCCGTCCCAACACTCTCCCTCTCCTGCCAGTACCCCGGAGCATGCTTGCTGCACTGTAGCAGAACAGAAGATGTTGTGGAGTTACTCAGCACACTGCTTTCACAGTGCAGGCCACTCTCCTAAGGCACATCCACCCAGCAGCCTTCCTCTGCACTGCTTTGCTGTGTCTACCTGCAGCCTCGTTACTACAACCCAATACAAGCCCAGAGGCGGCTACTGCTACGGAAGAATCAGCAAACCCTGTTTGTAAGGGTGCTGGAGTTTTTTCCAATCACTTGGCTTTCTAGTCATCTAAGATTTACATCATTTAGCACGGCTCTTTAGAGCACAGTTTCCAATGATTTCCTAGGCTGTAAACAGTTCCTAATTGCTACCACAAAGAGCCATTTGACTTTCAAATGGAGTCACACCAGAGCAGCAATTTCGAGATTTCTATTAAAGCCCTAAATCCATCCTCAGATCTTGTCCTTGGACCATTCACTGAACTCAGTCTGGGTCCAGAACAGCCGCCCCCACACACATGCAAATATTACAGGGCTCTATCGAGAACACCGATCCGACCCTTGAGTTGGGAACATCAGGCTAAATTTCTTCCTTTCTCTGGAGGAGTTGCATCAGTCCTTTATCTCCTCCCCTAATTTGACCCAAGGTCAAGCAAATGGCCATGAACTACTGCAATTTGACCATGGCAACCAACCGAAAACACAAGAAAGGAGGTTTTACAAACCTCCTAATAAGGAGGACATATTAGGGCAAAGCATTACACTCCAACCAACAAAGTACAGGCATTCCTATACCATCCAGCAAGCCATGATAGAAATCATATGAAATACTAAAACATTTTCAAACAAGTAATGAAACCCTTCCACCTCATCCCTCAACCCACAGATGTCGTCTGTTTAGGGTATTATCTGCAGTAGACTTGGGAACCACCAGTCTCAAGCCCTAGTCCATGGTTAATCTACTCATCAATTTAAAAAGGGAAAACTGCCAGGTTATAGATTCAGTTTCTCAGAAGAATCTGCTGTCAATGATGCTGAAAACAATGTAAAACAGAAACTTTCCCTTAAACGTGATGGAAGCATCTGTCTTTCCTCATTATATGAGGCAAATGAATCTGCCTCCTTCTCCCTTTGTACCTGTATCCATACAGCACTTAGCATCACAGCCTCAGCAAGGCGAATGATCAGTAAGACTTTGCTGTCTGAAGCTCTCTCCACATTTTGCTGAGAGAAACAGCAATTTTCATTGAAGGGGAGAGGACACAAGGGGAGATTAAGTAATCTGCCCGAGGCAATATGAGAAGCCTGTGGTGCGGCAGAGAACTCCAGTCTGCTCAGCACAGCAGCGTGAGGACCGGGAGACAACCCTCTGCCTCCTTGCTGGAAAGGGACCTGGCACACTTCACCATAGCAGAGCTGCGAGCAACCAGCTGCTCAACAAGCAAAAAGGGTGGGAAAAGGTGCCAAAACTCTCCTTAAGGTGAGGGAAGACCTTTCAGCAGGACTAATCACGCTTCCATAGTTGGAGCTTGTAGCAGGCTGAAGAAAGCAAATGGCTTCTCCATCTCAAGCACTGGATTTGTCCCTATGGCAGCACGGTGGCATACAATCCCTGTCACTCTGCCACCACACCAAGCACCTTCCCTCCTGCTGAATGCAATGGGATAGGAAGCTCCCAGTATTTCTAAGGGGTATTTGCTTGTGGTGGTACCAGGGATGCATCTGCTTTACCCTAGGGGAAGATTCAGTCTTTTCAGGCAAATCCACCAGGCCAAAATCCCTCAGTCCAGGCTGAGCTCCCTGCTGTATTTGAGATGAGATTTTGGTTCCCAGTAATACATAAGCAATGCAGCCGATCTTCCCTGAGCTCACAGCACTGGCTCTTTAGAGATGAGCATGTGTTTCCCGAGATACTACAAGTAAATCCATTACTTGTTTCAGAAACCAAAATTAATTAAAATACATCCCTTAAAAGAGACTTAGCATCTGTACGTCTTCTCTTTGTTCTGAATGATCTTAAGAGTGAAATAACAGACTCCACAGATTTTTCATTTAATGAACCTTAATTGGAATCTTTTACATTAGACTGCAATTGAAGAAAATCAGTTGTAATTAAGCCAGGTTATTAATGATTGTACATCTAATTATAATAATTTCATAAGCTAGCATGAAACTCAAGCTAAGTTTTCTGGGAGTGTCCAAAATACAAAAGGTAGCCCAGCTCTTTGCCGCTTTCCCTCTATCGCAGCCTCCCTGCAAGCTCTGCAGAGGAGAGCTGGCTGCAGCATTCGCTTGTGGGTGACCTGGGCTAGAACTGTGGCTGTGGGGAGCATCTCACAGCAATGCTCCTCACCATGAAGCAGTAGCGTGTGAAGACCTCTGGATTCCCTCTTCCCTGGAAGGGTGGCGTTCCCCCTCATAATTTTTCATAGCTGCAGTTGAAACCCGCCCCACCTTTCCTCAGGAAAGCATTATAGGGTGATATTAAAACTACTGAAATTCCCACTGACGTGCAAGTGGCCCATGGCATGTCACTTGGTGTTTTCCACTTCATTTGTTTCTGTTGAGTCACCTTGTTTAACAAAGTTTTGTGATCTCTTTTCTAAGAGATTTGTGCACTGCTGAGAGGAGAGGTTAGGACAGGTCACAGGGTTCCTCCCCAGAGAAAGCCGCAGGAAGCACAGAAGATAGGAGTGAATTTATGAAAACTTCTCTGGAAGCACAGAGTCATGACGAGACAGCTCTGAGCAATACTTGTGGGGAATGACAAAGCCAGTGCTTTCTGATGGCCACAAGAAAAAAAGAAATATATATATGGCTTCAATGCAACTAAAGCAAGTAACTAAACCCAGAACTTAAAATTCAGAACACGTGAATACTTCACTAGTGGTAGAATTTAAAAGTCTTAGTCCCTTTGGGGGATTTTTATCATTTTAGACACAGGCGAACAAATTTAGCAAAATCATTTCAATTAAACCTTGGGACAGAGCCCTAAACCTCAGACTATCTTTATAATTTTCCCTTTGATAACAGTGCCAGTGAACAGAGCAACCACATGAAGAATGGGCAAATACCAGATGAAAGGACACATTTTTGAGCAAGTGTCCTGGACCACAGCAGAGGTGCAGAACAGAGATTCTCCAGGTGCATCCAGATCCAAGAATCCACGGTGTATGGGAACCTCGTATTACTCCAGGCTGAATTATGGCAAAGTACAGGCAACAGTCAGTCTCTTTGGGTTGGGAGCTACTTTTTGGTCAGTATTTCATAAAAACAGCAGCCAATTTTTTTTTTTAACCTGATCTTTGAAGAAGTTTCCATCTCTAACTCAGCTAACAGTATCTTTGTGTTGCAGTTCAGTTTCAAGGTCTGTTGTGTTGCATTTACAAACAACCAGCTGGACAGAGCCTTGATAAACTAGGATTAAGCTTCTTCCTTTTTTCTGGAATGCCATTGCTTCCCCTGTCCCTCACGCACCACTCCCTAGTGCAACCCAAAGCATACAGCAGGGGATGATCAAACGGGTCCCTTCAAAGCACATCCTTTAGGCTAAACTGAAACATTAAGAGGCACACCATGCAAGGATTTCTGCAAGATGTTTTAACCCCAGGTCTCTTGGTCTCCTATACAGCAGAACCTGTGGATTCCAAACTAGGATGAACAAAAAGCAAAATAATTTTTCCCTCAGGAAAAATACAGTTATTTATGCAGACTTCTCCATGTTTAAGCAGCACTACTGTGGACTTAAGCAAGCATCCAGTTAGCAACAGAGTATACCAAACACTAGATTCCCATATGTCTCTGGATCTTGTAAACCTGCCATACATTTCCAAAAGGCTTCAGTAAACACCTTTGTTAAATGGATGGGAAAAGTCACATGTCGTTGATGATGTGCTTTGGTCCTAGCTTGCAGGACCTCTTTTCTGCCAAAACAGAGCATCATTTTCTACAGGAGCTCTAGTGCACAAGACAGCCTGCAGGTTTTTATGGCAGCTGCAGACACTTTTACAGGCTCAGCCGTAAAGCACACAGCCCTGGGCTGTATAGTCAGGGTTACCTATGGTACAGAAATTCTTTTCTCCCTCTCTACCAAAATGCAGAAAAGCTCTCATTGTAACAGCTTGTTTACCTGACAGTGTGTGGCCATCTGGGCTGCAGGGCAAGCCCCAGAACACAAAGCAGGTGAAGTCAGTAGTTACTTCCACAGCAGGATCACATCCAGGGAGGATACTAACACAAAGCCTAATTTTATATCTGCCCAGAGCAGGAGATTCGGGCATGGTTTTCTCAGCCTTCCTGGCCTCATTAGCTCATCAGAGCTCCTGCAGTGGCTGGGTTGGAGAGGTAAACAGCGTGTGACAAACACACATGAGCTGCCTCTACTGACATCCAAATTCCCATCAGGACCCACATGAAATAAATTTAAAGCACTTCATTGGCCCTTGACCTCAGCCTGCAACTGGTGAGGATCTGCTTTCAGGGTTTGCTAAGGGTACAGTTTCAACAAGAGCCTCGAGGCAACTGGTGCACATTGCGGTGCATTTGCTGTTGGCAGAAGCCCGTGCGTACCTAGCTTTACTTACACCGGTCCCATTTTCATAAGCTCTTCTTTATTGCATAAACACAACCCATAAACCAGTCTCAGAGATTAAGCTTTCCTCCTCAGGTGCTTTTATCATTGCCAATCCCTTTAAGAAAAAGCATGAAGGATTCATTTTACCCATCAATTTGGATTACATTCTCCTTTTATCAGCATCTTTTCCTTAATGACTTCGGCCATTCAGTTTACAGGCCCACTCAGATATCAGAGAGCTGAGCTTTCCTCACTGGAAACTTCAAAATATTGTTGGAAGGAGGGAAAAAGCCTAAGTAAAATCACCCATCGTGTGCTGGACTATTGCTAGGGAGTCATCAATTATGCAGTTTTTGGAATATGTTACACTACCCACAGCTGTTTGGTAGTTGGGCAATATGATTTATGAGAACAACCAAGATTCAATTACTGATTTCCCATAAATTATCTATACAGTCCTTTCATCCTACGCCAGGTTATGAAGGGCTCGGATGAACAGAGGGGACTGAGAAAGGGGTTATCTGACCACATAATGAACCAGGATTTTCAAAGAGAAATCAAAAGGAAAGAAACAACAAGCCATGCAGCACCAGTGGGAGGTGTCGGACTTCGGATTCATGAAATTGGGCTGTCATTCCCGGGCAGGCGCAAGAACACTTAGTACAGATGCACTGATTGAGCCAGTCTTCAGATTGTCTATTTGTCCTTGATTTCTTATCATGTGTTTCGGAGATTACGGCTAAAAGGAAGTAGTACTTTTTGCTGCATTTTATGAATCTGTAAATATTACTGAGAGAAATCGCTTAATAAGTGCCTGGGAAATTTTAGATGCATTCATTGACTTTAGTGAGGATTTTATCAGAGCAGAGAAAGAAATACTGGCCCTTAGGAGTGACAACATCACTTTAATAGAGATTAGCAGTGCAAAAGAAGAGTAAAAAAATTACTGTCAGTCTTGTTTTGAGGCAAAACGGACCATGAAATACCAGAATCTCGGTTTTAGGAAGTATTTGGGAGTCTCACTTGGGAATTACGAATGAAATGTGAATGAAGTGGGAAGGAACTGGAGGAGCAAACCTTGTTCTTGGCATCCCACTGTGCCAACGGCTCTGGCCAAGGCTCTCTCCTGTGCATGGCCAGTCAAGGACACCACAATGTTGCTATTTATAGTTATTTTCCCTCTGACTTTTCCACCCAGCATGAACAGCAGTGAGAAAACATCTCTGACAGCGCACCACCCCTGTTACCACCACTTTCATTTCAAATCTGAGATTTTTAATCTGATCTGCAGCAGCTGAAAGCAGAAAACCATCTAATTAGAAATGAAACACACCATGCAGAGGAGAGTAAAACAATCCTTCGATTATACTTTAAAGCATTGAAAGAAAAAAAAAAGAGGGGGAGGGTAAAAGAAAAGTTAAATAGGAAATTCTGGTAGGACTCTGAGCACTCAGGTTACAAGCAATAAGCTTCACCTTCCTCTCTAGCTAATAGAGAAAGACAGGCCTCTCAAGACCAGTACAACTACACTTCAAGCCTAGGCTCCTAGCTTAGACATACTGTTTCACTCCCTAGAGTTAGATATTTGAATTCTCCCTACTCTCACCATTAGCTTTTCTCTCCTCTTGGCAACCAGTCAACATTCCTCCTACTCAAGAAAACTCGTACTTGCTCTCATTAGGAATCCATTGTGCCTAGCAAACTATGGGAAGGTTGGGAGAAAATGTCACTATACTCTCTCTTCTATAGCTCTTTAATTTATTTTATCTTCTTTCCTGTATCCCCGTTTCCCTGACCTCTTACAGGTCATCCCCATCAACGTAACAGGCACATCCAGCACAGCCCTATGACCCTCTGGACTCAAAATAAGGTGACACTGCATAGAGGTGCCTTCAAAACTCCAGACAACATCTTCTCCTCCATAGTACTAGTGAAATCAACCTAAAGAGCATCAGGAAATAGTATGTTTCTCATTGTCATCTACAAGTGGATTCCACAATTCAACAGCAAAGCACTTCCTCTCCATTCAAGCCTGTGGATCTCTTCCATGTGGGTACAGAGAAGTCATCACACAAAAAATAAGCAGCAGCCCTATGCTGTGGGAAGCTGCTGTCTTTTACTGGAAGGCACCTAGCGCATTGAAAAATAAGTTTCACAGGGATTTCAAGTTTTTTCAGCTCTTCTCTGTATTTCCTCTGGATTTATCTTCTTTTTCCCTGCGCCCATTTGTTTTATTTTGTACCACTCCATATCATCCCCTCCCATGCTCACACAAGAGTGGGAGGTGGAGGCTGAAGCAAAAGTTGTTTGTCTGCTTGTTTTAAAATAATAGAGTGAAAATTAATGTAGTTTCTTGTTTGTGAAGCAAAAGCCCCAGCCAGCACACTGCTATAACAGAGCAGCTGAGGGAAATGGATTTTATTAGCCTGGTTTCCAATCCCTTTACTTAGCTGGTTGGTTATTACATATCTATCCCCTTAATTGTGCAAGCTGCTATATAGACAAATAACAGGTGAGGCCTGTAATGACAGGTTGTTACAGTCCAGAGCACTCAACTGGCAAAGCTATTCTCACAGAAAATTGTCTCTGCTCACCCGAGTAAACCCTGCGAGGCCTCAGAGGCACTCGAGGAGAAGCTTCAGCCAGGCTATGTGCTCTGTGCACAGAATGCAGGGGCCACATCAGGGACGGATCTTGGCATTGCAATAGCTACAGCCCAAACATCATCGTGAGCATTAGTGGGGGACAACCCTACCCCAACAGAGGCTCTAATCTCTGGCAAAGGTGGAAATGACCCACCCCAGGTCACAGTATCAGGTTTAAACTGTGGAAAGCTCTCAGCTGTAGTCCAACAACTTTACCACCACATGGCCTGTGAGGTCGGCTCTCCCCTGTCTCTGCATCCTCAAGAGAGATTTTCAAGCAGTTGCCTGAGTCACGGCTGTGGGATCTGGCAAGGAACAGTGGCTGGTCCCTCAGCCCGTGTATTTCTTTGATGCACCTTCTCAGACATCGTACTGTAGAGCATTTTACTGCCCAAGGAGTCTTTGGCCAGCACATCCCAATGCTTAAGAAAGGTCCATGGTTCACTGATCCAGCACTATCTCCCCAGGTCTCTCTCTCACCTTCAAGCAGGGAATAGCACATAATAGTAAAGTCCTTCCGTGAGATGACCAGTCAACGCACTGCTTGAGTCTCCCTTATTCTCCAGTCTCTTGTTTTCTTCCTGTAAATGTCTGAAATAGCTAATTTAAGATTTAAAGAACCAAGTTACTGTAGCGTGCCCAAAATAATAAATGTCTCAGAATTTCAATTACCCTAAATGTAGAAGTGTTGGATCCCATTTCTGTATATAATGCGTCACACGGAATCATTACCCCACTATCCATTAATTATAACAAAGTCAGCGTATTCCCTGATGTCTCTTCATGACTGCACAATGAGCAAGCATTGCCTCTGCTATGGATAGAGTGCAGTCACAGATATACAGCCCTCTCACAGGACAAACAAACTTTGGCTACCCAAAATGATGAAGAGAACAGCGCTAGGCTTTGAGAAAAAATGTATCTGTACAGAATGGGAGAAGAGGACAAGGGAGACCAAGCTGCCTGTGTGGCTTTGAGCCTAAACAAGAAGCACAAAGACATGTTGCTCTAGGGATATGCTCAAAAGAGCTTTAACTACACCAAAGAGTAACTCTAAGAACAGAAAACGAAACACTTCTTTCATCCACAAAAGATTTTGAAAAACCAGGGGAAGAGGAAAATAGGAAAAAAGAATAGCAGGTAAAAATTAAAAAGCTGGTTCGGGTCAAGTCTAGTTTCCATCTGTTCACACAATCCACCATCATAACCCAGATCTGCAGCTAGTTCTATCATGCTGGGCTCTTAAGCACAAAAAAAGATGCAAGCTCCCTCCCCTGACCCATCCCAGCCCCTCCACACAAGGAGAATTTTACAGGACAAAGGTGGAAAGGAGGTCACAGAAGAGGTACAGGCTCTCTCTGAGCACCAGCCATTCCTCCAAACAGTTCCCAGATGTGGGGTGCATTAACATGGCTAGCCAATCTCTGCCATCCCCTCCATTTTTATCAAAGCTTTGTCTGCTTCTGTCTCACCCCATTTCTGCAAAGACTCTCCAGGCCTTTCTATGCTCCCCAGGCTCTAGCTACAATGCAGCCATTCCAGTGCCTCAAACATGTAAACTGCCCATTCTTCCCTCCTGCCCTTTGTTTTCCCCACCTTCTCCGATATTTTATTGTAATAGGTTTTGTTATGATGATGTACAACACCCTGAAGTGCTTTGGTGAAGGAAGAAAGAAAGGTTGTGCTATAAATAAAAATCTCATCTACAATCAAAGGCACATAAATGATGGATGTGTGTGAGTGACTGCACACATGTACCTACAGGCAATTCCTCCACTGGGTGGTAGCTGCACTGGAAAGGACCAGGATCATTGTAAAGATGAGGTTATTGGGCAGTGGCTTACTCCCACAATAATTATTAGGGTGATTCCCTCAAAAACCTGCATAGCATCCTCTGGACTAGAGCCTGAAAGACCCCTGAAGGCAAAGTAACACCCACAGCACTGTTGCAAGATAAAACTCATACTGCGACAGATGCTTCTTTAAACTGACCTTAAAGACTTGCAGGGATGGTGACACAGCTGTGTCGGGTGCTCTGTTCCAGCACTCTGTTCACAATACCAGTTTTCCTACTGACTACTACGTTCCTTGTTGTCATTTCAACCCATTTCTGGTTGTCCTGCACCTAGTAGAAATGGGGAACGGTGACCACCTTCTCTCTGCAGCTCTTGTTCCTGTGTTTGAAGACTGTTGTCATACCTCCCCACCCATTTTCTTTCTCAAAGGGAGTCGTTTGACTTGTGCTCCCATACAGAACTGGCCTCTCAGCCAGTGAGAGGGGATCTTCAGGGAAAGTGAAGTACAGTAGCGTCCGATGGCCTCCAACATACCTGTTTGGTCTGGCAGCTCCCTTGGTAAGCCAGCCCAGAAACTCTTCTTCCCACAGAACTTCTTTCACATCATTTCAAAAGCCAACAAACAAACAGGGAGCACCAGCTACAGACATGCTGTGCATGTTGTCTTTTCTGCTGTGGATTGGCATAAATGTTTCCATTGCATCTTTCATGCTTTAGTTCATTAGGTTAACTAACTCTTGCTCCTTATCAGGGGGCTTCTACCCATTCAAACAGGTCAATACACAGGCTATTCCTACTAGAATCATTCCCCAATATAACATCTCTCAGCACATCGCCAACTGTTTTTTAAAATAGGACTAATTGATTTAAGAGGTGGGTGGAATTGCTACAGCAGGGGAAAGAGAGCAAAGAAAGTTTCCAGCTCTTGAAATTGTTTTCCTTAGAGCTACACTGTGAATGAAGGGAGCCAGGGGAAGATGATGACATGGAGAGGAAACAAAACAAAGCTAAAATAGATATTTAATTAATAAAAAAGCACAGAGAGGAATAGAGGAGGGGGAGGGTATGTATCCTGCAGCTTTACAGACAGTATTAGCATCTTGTTGCTTAATGAGCCATAGATGTAACAGCCACACGATGAAAATAAAAGAGGGAGGGAAAAGCAAGCATCAATAACACAGAAGAACTGCCACCGAGGTTGCTGTTGAGTGAATGTCACTTCCCTCGCATCCTCTGAGTCTTCCCAGCCAGCTGCCCTCCTCCCTTCCCAGATGCTTATTTTCTGACTCTCTTCTAGCACTTTATCTCTGCAATCATTTGGTTATCATTATGTCCTGGGCTTTAGAGTCGACAGCAGCCAAGGGGCAAGATTTCAGAGTGGCTCCTCAAGCGTCCTTTACAAGTGCTAACATCTCCTTCTCGCAGCACAGGGAGATGCTCCGGCCTCGCTAAAGTTAGGAAGAGAAGGGGCCAGAGCACAGGGACACAGTGATTTTTGCCTCTCAGTATGTCACGGGTGGGTTTTCATGCTCAGGAAAAGCAAAATGCCCCATGCCTGTCAGCTTGGGTTAGCAGAGCCGTGTTTGGGAAGACATCCCTTTGGCTTGAAAACCCTGTGCTCACTCATAGGAGCAACATCAAAGCTTCTAGAACAGCAACCCCCATCCTTAAACAGTGATTTTACTGGCATAGGTTCTAGGCAAGAAGCTGGGGCAATGACAGGAGTGCCAGCCAGGCAGAGACCTGTCATTGCCCCATCTTCTCACCTAGAAACCTCTGCCAGTAACCTGGGCTTCAAAGGCAGCTGGTTCTCAGTTAAACTACCTTCACTCTCTTTCTGGACACAGAGGGATATGCCCTAGTCTGTTTCTTCCACTTCGCTATTTCCTTATCCTTCCTTAACCCGTCAGTCTCTCCCTCCTGTTTTCTTTTTCATCTGCAGCTCCTGAACCTGCCTTCAAGCTTTATTCCTTTCCTGCAGGATTATTTGGAGGTTTGCTTGTGCAGGGCAAACAGCATTTCTGTAATAAAGCCTCAGCCAGATTCCATTAGTGTCATTTCCATCTGCAGAAGTGAAGTGTCAGCTAATAAAAGGTAGCTCAGACCCCTTGGGCAAGATAAAATGAGAGAGCAAGAGAGGGGAAAAAAAAACTCTACCGTCAAAGATGGAGAAATGATAAATGTCCTTCCAGAAGCAGAAGCACCTGGAATAGGAATAAGGGAGCACTAGGGGAAGGGGAGGGGAAAGGAAAGGGGGAGGGAGGGGATTGTATATTATCATTGCTAGGAGAGCTTTGTTTCTGAAAGGTCTCATTAACTCAAAAATCACCTGCTACCCATCTTCTCTGCATAACAAGGGCAACATCCAACCTCACTGCACCTCTGCAGGGGGGTGTTAATATGCAGTTCTTGTTTGCAAGCAGTAATGGCCGCGGGGAGCCGTGGGGGCCAAGGGGCAGAGCCCAGCATAGCAAGCAGAGAAACCAACACAGGCTGCCCTGTACAGCTCTGCAGGAATGAGAGGAGACAGGGGTGTTGCTGGCTGTGGCTGAGCTGTGAGACCCAAGGGCATCTCTCAGCAGTCAGATATGAGTTTGCCTGCCTAAGCCGTTCTCTGACACCATGTCAGATGTCCAACAGGTCCCCCAGACCAGGTGATCTGAGGACAAGCTCCTCAGGGTGCTTCCCAGGGTGCACCCACCCCTGCAGCTTAGGGGGACATTTATGACCCATTTGGTCCCTGTCTGCTCTGATTACAGAGAGGGGAGATGACTGCAAGGCTGCTGTGGCCTCCGTGTTGTCCACTAGTTCTCACCAGCCCCACGTGCCATGCAGTGAAGCAGGCATGTCAGCGGTTGCCCATCTCTCCACTGCACCTTTTCCTCTGAACCAGGACAGAGACACCCAGATACCACACAGGGGAAAAATAATCAAAAAATAAAGTCAGGTTTAGTCAAGAACAAGGGTCCATTTTATTCCTGCAACTAGAAATTATCCCCCTTATCTCAGATGATCTTTGTCTGAGCTCGGGCTCCAATTCTGGAGAAGCCTCAGCTCTTTGCTGACTTTATCCATGACATTCAAGCTTTTCACAGGGCCATATCACTGCTACTCAGCTTTGCAAGCAGCTGCCAGATCCATTAGAGAAACACAACCATAACAGAGCATCTCTGATTAGATTTATGCCAATGCAACAGTTCTTAATGCCATAATCTATGTAGCTAACACAGGCAAACATGATCATACAAAAGTAGTCAAGTGCGCCATACCCCAGGGTTGTCAAATCTCCAGCTAGGCCACGGAAGCTATGGGCAGCTGGCAGAAGACAACAATCTTCAGGCTTTTTACATTACCCTGAAGAATACGATCAGTTCAGACTAAGCCCAAAGGCCATGTTCACAAGGTCTTCCTGAGCAGCAACGTAGATATCTGCCACAGGTATTTGTTCTACAATATGCAATGCGCATGCAGGCACACATACAGTTTTTCCTCAAAGCATTGGCCATACCTTCTTTACTTTTGCCCTCTGAAACAAGGCTGTTGCCCATTTTTGTTCTTACGTCTACAAGCAATGCATTACCATCAATGTTCTGGAAAGCAATCACTACATACAAAACCACCATATAGGTAAACAAAGAAAGTTGTAGAGTTTAAAGGCCTTGGGTTCTCTTAGCTGATCACCCAAGAAACTCATGATAAATCAGGGACTTTGATTTTAAAAGGAAATACTATCATCTACTAACCACTCTCCTCACTGCTTTGACTACATATGGATTTTTTCCTGCATATATATTGAAGCATCATCCCTGGGGGCACTATCAGGGTTTTTAAGTCTGTGACAGATAACCGTGTCCCTCCAATTTCCTAGCTAAAAGCTTCCTAAATTCACCCAGCTCAGCACTGCAGGGAGCCAACTGGATAGCAGTTTGCTTAATAAAAGTTTCCTTTATACAAAGATCTAAATCCTATTTTCTAAGAACTGCCAGGGGATTTTCAAGGTGTATGTTGTTGGGTGGGATTTTTTCATTTGAGAACAACACAGGCTTTTATTCTGGTGGTGCTGGGAGAGGGGGATATAACAGCACCTGAGGATTGCCACAGGCAGAGGAGAGAAGTTGGACAGTTTCTTTCCACATCTGCTGTGCAGCCATTTATCAATGACAACAGCAGAGAGAAGGAATTGCTGAAGAGGCTGCAGTTCTCCACAATTTTACTCAGGGAAACAATTGCCGTGTTCAATGTGGAAATTATCTGAATGAACAGACAGGAGGAGCTTGGGAAGCCCTTTTTGCTACTTCAGAAGCAGACTCTTCTATGATCCTATCACAGCGCAGAGCATCCAAGTTGCTCCCAAGGCAAGCCCTGGGGACTCCCAGCTGTGCCGAGACATCTCTGTTCCGATGTGAACTTACCACAGCCTCACCCTCGTGTCACAAGAAACAGTCACCTGAGTAAAAATGAGACTGGTATGACAGGAATTATTAAAGCTGGGAACAAATACCCTTCAATGATTCAAAATATTTGAGGAAGATTTGCTCGTCTCTAGGGCCTAGAAAACCATATTGTACAAGGCTCCTTTTTCCAAGAAGAAATTCATACTGGGCCTTTAAGCCTCTGAAACATATGCAATAGATTATTAACAAATGTGAGTAGAAGGGTAGCTCAGTTTAATGTCACCCTTGTATACACACAGACTTCTATCCTTTCTTCACAGAAAGATTATCCTCCCCACAGATAGAGGCTGGAAGTCATCCAAGAATTTAAGAACATTCTTTCATTCACAGGTGTTTTTGGAGCTTACAACAGCAGTGCTTATTCTGGAAGATGATGACGGAGAGAATTGCCTTGGCCCTTCAATCAGTTTCTGCCCATTTTGTATCAAATTGCAATCTGATAATACTCAGTGCAAACTGGAACACTCTAATACAAACAGAAATGGCTCCAACAGCCAGCAGAAACACTAACAACCTGAATTAAATGTAAAGACACTGAAACATGCAGTGCACATCCATGTCCTGGTGGACGAGCTGAATATGAGCCAGCAATGTGCCTCCATGGCAAAGCAGGCCAGCAGCATCATAGTCTGTGCTAGACAGAGGGCTGCCAGCATGGTGAAGGAGATGTGGTCACTCCCTTCTGCTCAGCGCTGGTGAGACATCTGGAGCCCTGTGTCCAGTGCTGGGCTCCCTGGGACAAGAGAGACATGGTACTGGAAGGAGTCCAGCAAAGGGCCATAAAAGGATTGGAGCACCTGATGTGCAAGGACAGGTTGAGAGAGCTGGGATTGCTTAGCCTGGAGAAGAGAATGCTCAGGGAGACCTTGTCAATATATATCAATACTTGATGGAGGAAGAAAAGACCACAGGGCCAAACTCTTCTCAGTGGTGCCCAGAGTCAGGACAAGAGGCAAAGGGCAGAAATACAGTAACTGAGTACCTGCTGTGGCTCTTGCCTCCTTCCAAAGCAATATCCCATGCAGCAGCAGAGACTATCTCACAATTACGGCATTGACACTGGAGAAATCAGTGCCTAATCCCCATCTCCATTTCTCACCAAGCCATTTCTCTGGGCTTAGAGATGGGGATGAGGAAGTCCCCATTCTCCTTGCTTAGAGGTCCAGGGCATGAAGTTGAATTCGCCAGCAAAGCTTCAGCAACTGCAGACAGAGAGGGAGAATTCTTGAAAATGCACTTAGCTGCTGGCAGCAATCTAACAAAAGATCATTACAAAGACATGCGGAAGCTGTGACAGGGATGCAGTGAGTTGGTCTGGGACTGAGACACTTTAATTACAACAGCAGAACAGAGAAGTGGAGCTAGAATCCATAGGAGGAAAAAAATTATGACCTGACCAAATGATATCAATTCTGAAGGGACTGAGAAGGGAAAAGAAACTACAAAGCTGCTTAAAACTGCATCAAACACAGAACTTGAAGATGTGGAAAGGTTGTGCCACAAAGGAGCAGAGGTGGAAATCAAGAAAAGGAAAAATAAAACAAGTGCAATGGAGAGAGCAATGAGAGCTAGCAGGACAAAAAAAAAAGAAGCTGGACAAGAATATTGACAAGTCAAAAACATTGATCCTCTATTTCCTTAACCAAAGAAGATTGGTTACAGTACACCAGCTGGGCACTGGGGACAATGGAGGAAGTTCAGCCAGGCCATCCACTGCTCCCTCTCCTCCAGACAAAGGCGGGGAATTGCTCACACATACGCTGTTAGGTTGACAGCTGTTGCTGCGAGGTGTAGGTGTTTGACACCTTACTGCATGTAGCACACAAGAGGAGAAAATGAGTCACACAAGGGAAGAACCAGATTTTTGACATATAGATACAATTTCAAGTGCTTCACATAAGTCACATGCAAATAGTGCAATGACTCTGCAAACAAACACATAGTTTTTTACTGCCTTGCTGTTTTTTCAATGGCAAAGAAAGATGGTCTGTGCCACTATTTTTTTAATCCTCCCTGCTTCAGCCCCAGCAGAGTCCCACTCAGCCTGAGAGCTCAGATATGCCTCAACACCTCTACTAGCTCATGTTTCCCAAGCAAGTACCAACATCAAAGAAAGAAGCGAGAAGAAACCCACAGGATTTTCTGCTCTGGGACAGCTGGACTGTCTCAAAGCCAGTGCTGAGTCAATGACATAAGCTGCCTTTTCCGGCCTGAGAGATGACCTCTTCTCTCCACTACATCTATTTCATAAGATTAAATTACTCCTGTTGCCAAGACATTTGGAAACAAATTGCCAAAAAGCTTCAGTCACTGCCCCCAGCTATCGATTCCCCAACAGAACACAATACCCAGTCTGATTCTCACAAAGACATGACGTGTAGGTAGAACAGCCCAACCAAGATGCAGCAAGAGAGCAAGACAACACATAAGCCAGGAAATTTTTCAAAAAAAAGCCTCAGTAGGACTTAGAGTCAATCCTGTTCATTCAGAGTTTACTTCCATATTCATTTGGAACCAAAGAGCGTGCCGAGGAACGGGAAGCAGCAATTAGAGGGTGCAAGCATGAGGTGAGAAAACCTGCGCCTGCTATCATCCCATGTCAGTGACTTTGACAGAGCACAGCTTTGGAGAGGGTTTTAGCCAGAGATGGAGAAAATGCTGCCCCAGTGAATCACAACACTGGGAAAATTAGCTACTGTTAAGTCAGCTATAAGCACAAACAGCTCTGCACACACCCAACCTTTTATCGTTATTACAGAATCACAACATAATCTGCCACCACAGTCTTCCCAGGCAAAGGCCAGGATGGAAATAGTACCACCTGTGGTTGTGGAGAGGGTGCTGCCATTGTAAGTGTGCACAGGGAGGCTGCTGCAGCTGAGAACCAAGAAGAACTGCTCCAGCAGCCTGGTCAGAGGGATCTCTGCTTCCAGAGAAGGTTTTTGACAGGGAGTTAGGTGCAATGGCAGGACTGTGAGGGCAAGAGGCATCCAGAGTGAAACAGAGAGAGAGATGAATCTGGGGATAAACAAATAATTTCAGGAGAGCCAAAGAAGTCAGAAGACTGTACCTGCAGGTCAAACCTAGAAGACAGTAACAGAGCTGCAGATTGGCTTAGACTTGCAGGAGGTGCCACAGGCTAGAACTAAGGCATATCTGCAGACTTCAACAGGAGATCAAAGTACACTGAGAACTTGCCTCAAGCCCTTCTCAGTTAAGGGAAGAGAAATCTCTCTTTCCTGTGACAGTAGAACACACGCTATAGTTTCAAGCCTGACTACGGAATTGCCTCCTTTTCAGAAGCAACAGACTTAGTCCTTCTGATTCGAACTGCTCTGGTTTGGGATCAGCTGTCTGTTCCTAGCCACTGGCAGCCTGGACTGCTAGACACCAGGACACGGGTGCATTCAGTGTTGGGTAATGTGTGAATGTTGATCTACATGCTTCAGGAGTCTTCCAGACTCATGGTGTATGATTACTGGGTACAGAGTGAGGTCCCTAACTTCCAGCTTTTTCTTGTCGTAGCACTGAGAACATCTAGCTGAGAAATAGTCTTAAAGCTTCCTAGGCAAGTAAAGATGGGCTTCAGAAATAGCAATCTCTTTGCATTACAGTGGTCTGTTCACCATGCACTGCCCGCTGCCTTCTCTTGCTGTCTAAAATTTTTAGCTAATTCTGTGCACCCTTTGTCAGGAGGCAGCCATCCAGCTCTGTCCTACACCAGCGTGTAAATATGCTGACACGCAAAGTGCATGTTTCCCTGCTTGCAGGAAACATGCTGCGTAATGAAAGTGTCTCCCAGCAGGAGGAACACAACTTGCGTGCCAATTACCTTGGCACGCTCTGTGGGATCAAAATGAAGCAAGAGTACAGAGGAAGATACAGCAAAGCTGAGCTTTCCTGCCAGCTTCTGCACTCAGCTTAATACTGCCGTGTAATGAAGTCATTTTGGCCTGCAACACGTGCAAGCAGATGGGCTGTCATTCCGGGGCTACCGTCTGCACCATACATTCCTTGGGGTTTTAACTTATTAAGGTCAGTGTTTTACAAACACCATCAAGGAAGCAAGATTGAGAGATATTATGATGGCAATAAAATTGTGTCCTGCTTCATCAGCACTTTTGAAAAATTAGTTTAAATGTCCTCAGTGGCCAACAGCATTTAGTGCTTCTCAGTGCAGGAGAGGGAGGGAGGAAAAAAGACCACACAGGATTTTTAAAAATAAAACTCAAAGCAAATTTGGCACAATGAGTAAATCACAAGCAACTGTCTCCCTACAGTGCCCCACCGCATGAAACTCCTGACTGATATAAATCCGTGCCATATCTAGCCAAATACCAAACCTGTGCCAGCTCTTGCTGCATAGTTTACCTTTCTCCAAGATATCAGCAGAATGAGCATCTCCATTTTTTTTTTAAATTGCAGTATCTCACCCTATGCTGCACCATGCAGCTACAAGGTGGGTTTGTTGCTCCTAATTCCACCACAGTCACCCATCACACTGTGCAGTGCCCAGTGTCGGTGCACCATCACTCCTGTTCTGTACCTTCTTTCCTTGCACCGCTATGGGGACTTTAGACCATACTCTATGATGAACTTTAAAAATCAATTCCAATCACATAACTTCATTTTCACTCCTTCCATAATATTTTGTTTCTAGATAGACATTCAAATTTTGCTCCTAATTAGTTTTCTTTTCCTTTCTTCTTAACAAAATTGTATTAGATTGTATTCAGATCTGTGAAAGGGTCTGGGGGAGAAGGAGAGAGGAACAGTATATATTCTCACAGCTTGTCTTAAAAATAGCCAAACTGACAAATAAATAATAAACTGAACAACGTCATTCAGTGAAAAGTATACCTGGAGGCTTGAAGCTGGGAAGAATGGCCCTAAAATACTAGCTTGATTCTGCTGAGAAAGAGGGCAACTGAAGCAAAAAGAAAATAATTCTGCATCAACTCTCCAGAGCATCCTTCCACAGCAACTGATCCAGTTATCTCCTTGCAGGCAGGGGAAAACACAGCCCTGTATTGACCTTACTGCACACCCTCCCTGCCAACCCTTAGAAGTTCATGGTCTGCTGTCCCTGGGCTGCCATTGGGCCAATTTGCATGAGGAAGATTCTAAATGTCACATCAAAACACGCACAGTTGTATTCTCCCAAAGCAAACAAAATTTAGGACCTGAAAGCAGAGAAAATTACGCCCAAAAAGCAGTTGTAAATCAGCCCCATTCCAGACCCTTTGCAAGTTTTGCTGCCTCACAAGTATTTGGCAGACTCAAAGCTTTCATTTAGACAAAGTCTAGCGTTTTCTTACTTTCCCACCATGAAGTTAAAGTCCTTTCCGTATAAAGTGTGCTGTTGCCCTGATAACAGAGGACAAGGGATGCTTCCCTCTTGAAGTGGAAATTATAAAATTCCCTCTTCCATCCCATTGCAGTAAAAGGCTTTAAAGCGCAGATGCTTCATTCAACACTGGCAGTTTTGCTGGGAGACCAGACACAGCTCCACCCCACAGGGCAGGACTGGAGGCGTTTAACTGGGATGCTGACACTAGAAAGTAGTAACTAGTCACTCTAAGCCCTTACTAGGGGAGACAGTTGATCTCCAAAGGATTTTTTCCTCCACTGAGCTCTCAGCCCTGTGCAGGTGGCTTTCACACTCTCCAGACTGAAAGCAGAGGTTGTTTGGAGGCTAACGTAGATGCTCTAGGACCAAAGTTTGGTGGACTGAACCTGGGGTGTGAGATATCAGCTTTTGATGCTAAGTTTCAAAGGGGTAGGGAAACCCTTCCGTCCCTGGGAAGCAGCAGGTAATGACTCCCCCTGTTAAAAATTACTGTATTTTACCTCGTTCTATGGCAACTGACCAGAATTTGTCTACAGGTCCATTGCTGGTGAGGGACCAGCAGACTCTCCACAGCTGCATCAGCACCACATGTCAGTAGAGTCCAAATAAATAATTTCTGCTACTTGGCACAAGCCACCTAACCCACACTGCACCAGCAGAGTGCACCACCTTTATGACTGCAGATTTTCTTTCCTCTCAGGCTTTCCCCAATATGTTTTCAAAGGCTGAGACTCTCTCACCGTGGCTCAGGCAATGGAGAGTGAGATGGGAAAACCATATATCAATGCCTTGTGACCAGTGTTTCAACGCTACGTGCAGTCAGCCATAAAGAGCGAAGGTGTTTAGTAAGACCCTGGCAAGGGTCAAAACCACCTTGTGATAAATCATTTGGTTCACCTGCTTCCTGAAAGTTGTTCTTCCAGATCAGTGATGTTCTGGGTGAGGTTTACAGTGGATATTTTTCCCTTCTCGGTGCAAGATTGCCCAGCTCTGGCAGACGCATCCTGTGATTCCTCCAGCAGCAGAGACAGAGCTAGAGGTGGCTGCACTGCAGACCTCAGCCCGGTGGTCTCAGGAAGAGGCCAGGACAGTGAAAGGACAAGCTGGAGCAGGGTAGGGTGGGCCTACCCCATCCCTCATACCAGAGGAAAGACTAATTTCACTTTATGCATCTGAGCAAGTTCAGGATGTTAATCAGCTTCTCCTCTCCCCAATTTCTTTACCACTCCCTTCCTTCCAAAAAAAAACCTTTTTATCTCCTTCATATCAGCTTTCCTTACACTGTTGTCCCAAGGCTCAGTGTGTACCCAAGCTAAAAGCTCCTGAGAGCATGTAAAAGCACAGCATCATATTTAAGCAAGCAGTAAACTGAGATTGTGATCACGGTGCTCCACTTTATGCAAACATACTGTGCTGGATAAGCAATTATGCAAAGCCAGCCCCAAACTGGACAAACTATAGTGCATATTATCACAGTGCCATTCAGGCAATGTTCAAACATTTTACGGCCCTTCCCTCCACAAAGTTTCAATTTCCAAGCTGAGCAAACAACCCTGACTATAGAAGAGTGAATTTCAATATAAAGTGAGTAGGAAAAGTAGAAGAGGAAAATATGTGTACATGACCTGAAAGCTGCTCTCCAACCCTCTAAGCTCCCTTCCAATGTGGGTGAGGTTGCCAAATATTTATTTGGGGAAAGAAAAAAAACTGAGAATAATGAACCCATTCAATTTTCCCAGAACTTCCCAATGTATAAACCTTGGCACAAACCCCCTTCCTGGAGCTGCTGTACTGCCTTCAGCAACCAGCAGCCTCCTTGCATCTCTGGAGACATTCAGCAGTGCCAAGGCTCTTCCAGTACAAGTACCCCAGCCAAGGAAAAAGAGTTTCCTCATGTCCTTCCTCTCCTTCACTCTTACACTTTGGACAAGCAGCAGTTTGGCCCTGAAGATGTTGCTACAAGGAAGGATTTTAGGCAATACAAGACTGATTCTGCAGCTTGGCACCTCACACGGAAGCACTGCGCAAACATGACCTGTATTTTTTGGGAGAGAGGAGACTCAGAGGTGAGAGAGGTAAAGCATAACTCTAAAGAGAATTCATGAGATGGTACAAAACTATTTAAGGACTGTCAAATGTGGGAAGCAGGTGGCATAAATGAAAAAGCTCAGGAAAGGTCAAGCCTTGGAGGAATTGAGCGAGAATCTCTTCATGCAGGGGAGAACTGATCTGAAACAGCCTCTTTGCCAGAGGCAGCCAGGGAAGAAAACAAATTGAGTAAATAGCTTTGAAGAAACTGAAAGATAGAATTCATCTCGTTTTAGGCATCAAAAAATTAAGTATGTAACCTAGCTTTGTCATCCTGGCTCCCTCAAAAGGGGAAAGAGAAAGACAACACATTAAAGGCAAGTAATCCTGGATACCTGTGAAAGCACCTGTTAGCATGAAACCGGGAACTGGCTCAAACATGCTTGGAAAGCTGAAGTTAGGTGAGGAAAAATACCATCCTTAATCACCACACAGCTCCTGAGCAGGTGGCAAACATTTGCCAACAGGAATTTAATGAGGTGTCTCCTTGGAGCAGCACCCCACCCACAAGCTTTAAGAGACACTATGCAGATGGCAGGCTGGCCACATGCCAGCTTCAGCTAACCAGAGAAACTCAGCAAAAACAAAAAAAAAGATGGTCTTTACCAGCATTTAAATACCTGGGGTTTTTATTGAAAAAAGATGGGAAGATACAAGGAAAGATGATGAATACTAATACGATAAATAAAGAAAATATGTTATCTTTGATTGTTCTTTGCCTGAATCTATAGTAATTTCAGAAGGAGTAATTGCATTATGAGATAAATTTCATTTATTCCTGATAAAAGAACAATGCTACATTTTGACAAATGTTCTTCAATATGCCACCTGGGTAGTTCTAGTAACAGATAATAAAAATGAAATATGATAGGATTCCTAAGAAGAACCCAGCAGTTAACCAGGGAAAGAATTTCATTAACTCTTAGGAGGTTCCCAGATTTCCTAGGGATAACAAGAAAGTTTTAATCAGTCCCTTTGCAAAGTGTGTGGAGTAAGGTTTGAGGATGTGGCTTTATTCCTGTCTTCGCTGTAGATGTTACTTCAGAATCAGCAAAGCAATACCGGAGTCATATAGTTGGATGAAGGCAAACTGCCTGTATACTTCAGTACCAGTGGAAAGTGAAGCTGTAGGGGATCACAGAAGGAAAGAAAGGGTGAGTTTTGTTGTGAGCACCACGGGCTCAGCAGTTGCAGAAGGGAAAATCATGTCACCATCATGTTTCCAGGTCCAGAGTCAGTCCTTAAGAAATTATCTGTCTACGCTGCCACTAGACAGCACCATGCTAGAAGCAAAGGGTAAAGTATTTCCAAGCTTTCCCTTATCCTACAAATTTGTCTTTGCTGCAAACCAGTTTTACTGAACTGTCCTTCTGGGTCTAGTGCTTATTTTAGCTATACAGACATAAACATGGCATTAGCTCTCTATGACTGAGCCTGGTCGTAGACTCATGCTGTTCTGAAAGCAGCCTGGTCTTGCACAGCTTAAATTCCCTGTTAGTTCTCCATGGACTTATATTTGCACAATGCCTTTTATGGGATGCCCTGAACGCTGGCTGTGAATAAGCAACATATGCGAGATGCTTAACCACACCATCCCTCTATGTATCAACTCAATACATTTAGCATCAAGTGAGTAAAATGCCTCTAATCTGCTATTTCTTCTCTTAGGACAGCTTCTGTTGGCCTTTATCTTCTGCATTAGTTTCAAATCGCTTTTCAAGCACATTTCCACTGTCCTAAAAGAGTGCCTCCATCACTAAAACCCCAGTATAATCAGACTGCAAAGAAGCCAGGGGGAACCTGTCTTTGCTGTTATCCGCAGCCAACAATAGAAACGTTGTCGAAAGCAGCGGTGATTATGCAATAGATAAATCATAGGGAGCATATTTTGTCTCTTCCCTTTGCACAGATTCCGTTCATCACCATGACTCAGTGCAGTTCTCCCAATGGGGAGAAATTCCAACTTCTAATGCATTTTCCATCTGATTCCTCCGTGAAAACAGATGGGTTGCTGTCCTAAGATATTGCATTTTGATAGTAATATCTTAAACATCTCTGTGTTTCAGAACAATTTGGTTTGGGGACCTGGTACTAATCACATTTCAGTGGTTTGCGTTGTGTATTTTCCACTGATGAGAGGAAAAAGTCCAATGGCTATCATTTTGCCTCCTCTCTCCTCTAGTTTTTCTGCTTGTTTCACCAATCTTACTAGACATGATAAATCATGTAAATTTAATTTAGAGATTATAACACTGGCTTTGAAGGCAGACAAGGTTAGCTCTCTGCTTGTAGGCTGTTGCTTGCTCATCTTGTAAAATTCCTCCATTCCCACCTGGCTGGAACCGTTGTTGGGGAGTTGGGAGAGAGTGATATCAATTCCACAAAGTGTCTGGGACTTTTGCTGGACACTTGCAGATGGCATCCTGGCCACCATCTAAACTCTCATACTGCTGCATAAGGACAAATGCTGTAATCCTGAAGACTTTCTTAAGACCACTGTATTGCAAGCTTTATCTCAGCAGTATGAAGCTGGTGCTACCATTCCCAAACTCTTTCTAGTCTTTCTCACCAGTTACAATTCTCTCTCAACTATAACATTTTTCCAAAGACTGAGCAGTTCTCAAATTCATTGCACTACCTTCTCATGCATGTTTCTCTGTGATCATTGCTGCCTCTTTTTTGTAAAATTGGAGGCCAATACTCCTTCGCTAAAGCACCAGCAGGTCTGCAGAGGATATGTGCGAAATGGGGTAATTCCCACCATCTGCAAGAAAGCTCTTGCCTGCAAGGAAAGATTTTGGCCACAAGCTGAGGGTTACAGTGACCAAGCACATTATCTATGCAGTCTTCCCTGTATCTATAAACTCCCTAACGAAACACGTAACACCAGCAGGTGATTAAAGCCAGTTGTTTCATGGGCATCCCAGGTGGCTGTCTTTCATCTCCTTTCCTAATATTTCCTTTAGGCTTGGATAGTTTTTATTGGGTTTTTTCTCTTTGCTCTTTCCCACGCCTGAACAGATCTTGGCTTTGGCAGGCAAGGAAACAGCAGTTTTATGACATGCATTTTTTAATGTATCAAAACACATTCTTTTGATTCATTTTTTAAAAAGCAAACTCAGCTCACTCAAGGTTCGTAACTTTCCCACTTCAGCTGAATGTAAGAGTTCCAGATGTTGCTGAGAAATTTTGAAAAAACCCTCACCTTCAAAAATTAGCAGGGCAAAACCAGCAACTCCTCATACACCCCCTAAATCAAGGGAAATTGCTGGACCCTCTGAGAGGTGGCCCAGAGCGTACTTTAATGCTGACAGTTTGGCATATTTGATAGAAGTTTATGCGAAGTTATGATAGCTATATAAGCTCAATAGCAGCTGCCCAGAAAATTCACATTAGTGGCTCTGTACAACTCTGAGTATCACACATACAGGAAATCTGCTGAAACCAGAGCACTGACCTCAGACAAGTATGTAACTTTCTCCTCCTTTAGCAAGTCGGTATTTGTACATTCAGCACTAAGAAGAAATTGTCTCCAGTCAAAAGCCTATGTGCTCTTTGCCGGGTGACCATCTGAGGCAGCTCTTACGAAAAAATGTAAGGGAGGGAACCACCATTTCAGCCATCCCTGACCATCCAGGACTCTGCCAAATATTGTACCAGGGCAGTGCTCACTGCTGCTTGGGCAGGACATCAGAGGAATAAGATGATTTGGACGTAATTCACATGTTCACTTTGATCTTTCACACAAACTGAGTAATACCACTGGATTTTAATCAAGCTCTCTAGAGCTTTAGTCCACACTTTTAATACATTGAAGTTAGGCATCTCAGCTTGTTTCAAGTAGCTAAAAATCCTTTTACTCTCTATTTTTTCCCTTCGATTGGATGAAAATGTTTAACAAGAGAAAAACATTTTGGTTTACCATTTCCGAAGTAGATTTTCCTGGGATCTTCCTATGACTTTTGAAGAAGGATTTGAATCTGAAAAGAAGGAGACTTATCAGACAGGACTGGAGGGAGCACTCTATGGATGGGAGAAGGCTGTGATCGGAGACAGCAGAAAAGTCAAATTTGGCATCTTGGTAGAGTGTAGAGGGGCACACAAGGAACCCAGGACAACAGCATTGGTAAGAATCAAAGGATGGGGGACCAAGAAGGCAAGAGCAGGATTTTTCTGTCTAAAGAACCACACAGTGGAGCCACAGGTACAAGCCAAGGTCTCAGCTGAGCAAGTAAACTAGCATCTTCACATATTTTTAGCCCTGCTTCCTAGTGAAACCAGTGGCAGAACTCACGTGGATTAGTAATCCCTCTTAAATTCTCTTGGATAATTTAAACTACGTTTGAAAAGGGGAGAGAAATCTTAAAGATACCCATGTCTGACTTGTCCCACCAGAACTGGAGGCCAAGGAGTAAAAGGGACTTTATTAATACTCCCACTGAAGAGAAAATACAGTGCTGGTTCAGTCCTGATTAGACACCCAAGATTCTGCAACAAAAAAGCAGCGCTGGATCCATGTATCAAGCTTAGTCAGAGTTCTAAACCAAGCCCAGGACACCAATGCATAAGAAACACTGCTCCTACCATCTTCTTACTGCACAACGCACACCACTACTGATCCAGATGCTCTCTGAGCTGGGCTAATGCCCAGTTTGCTTCAGGAAATTTTTACGGATGTTGTAAGTCATTTACTAACAAAGAAAGGATGATGCAAAAAATCCAAAGTGAACAGAGACTGGACAGACTACTGTGCATTACTATCCAAGCATGCCGAGAAACAAACGTGACAATTTTTGTCAAGGTACATCGCAACTTTTCATGGTAGATCTCAAAATTCAGTCAATTTTATGGCAAAATTGTTTTCAGCTTCTGCTTTCTTTGCTCAGAGCAGCTGAGCTCTCACAGAAACCTTTGGAAAACGACTCAGCTTTGCAGCTATCACTGCTTCTGTTTTCCATCCTTGTCCCTTTTACCAGGGAGGAAAATAAGAGCTTTTCTATCTGGATACAGCTTCACCAGATCATAAAACTTATTCAAGTGTTATTCTTTTCCCTTGACTTCACACTCAACTCACCAGCAACCAAATACGATGTCACCAGTGAAGCAAGCCAAGCAACAACTGAAAAGTGGTAGTAAACCATAAGACGACAAACAGGACTAGGAAAGCCACCGTGCCCTAAGCTCAAAGAGAGCTCATAGAGGATCCCAGAATTCATTCAACCTTTGTTGTGCGAGGAAAATAACCTCTCTTCTCTTAATACCCTGAATCTTTTCCTGACACCTTCAGTGTCAATAAAAGCAGAGAATTGATTAGACTCTAACCAAATCAGCTTCTCTGCAGAACATCACACTGTCTAACATAGCAAATCATAAACTCCACAGAGAACAAAACAAAGGAAAAGATCCCTGTAAGAAAAATACCAGAAAATTGTGAAACCATCCTTTAAAAAAAATATTGAACTGAAGAAAATGAGTCACATTAAACTGCCATAAAATACTTTTAGATCCCTTACAGAGAGGCTACCATGACCTCAGCACTGAAGATATCCAGGAACCCGAAAGCAGAGTTAATGACTCCATATTATCCAGCCATGCTGAATTTCAAAGGGTTCTTGTACAGGATGATACAGAAAGAGGGGGAAGAGCATAAGCAGAAAAGAAAGTCCTTGCCTTCATATAGAAGTTTCATCTTGAAATTAACCCATATTAATTTTTAAAGTGGAATTTTAAAGAGAGCGATAAATTTAAAAAATCTGGCATACATCTGCCTCTTGTCAGTTCAGCATTTAGAGACTTTCACCTATGGAAAAGTTCTAATTTGAGTAGCAGCCCTGACAGCAGTGAAGTTGAATAAGGATAAATTTAAATTAGTCGGAAAAAAATCATGCTTAGATGAGAACAAGGTCCTCCCAGGGGTGATGTTTAAAATGCCTCTGAGATTTCTGAAGGACAGACACCGCTCTGCATTGCTCTTTATAGGAAAGTCAATAGACTGAAGAAAGATAGATTATTGTTCATAACATCTATAAGAGCTTTTATCAAAAAGTATCATATTGACAGGGCACTTAAGGTTCTGCTCCTGATTTTAGTTTCTCCCTAGCCTGTTTCCAACTGCCAGGAAAAATGGATAAAGAACAGAAACATCCATGTGATTTCATGAAACACAGAGCAAAAGAAAGGGAGTAACACGTTCCCTTGCACCTGCAAACCATTCACCCTTACACAGAAACAGGCTCGGCCACAATGCTGCATATAGCCATGACTTTTCCATTTTGTATCTGATGGGAACAGAGCCTATTTTAGGGCAAAGCTGCCAGAAGTCAAGGTGATTAAGTTCTGTGTCCAGTGTTTCACAGAACCCAGCAAGGACAGCGGTACCGTACTTTCATACTACTCTTTCCTTCCCAAGAGCTCCCTGTGACCTCCAGTTCTCCTACAAGCAGGCACCAGAGGCTTTATGTTAGCAATACCATGAACAGCAACCCAACCAGCACGGCAGTTTCAAGTAGTGCTGCAGAGCCTAGAGCCCTCCTGGGAACTGAGAGCAGCTCTCTGGACCTGAGGCACGCACAATGGTACAAAGAGCCAGGTAGATGCTTGGTACTACAGCAGCTAGCAGATGGTGAATAAGGGAAGGCAAGAGGGCTATGTAAGAAAGAGCTCACCTTCATTTTGATCATATTTTTACACCCAAACTTGCTGAATTTGATGATTTGTTCTGTTACAGAAGGACGTACTGTCCAGGTACAATTTTCCTGGAGAAGATCTTCTACTGCCAAGAGGCTCAAATATATACGAGTTTATTTAGAAGCCAGTAAAAATTATCAGCCCAATCTGTTTTGTAGCCTAAATAAACAATGACAACACACACAATCCAAGCCACAAAAACCTCTACTACACATGAATGTTTAACTAACCCAACTCATAATTCCTATAACAGATCAAAGTATTTATTTTGTCAGAAACAAGTTTCTAAGTTTCTACCCTCAAAACACTAGTGTAAGGAAGCAGTGCTTAGAGCGCCTGTAAATGTCTTGCTGATAGGGAAACCAAGTTGTCTTAAGAATACGGGATGAAAAAAAACAGGCGTGGAGCAAAACCCAGTCCAGAGCAGTGATAATTCTTGAGGCAGGTAATTAAACTGAATACACACACACACAAATATGCATTTCTACAGCAGCTTCTGCTCTTGTGAACAATCACAAATTTAAACCCACCAAAGTTCAGTGAAGGAGCTATTTTCCCTATTTTACAGCTAGGTATGCTGAGGCACAGAGCATTGAAACGCTCATCATCGCATCTGGCATCTGTGCGCCCCTTTGCTCCCTCTCTAGCAGAGCATGAAAAGGAGACAAGAAAACTCTTCCCTGGCAGGCTGTGCCTCCGGATAGGTGCAGAGTCAGCGAGGCAGAGATATGATGCACTGAGCACAACCAGGAGTCCCACAGGAGAGCAGAGGGAGAAGCTGCCCACAGCTGCCAGGGACAAAGCTCTACATATGGTAACACACACAAAAAAGCAAACTCTACAGGGCAATAAACACACCATGTTCGTTACCCTGGAACACCCTCCACACACAGCATTTCAGGAGGAACATGTCCTGTTTCTGCTTTGCATGTTGGATAACTTGGGAACAGCTTGAGAACAGAATTGTCTGGAACCTGACTTTTTTGTGAGACTCTGTGGGTGACGTTTGCCTCCCAAACAGGGCACTGCTTTGGAGCTCCTCACACCAAGTGAGGGGCAAATGTTTTTATTTGAATATATTGTGTACTTTTTTAATTAAAAGAGGATGGTATTTTTTATTAGGTTTTTTTCACTTTTTTTAAATGCACTATCAAAATCTCTGGCTTTCCTTTTAACAGAAAAAAAATCTTTGCTTAGATATGACTAATTCAGTGAGAGTGGATTCAGACCTCAGTTCAACATCTTAAAGGAATATTGATGAATTACAGGATAATTAAAATTCACTTGTAGTTCCAATTGAAGGATTGGGAGCGAGCAGAGTGGTTTTTGGGGTGTTTTAGTTTTAACAACATGAATCATACTAAGGGCATCTGAAACCAACCTCAATTCCCCTCAAGTCCTCAGGCCTAGTGTTTTCTACTAGTTAAATACAGCTTCAGTAAACAAGGCCGTTCAATGCCATTCTAGGAACCACTAGGCTAACACACATTAAGTGGAGCTTAAACCAGGTTAATGGATCCTAATAACTGTGCTTCATTAATTCCAGCATTTGGATTACTCAAAAAAAAACCCCAAAAACAACCCTGCATCTGCTGGCAGTGCATTGCCATGGCCCAGAGTGGAAATAGCTCATGAAGACCTGAAACAATGGCGGAGCTCAAAGCGTGGTCAAAAAATTTTAACACAAAAATTGTCATTTGCTATAATGGCCTCATGCCACTGGGAAGTAATGATGCAGCAAGGCAGAGGACAGGGGACAGCAGGACTCAAGGTGGGCAACGGGAGGCTTAAAGAGCTCCAAGGACAGCAGGGGACCAGGTGAATTGTTCTTAGTTGCCACCATGACCAAAGCATCACAACTCCTCATAGCAGCTCCTGTCAGTAGTGTGGGCCATCATAAGTAGATCCAAGTTTTCCTCTCTCTGATGACACAGGTCAGTCTCTGGGTCTTAGTTCTTATCTTCAAGTTCAATGACACACACCCATGCTACCTAGCAGCCTTCTGAAGTGACAGCTCCAGCTGTGGTCAGCAACACTGTATCTTGTAGGTAACAACTTTCCTCTGCTCTAATCACTATGGTATTAACTCTAACGAGACATAATAATCCTCACAAACTTTATTTTCCTCCATTCTAGGAAGAATCTATTAGGCCTGGCCTTTTTCTAGACAGTATTTAGCATCCCACGTGCACATATTTTAAAAGAATCCCTAGCAAATCACTCAACCAAAAAAGATTTCCCCCGAGGAGGGAACAAGAGAGCGGACACGTGCCAGATGCGAGTCACACTGTTCACTGCACTCCTGGAAGGCAGTCAGACACCCTGAATAGTGGAGGAATTGAGATGGGACACAATTGCCCATGTTACATTAAATTAATTTTCATTCTGTTTTCCTACCAGATACTTTGCTGCAAAAACAGAAGGGATGAGGTTTTATGAAAGTGCTTTACAAGGTGAGAGTATGGCAAAACAAGGTAAAGAACAGTAGTAAGACAAGAGTTTTGTTGTTTAAATTCATCTTTACTCCTTTTCAAAACTTTTGCATACCAACGGCATTGTATGAGGTTTTCTAGTTATTGCTATAGAAATATTACTGCTACTTTTTTATACCTATCTTGTGGGAATTTAATTTTAGCTGGTCTCAGATACCAGTGACTGCAACCTTTTCATCTCAGCAGATTTGCTTTGGGAAAGCTATTTGCACAAAAATGATTTCTATGTTTCAATCACATTATATCCATATCAATGAAAAAAAAAATGTTGGATCTTTTGGAAGTTTGTGCTTGGGCACTTTTTTGTTTTATTTTGGAACATTGACATTTCACTCATATTACTTCCACTTTTCTATTTTCATGCAGATGTATCATGAGATCAATTACAAATACAGCTTTTGTTGAAGGTGATCATTTGGGACAAATCATGAGGTTGGATTAAAATACTGTTCTATTATAAATCATTACAATGAAACAAATTCACATTTGGAAATACCATGGATTAATATAAAAAAGGGTAAGAAAACTTGATTAAAAAAAACTCCAAAACGCCTAATTTCCTAAAAGGAAAAGTTTCAGAAATTATTTTATAGGAATTTGGAGAGAAAAATAATAAAATGTCAACACTCCCCGTGAAAAAGACATACTGAAATCATCCATTTCTCCCTTGATGCATGAAAACAGAGAGGAAAGGTGGAAGTTAGGGTACTGGTCTGGAATATGGGACACTTCTATTCAAATTCCCAAATGGCCAGAGATCTCTGGTTAGACTATGGGCTTTGCTATGTCTCAGTCACTGTAGTTGTGAAACGCAACAAGAAAGCACACTGTCTATTCCCCAGTACAGTTACAATGATAATAAGGTGGCATATAAACTCCTTGGACATATGCCTGTTCCTTCTAGCTGCACTCACCTGCTTCCAACAGCAAAATGTTTAGTGATGATAATTACAAACTGAGATTAGCAAAGAATCCTAGGGGACCTGGATGTCCCTTGGAACTGGCAAGACTGAAGCTCTCCACCTATGGACTTTACTGAAACTGACTGATTTCTCCCCTATCCCTGCAACATTTCCCATGCATGCATGCAGAACAGCAAGAATACTTACAGAGATAACATCTTCATGTCAGCTAGGCAAGAGATTCCCGTTGTGCTAGAGACTTTACAAGTAGACAGTAACTAAGAGCGTCCACTCCAAAAAAACCCCACGTTATTGCAGTTTCGGTACACATCTTTGAGCTAGGACAATTCCCCACCACCACTATGCAGAAAATTTGCAATTTGGAAGCAATTGAAGAGCCATGCAAATTCCAACAGCCTCTTCACAGAATGTTCCTCTGCAACTATGAAAGTAACTTCTTCCTGCTCCTTTCCAAGAAGCAAATCTCAATCAAACTTCTCTATGCAGAAAAACAACTTCCTAGATTATCACCTTCCTAGTGTAGTATCTTCTCCTCCCCCCCATCAACAACATTGCTGATGTCAGTTTTGTAGCTGGTAAATAAATCAGCCGTCGTCAAGCCAGATAAGATTTTCTGTCAGGTGGAAGTACAGAGTTTTCCAAAGAGCAGCCGTGTGAGAGGGGCAGTGACTCACAGCACTGTCCTTTACTAAATGTTTCCCTTGCGGAATAATGGCATCAATAGTGATGCCCAGAGGTCAGGTGGAGAAAGTTTTGCTGTTGCCTTGTGTTTTTATTCTGACCCTTTAGCCCTCCTTCCCCTAATCCTTTAATTGCTCTTCCATTACAGACCCTCCCACCCCAGATGACCTGGATGCTACATCAGCTGTAATTAACCCTGTGCTCTGAGCATGGGCACAAGCCTGTCACGCTGTTCACAAAAGTCTGTCAAACACACCAATGCTGATGGAGTTTTGTGCTCTGTTTTGATGCTCATATGCTTTCACCCTCCTTTGGCACTGTGGCCCTTTCAATTTAATGGCGAGGGAAAGTGTTCTTCCACAATGGAAGATGCCTTTTAATCCAATTTTTCTGTTTCCTGTTGTTTCATTATTGCTACGGATTTTTGAAGCTTCTTGCAGCAGTTACACAGTCCTCTGATTTGAGAGGCAAGCAAGCCTTTCCCAGGACAGCAAGTGAACAAATAAATCCAGTGCTTCTTTGACAAAAGAAGGAGGGAGAGGGAGTAGGCTGGAAGGAACAAGATTGTCCACCCCAGGTTCATCTCCTACTTTACTTCTCCTCCCTCCCAGCCAGACCCCAGGGAAGGTTTGCGTTCACCATCTCTCTTCTGCTTTTCTTGCAGAACAGAAAATGGCTGCTAGGAAAGAGAACAAACCTCTCCCCTTCCATGTAGAAGCAATTTGTTTTCACTTCCCAGACCCTCAAGAGTGTAGGAAAGGGATAAGATCCTCACTTTGTTCTTTATTGCTTGGGACATTGGCATAAAAAGAGACTCCTTGTTACTTATACACTCATCAGCTCCCACCGCTTAGTCTCATTTTGAAGTTATAATCCTCTGTCAGCTACTTGTCAATCACACTGTTACAGGGTGGCCTAGAGGTTAGATGTTCCAGCACAAAAGCCCAGGTTTGAGCCTCCGTATGCATGAGGATCTGCAAGCTTGAAGGTCTTCTTTTTTCAACACGTGTGTTTAAAGCCTGGGACCAATACTGGTATCACTACTGTTGTGCCAGAGCTATGGCGGCTGGTATGGAGGATAAGCAAACCTCTCCATTAGCTGGCAGAGCATTGGGTGATTGCCCATCCCCAACGAGCTGTGCTGAATAGCTCCAGAGCAAGGTGTACCCAAAGCACCTTGGACACACAGCACAGGACACTGCATCAATGAGTTGGGAGAGTGTCTTTCATCACCTCAATGACCTTGTTGAGACTGGGAACAAGTAGGGAGCATTATTGAATAGATCTAAAGATGTCTTCTCCAGCACAAGCAAGAACAACTTCATTTTCCTCACATGTAGATGGAAAAAAGGAGCAACTCCTCTCATATCAGTGGTACAAAGTCTGTGAGAGACCAAATCAGACCCACTGAATGCTGATGGAAGCAGCAGAAATTTCTAAATTACTTTTTTTAAAGCCTAGTAAATATTTATTCTGCATTTCATTTCACATAGGAACACTAAATAAATTTGGTTTTCAATATACAGCAGAAAAGCTCAGACCTGCTACAAGGAGAAGAAATGTCTTTGTTTTTGTATCCAGGATGCCTTTGCTCAAACAAGGAAAGAGTGGAAAGTGCAATTAAAGTCATTAGTAATCGCAAGGTTGTTAAATGTCAATTGGCCATTAAAGTATGGAGTGCAATAAAAGCCTAAAGAATTTATGAATTATAAACAGAAGTGTATGCACCAGAATGGGTATTTTCTGTGAAAAGGTGGTGATTTTCTGCTGGGAAACTGCCCCCGTTTTATATTTTTCTGTTTTTTTTCTTTTAGTTAGGATTTCTACACCCTTTTGCCAAAATCATTTTCAGGGTCATAGTTTCAAACTAGTATTATTATATCATGTATGGCACACCCTATTTCTGAAAATAAAAACCTTAAAAGTAGCACTTGTTTTGCTCCAAGTTTTGCAGAAATTTTCATTAAAATCTGATTCTGCAAACTCAGAACAAATTTAGAGTTCTTAGTAAAATTGTTGCCCCTCTTTTGACTAGTATAGCTTATACACTTTATGATATCTAACAATCCCCTTCTCTAGACCATTGACAGGATGGACTGTGAAGGATCATCCCAGAGAAGAGTGGATTGTATTTAAAAATAGCCCACAACATCACAGACAACTTCATCTGACATGAAAGCATAGTTCCTGTAACTTCAGGGTCGCAGACAGCAAGAGCCTCCAGGAATGGGGCTGCAGAAGTATAGAAAGAAGGGGATGTTACTGACTGATGTTTATCCACCAGTTCTTTCCTTCCCAATTCTACTGCCCATACAGAGTGGGTTTCTGGGGAAAGGGGAAAAAATTCCAAAACAACCAACAACCACAATAAAGCCATGTTGGCATTTTAAGTGATTTTTTAGGACAGGAGTAAATTGTCAGCCTGGAACAGAACTCTTCCAGCTAGCTGCAAACAAGTGCAACATGGGAAATGCCAGTACAACACACAGTACCAGAACAGCTCTTTAACCACATGTCCAGCTTTGTAGAGGACACTTTTCCTTACAAGAAGAGGTAATTGGCCAGTCTGAGTGTCCCCAGTTAACCTCAGAGAGAACACTCCATACACGGGGTTGATTTGAACAAGATGGAGTTGGAGCAATGGTTCAGTATCACCAGTCCATGAAGAAATCCTGTCCAGCCTCCTTCATTTTTGTACTTTAAGTTAATTTTTTTGCTGAGTCTTAGTGAATTTGCTATTTGTGAGGCTTTATCCCTGTTTTCAAGTAGGGTATAAATAATATCCTATCAAAAGAGGTTAATAAGGCAAAAGAATACTTAAAAGGCTTGCCAAAAGCTGCACAACCTGTCATGATTTCTGATTCGCTATCAGCTGATCTAACAACTAGTGTTCATTGCCTCTGAAATACTAAACAAAATATGAAATTAAAAATCCCCTGTACCCTACCTTTAGCACACTGAAGAAATCAAAGGATCCCTACAGGGGCTTAATCCCTTACTGATAAAGTGAAATGGCTTTTATTCAAAAATTCTTTTTGAAGGTAAAACCTTGTATTTGGGATCGGGGGTAGATAGAATAACATAGCTGTTGTGATTTAGCTAAAAATATATTGACTCAAAAGGTATAAGCTTGGTATTCCTCCTTCAAAAGTTACATATTCTTGTCCCAGAAAAAAAAAAAATTGAAAAAAATCTAAGAACATCTTGATTCCAAAGGTAGTTCTAATTTCTTTTGCAATTAAAGAGTCACATAATGGAAGTAAATTTCCGATACTGGAAAGTTTCTATAAATGGAAACTTTAAATACGACTAAGTTTCCCATCACCTGACCTCAGGCAGTCCAGTCTTTCTTCTTGACAGTGTGGCTTATCCACTTATATCAGTCATGCCCGCTTCCACATTCAGTGCAGATCTCCCGCATCCGTCTCCTGATGGAGAAGTGAAACCAACTATCTACTGAATTTGCAGCTGCTTCTGACTGCTCTGTAAGCTCTACCTTCCACACCACCACTGATGATTGACAGGCAGAGTTTCATTTGGGTACACTGTGTTCAACTTAATGGGAGTAATCTTGCTCCCAAGTTTGAATAAGAGATGGGAGACTCCTTAATTTCCTGAGCTCTGCTGCTGTTCAGGGCTTCTGCACCACTTTGAGCCTTCATAGTTTCATGAATCTGCATTATAGGGCTGGACTATACACGTCTGAATAACACAGAAACCTGGCACAAAAAAGGCTTCAAAAACATCAGATCAAGCTGATTTAGTTGGGAGGCAAAGGGGGCACCACTGAGTGGAGAAAATTTAGGCACAGAAACTTACTGTGTTGCCAATCACTGAGCAAGGATAAAGCAAGCAGAGTGATTAATTGATGTTTCACAGAATTCAGGGAAAGTGCCATTATCTGGCAGATCATGCCCTGGGATAGCCCTTTCACAGCCCTGCTCTATGCCTACACGCTAAATCGCACAGACAAATTTAACTGTTCTAAGAGTTTTGGGATGTCCTGAAAAGGTTGCATGGTACCAAATGTCAGTAAAAGAACTACTCAGCACATCCACACATCACAGATTCGCACAGCAAAATGCCCAGCTGAACTACAGGCAAGCAAAGAAATCTTAGTATATTTTTGCATTGTCATGGGTGCATAAATATCATGCAAATTTACACGCAGACTTGGACATTGTCTATTCCAGTTAGATTTCTTCCATCCAAGTTTAGGAGAACTATCGCGTTGTCCATCTGTAGTCTGCTTGTAACTCAAGGTGTGTTTGTGATGTGCCTGTGATTGAAAAGCAGAAACAAAAATCCCCTCCACTGAGCAACTCAGCTGAGATGAAATCTGAACCAAGCCAAAATACAGGCACTCCACAGAGCACCACAAAGCTAAGGACAGTATTTACCTGTATACAAAGGATTAATGCTGAAGCAAATAAAGAAGTCTATTTTAGCTATGTAATGTTGAAATATTAATATTGTTGGTAGAGAGCGTACATGAACCTATAATTTTGCAAAATGTGGCTAAATATAGCGAAGGCAAACATTGAATAAGTAAGTAGAAAATCCAGTTCTTTAACTGAATTTTCTAATGCCTGTAGTCAGACACACAGATAGTTTATTCTGTTCTGCTTCTATAGCGGAACAGGTTTTGCATAAACAACCTGTTAGGCAGTTTTTAAGTGTAAGGAAAATGTATTTTTAAAACGTAGATAATTTGATTTACAACTATGAAGGCATATCTACTGAGCTGAGAACTGGAGGACACGACTGGTTTCATCAACAACAGATGTTTGACTCTAGGATCTACAGAGGGTAAAATATGGCATAATTCTTCTGAATTAACTTCTTACAACAGTAACGTCAAGAGAGTTTGACTAGAGACCCCCAACCTAAACTAGTATAAAACAGAGTAGCTCCACAAAGCTACTGCTACTGGTACTATTTCCTGGGTACATCTTCCTGCCTGTATTGCTTTCATATGAAGTCTAGCATGAAGGGATCTCTGCAGAGTATCCTAGAAATAAGATGTATTTGTCATTCCATTCCCACGTTTATTGTTATTCTAAATTCCTTTCGATAAGGGAAAATATCAATTGCAGAACAAGTAGAAAGTCAAATCTCATTATACAGTCAGTGAATAATGCCTTGATCAGTGCAATGGAGCCTTAATAATTGTATAGAGTTAAATACTTCTCCACATCTCAGCAAGTGCAAATACTAAATTCATTGAGCACGCCCTTGAATGTCAAAGGAATTCGTGAAAGATAAGAACTAACACAACAGTGGACACAGCCTATCAGATTATCAGTGATTCGAGCCATATGCTTTTGATAGGCATTAAAGACTGCATACATCAGACAATAAGATAACAGCACTGTTTTCTTTCATGTCCTAGACTGTAAGCAAAGGACTGGGATTCAGTTCCTTCTTCAACCAAATGGTATCCAAATTCACATTTCTCAATAACACGTCAAACCACCGAGCAAGCTACGAATTCCCCAGGGCTCTTGCTCACCAGATGTGGTATCTGGGCTGCCCAGAATATGCAGGACTGCCCCACACAGGGTAGAGACATGCTCTTTCCCTTGCTGAATATTCAAGTTTTTGCACATGAAGTACGACTACTGAAGCAGGAGTTGTCGCCTGCATTCACACACAGAAAAACCCTTCCTAGAACCTCAATGGTAGGGAAGTCTTCTGTGAAACAATTAAAGCAGGTTTGAACCCATTCAGCCAGAGGAAAGGATTGGACCAGAGACTTTCAAGCCACAGGCAGGGGGGCTGTAAGGAAAAACTGCTTTTTAAAGTGATCTTCCACAACCACGAAGATAAATTCTCAAGTAATTACATAATGACCAAAGATGCATTTAATTGTTTTCCTTTTTTTTTTCCCTTTTTCTTACAATTACAGTGAATAGGAGAGGATTTTGTCAAAAGTGGAATTTTGTAAATTTGCATAACCCTGTAAAAGTACACAGCTGTTTGGCCACAAGGATTTGGCATTTGATTCTACAGAACAGAAGAAAGCTCACTATGTATATATCCAGTTTCATACATACATTTATATTATTTATTTATTGTTGACTGTTGACCACAGACAATACTCAGTATGGATGGAAATTATGTTCTTATGTCAGCAGCAAACATTACAGGGTAAAAAATACCAGGGAATTAATATTCACTTCACCTGGAAGATGGAGCTCATAGACCATGATCCTGCAACATACTTGCAGGGTCATTTCTGCTGCTTACCCTTAATCAGGCTAGAAACCCTCAAAGCAATGTGGGCTAGTTTGAAGTCTCAGTAAGCAACGCAAAATGGCCATATGCAATTTTAAGAAGTACACAGAGGATCTGTGACTGCTGCCGCTTGAATGCAAGCCACCTACATTCCCCATTTGCCCTGTGACAGAGGGGTAAATGGAGTTCCTCCCTCCCTCTCATGGGGGAATATAAAGCAGAAGATTATAGTTATTACAATCACCTCTTGTTTGAAACAAAGTTCAAAGGCTTGTCTTCTTTAATCAATCTTCCAGCAGACTAACAGAGCTGTAAAATTCACTTTCATGGAAACAAAGCACTAGGGCTATATTAGAGTTTTTCCGTCTGTTCCCCATCTCAAAGCAAAGCACAAGTGAAGAAACTTAACTGAACTGATGATAGAAGCCACACTGCTTTCTCTGAGGAAAGCAAAAGGCAAGAGGTAATAAAACATCTTGACTCCAATACCATATGCTGGCAAAGCACTTTCAGTAGTCAGATATAATGAATATTCAGCAATCTCTGGGTATTGTGGTACAGCAAAGTGCCTCTGTCAGGGGAGTCATTTCTGTGGCTGAGGTGAGAAAATAATAGATGTCCACTTGGCAGAGGTAGCCACAGACATGTTAACTTAGAGCAAATAGATCTCCCTGGGTAGTGTCCGGACGGAGATTATTAATGAGTCCATTAACGAGTCTGCTTCCACTGCAATGGAGTGGGAAGGATCTTGCAAGTAACCCTCAGATTTAAAGGTTCAAGCAAAGAGAAAAAGGAAAAAATAAAAAACACAAGAATAAGAGCAGAAACTTGGCTAAATATATTGTGCTACTGAACAGCATCCACAAATATGCACAGAAATGCTTTTTGTTTTTTCCCCACAGAGAAAGTCACAGACAGCAAAGAGCTCAGAAATGCAAAAACAGAAAGATAATTTTAGAAGCATTGCTAGCTTGAAGTCATCTGAAAAGCCTAATTTATTTCACGTTCTTCATAATAGTCTAGACATAGTTTAGTCTGGATTTCTTACAGTCCAGATTCACTAATGATACCATGGGCTTTAAATGGCCCCTCGAACACCAAGATTAATGGATAGCACAAAACCTGGTCAAAGGGAACAGTCTGCAAACAATCTGGGGTTCGATGTCAAACTTCAAGGTATATTGTAACAATTTTGTGCATTCACTAAAGTTTATTTTAAAAGCACTGATCTCTACAAATTTTAAAAACTAAATTCATTCTATAGGTTGTCATGATTTAACTCTACACACCCATTTACCCTTACTTTTATTATGCACAGAAGTGTCCCCCTCCTGCAAAAACCCCTTCTCTAGTTGTTGAATTCCCAGAAGTACAAGGTAATGGCTCATATGTGGATGGAGACTGAAGAGATTCTGTGTTTATTAGTCTCTGATGGGCTGCAGTAGGAACTTGATTAGAAAATAACAACTGTCACACAGTATCTGGCAGAAGTTTCTAACTCAGGGTCCTGTCTCTGGCAGTCAATAAAGATGAGGTATGTCTGATCCTACAGAAAACCAAAACTTTCAGAACTCAACCACCTTCTCCCACTCTACGCTATCACATCATTACTATGCATTTCCCACTGTCCTCCTCCGTCCCTTACGATTCCTGTCATATGGTGGCTGCATGGCAACCTGGCCCTTTGCTGCAATAATCCAGGTGTTGGTTCTCCCTCTCTCATTTCTGGCTTGCTGCTTTGGGCTGCAAAACCTGTGCTTTCCAGAGGGTGAACAAGCCTCTTGACTACTGTGACATGTCCTTTCTGGATGCTTGGCCCAGCAGATAAGAGAACAAAAATTACAGCTGCCTGGTAGACATTCAGCTCTACAGAAGTTTAGTACCCAATTTATTTTGTCCTCTACCCCACCAGTTTGTGAAACCATCTCATAACGTGAGATCTTTAGCCTTGTTCATACTGCACTGGCCTTTTCTTCTTCCTTTCTTTCTCTTTGTATAAATGAGGTCTTAACCCCGTTTTCCCTGAAGGAAATACAAGAAAGCACTGAGTCATGCTCTGCTTTCCTGAAGAAGAAAGACATTTTCTGCATTACTCTCCTGCCAATTTTAAAGCATTGCACAGGAACTGGACCAACATAAACCATCCTTCCATCAGCTCAGGCACATCCCCAGAGGTGGGGATATTTGTAGAGTTAAAGATAGCTATTATCAGTAGAAACTTGTTTCCCTTCCCCCTCACTGTTCTCTCAGAGCATCTCTGGAAACAGCTTACTGCTGCAGAGAGACATGACTTCGGAAAGCAAAACTGATCAGGAGTTGTGTGTTAAATCAAGGATAGAGATGAGGGACAGGGAGAGGCTAGACACAGCTGCAGGATTCTCCTGGGACCACGCAAGGGGACATCTGAGCTAGTGCTGCACCCAGCCCCTGCAGCAGTGCCTCTGCAAAGGGCCAGGTGAGTTCCACAATGCAGCAATCCACCCTGCCAAGCCTCCTGCCCAGCAGCTCCCTGCAGCACAGACACCTCTCCAAAAGGAAAGATGCATCCACAACCACGTAAACTAGATGTCACCAAGCCCTCTTAACATTAAATGGTTGAGAGGCAGAGACAGAAAGCTTATCCTTGTTTATACATTTGCAGAGCTACAGGACATTCTGAGAAAAAAGAGGACTGAACTGCAAGCTCAAGGTGCTGGACTAATGCTAGCGTTAACCAATACACTAGAGAAGGGTTCCCAACTCTGAAGCCTGGAAGTACCAGGGATATTCAAAGTGAGAGACCTTCTCCACCCCAGCACCACCCGGTTAGCATAGAGACTGTTCCACAGAAGCATCCTGGAGAGTGACATACTTCATTGGCAACTGCCAGGCTGCAGGTACAACCTTTTCTGTCCTACACACCAGAGGATTAAACCCACCTGAGGACAGGGAAGGCACTGTTTCTGGCACATGCAGGGCCTCTCTGAAAGGACCCTGGTATACCTTTTCATGATGTCTGAGAGGTCCTCATTGCTACCATTACCTGTAATAGCTATGTAGACCTGCAAGAATTCAGGTAACATCTGCACAGCTGTGTCACGCAGTCCTGCCTACCACAGGGCTTCTGCTCTGGCAGGCAGTGAGTCTGTGCTACAGCCCCATCGTCTGCCATAGGGCAGAGGCACTTCGAAAGGCACCAAAACACCCAAGCTTGCATGCAGCAGTCCTGTTAATGCAGCAGCATGGAGACCAGTGCCAAACTGCTGCAAAATATCTGACAGCTACAAAGATCCAAGCAAGTTAATTTAAAGCTCTCTATGCCGCAGCACAGACATATCCAGAGAAATAGCACCATAGGGAAATGTACGCAGCATTCACACCATCTAGGAGGACACTGAAGGGTGCAGTGGTTATCCCATTTCCGCGCAGGACTGACCCTCAAGTGCAGAATCACACGCTCAGCAAACAACTATAAAAAGGCAACAAAGCATCGGACTGCATGTTGCTGATTTATCTACAGCCTGCACATTAACAGCATCATCTTTAGGGCCCTTTTGACCTACGAGATGGTTCTGGCCTAAATACAACCTCCTCTTTCCTCCAAACAGACAAGGAGGGAGGAGTAAAAAGAAACATCTGTGGCCAAGCCAGGTTTTTACATGTGCAACTAAGACAGGGAAATAAGGCCAATGCTGGCGGTGTGTAAAAGGCAGCATCGAATCTGTGGTGCAGACTCTTTCACAGTGGACAAAAAGGGAACAAGCCAATGCAAAGCTGTCAAATCAACACCCTACATCCCTGTTCTAAAGTTATGAGGAATATTACGCGCCCCCAAGCCATACCAAGAACAAGCATCTAACAGGGTAACAGAAGTGAACAAGAGCTCTCAATTCACTCGCTAAGACTCTGTCACTTGTGAAATCAAACACTGTAGACCTAGGATGATGAAGAACAAAATGGTTTTGTGTGACAGGTTGCAGACAGTATCTCAGATGGTCTATAAAGGTGCCTGGGTACTCAGGTGCCATGAATATGCTTTTCAACTATGGTAGAAAAAGCATGCCTTCAAACATGGGAGTTCAGCAAGATTACACCGTGGGAAATTTCACTAAACATCTCTTCCATATGCACACTTCTATTCCTCTTTGAAACACCTCAGAGCCACTGAGGTTTCTGTGAACCACTTGCTTCTTACCAGTCCTGCTGAGAGGCCATATTCTGCAGCAGTTTCAGTTCACACTTGAGGTTGAACTGACAGAACCACTTCCTCCAAATCCACTTTCATGGAGACAGGGTGGTGTCTCCAAGCACAATACGCAATAGAAGCAGCAATGGGCTGTATATGCTGCCATACAGTCAGGTTCAGTGGATGTGACACCAGGAAGCCAGATTCACTAGAAAGAGTAATAAGGTTTATGAACCCTTTATTCCCATTACATATATTGCTTAATTAAGCAGGGTTTTTGTCAGCCAATTTGAAGCTGTGCTACTCTTCAGCAGAGTCTTGCTACAAATTCTAGCACTTATCAGCTAAGGAAATCTGGTATTTCTGTAGCACTGAGGGAGCCCAGCTGCATACCAACATCTCTGTTGAAGCTGACACCTGCCGCCATAGTGTTTCTTTATCGCTATGAGGAGCGCCTCCATCACATGGACCTGTCAAAGGCTGGTCTTTGGGAGGCTTGATGCTCCCGGAGAACTGAGGTAGAAGACAGTATGTCTTCTACACCATGAGCATATTCCCAACTCTGGAAAAATATTGTGTGAAAAAGATAACTTCTGCCAAACCCTGCTGCACCTCTAGTTGTACCAGCCACTCTTAGCCGCAGGCTCCAGGCCCCTGTGCGGCTCCTCTGACCGATGCGAGTAATGCAGGGGGCTGTGTCAGATGCTGCTGTGGGATACTGTGGAAAGCTTTCAGCTGTGACAGCAATGGGAGCTGTACAAGTAGAAGACATAGAGCCAACTGAGTAGACTCACAGATATTTATGTTATCCATAAAGGCCCTCAAGCCTTAGTGTCTGTATCAAATCAGGTCATCACAGTGCCAAGGAGAGCAGCATGAGGACTTTGCTCCTTTTCAGACATCTAACACTAGTGAGTGACTGAACAAGTCCATACCTGTGTCTGGCACTTCATGGGAAAATGAGCTTTAATGAGTTGGGAGAGAACTCTCTTTGTCCTGCTGAATGGAGGCATGCTCTTCCCTCCCCTCCATGCAGATCAGTGTGATATCTGGATGGAAATTATCTCTATTCCTTCCGACTACTCCATCAGGGCCGGTTACCGCCACACAGGCTCTCTGCAGCTCAGACAGCAGCTGCCTCCTGGTGAGGGGGCCCAAGAAGAAAAGGAAGCATAAGATAATTAAACTCCCAGCTAGCCTGTACAGAACTTTATACCCTGGCTCTGGTCAAGCGCTGTTTTCCAATCCACTTACTGCAACCTTACTAAGTCCCCTAAGCCTCTGCATAAGAAATACCTAAGCAGCCTAGCACTCCAGAGCAGAAAAGTGACAGCTGAGGAGGAGTATGGAATTTACAATATTGAACAACGTAAAGAAGGAAACTATTCACCATCTCTCCCAGCATACAAAGTGGCATCAAATGGACTAGTAACTGGCAGGCTCAAAAAAGACCAGAGGAGAAGCTTCACATAGCACTTTGTTAAGCTATGAAACTTCTTGCCACAGAAGGTTCAGGGTGTCAAATGCTTACCAGGATTCAGAAGGCAGCTGGACAAGTTCAGGGGAAAAAAGCCCCATCAAGACAAAGATATTATGTCTGGTTTAAGCAGCTGCTGACCTGCAAACTGGAAACCCCTGCCCTGTTCTTCCAACTGTCCCACAAACTTCCTTTTCTGACACTGTTGGAGACCAACGTTTCATACCCAGACCTTTCTCTAGCTCAGATCAGCCAAGGAACAGAAAGCACCAGAGCTCTGCAGGGGACTTCAAACCAGTCTCAGGAGAGCTACTGATGTTCAAATGAGCCAGGAGAGCTCGCAAATCTTTCAAACTGCAGTACCCACGGCTGGCCGTTGGGCTGAGGCTCCACAGAGAATTAAACGTGAACGGGATGGTTAGAAATTTCCATGGAAGCACAGCGTGAGCTGAAGAATACAACTGAATACTGATGGGAGGCGAAGGAGAAGAGGAATGATACCAGCTTAAGTTTTATTACCTTATTTGCTTTAGATACATTTTAAACAGACACCGCTAAACTCAAGAAGACTTAAACTAAGCCGATTATACTGTGATCAATAACTTACATTAAAAAAAGTCACTTTAAAGCCAGCTGTGACTCTTCAGAGAGGTTTATACTCCTTTGACGAAAGCCGTTTAAATTTGCACTGCGGTTTCGAAGTCGCGGCCACATCCCGGCATAGATAAGCGTTAAATGGCTCTGATGTTTCCTCTCTGCTCAGGGAGTTTCAGATTGCCCAGCCTCTACAAACACGCTCCGCTCAGACTCCAAGCTGGCCACCTGCGGCTCAAACACACAGCTCCTGCCACTTGAAACACTCCAAAAAGCCGCTTTCAAAGAAAACCCTCCAGGCGGCTGTTTTTGAAGAGGCAGAGACAAAAGCCTTTGCAACTAGTGCAGTCTTCAGACACTCTCTTGGGCATGTGACTAAACGGTCGTTTTCCCTGAAGAACCTATTTTTTCTCCCTTTTTGCATCAGTTTCTGCAAAGGATGACTTTGTTGGCAGCTCAGCCAGGAGTCCTCCGCTCGGGCAAAGAAAGCCCAAAATCATGTTCCCTGCTCCGGGAGGTTCTGCTCCTCTCCTTGCTGCTCTGTTACCAGGGCACTGACCACAGGGCACCAGGCATTTGACTGAAATCCAACAGAGAAGAACCTCCCTGGAAAGCAATGTGATGTCCAAATAGTAGCTGCTACTCTGGCTTGGGATCACTTCCACGCAAGGCTTTTTTTTTTTTTTTCCCAC